>SMVB01185836.1_pt1 | contig 75923 bp, 76 predicted proteins | sample 2456461 | NCBI WGS metagenome assembly SMVB01 (sample SAMN11095934, study PRJNA526329) | marine sediment metagenome | biome: Marine sediment; feature: Surficial sediment; material: Deep marine sediment; isolation source: Hadal surficial sediment | place: Pacific Ocean | collected 2014-05 | depth...
CGAGATGGTGATGCCAGGGGATAACACCTCGCTCAATATCGAGCTCGGCACGCCGATTGCTCTCGAGAAAGGCCTGCGCTTCGCCATCCGTGAAGGCGGCCGCACCGTTGGCGCCGGGACCGTAACCGAAGTCATTGAGTAAGCCTCAGTAGAAAAGAGAAGATATATGGCTGTGATAAGCGAAAAGATCCGAATCCGTTTGAAGGCCTATGACCATCGGATTTTGGACCAGTCCACTCACGAAATTGTCGAGACCGCGAAGCGGACGGGAGCGCGTATCGCCGGGCCCATCCCGCTGCCGACGATCAAGAACAAATGGACGGTCTTGCGATCCCCTCATGTGGACAAGAAGTCACGCGAGCAGTTCGAGATGAGAACCCATAAGAGACTTTTGGACATCTTCGAGCCAACGCCTCAAACCGTAGACGCCCTCATGCGACTGGATCTCCCCGCGGGCGTGGACGTAGAAATCAAGGCGTTCGGCAAGGAGCATTCTAAATAGTGACCGTATTTGGATGCCGATCATGAATTCAATAATTGGAAGAAAGCTTGGGATGACGCAGCGTTTCGCTGAGGACGGTAAAGTTATTCCGCTCACTGTTATCAAGGCGGGCCCTTGTGTTGTCGTGCAGCGGAAGACGGAAGAGCGGGACGGTTACGACGCGGTGCAGCTCGGTTTCGTCGAAGCGGGGCGGAAGTACAAAGCGAACAAGCCGACCGAGAAGCATTTCAAAAATGCTGGCGTGGCGCCTTGCCGCGTGCTTCGTGAGTTTGCGCTTGGTGACGGGGATGCGCCCGAGGTTGGCGCGTCGATCAAGGTGTCTGTCTTTGCAGCATCCGATCAGGTGCAGGTGAGTGGTGTGAGCAAGGGCAAGGGATTTGCCGGGGTCATGAAACGCCACGGATTTGGTGGCGGCAAGGCGACCCACGGCTCTATGCATCATCGCGGCCCGGGCTCCATTGGCCAATCGGCTTATCCATCTCGTGTTATGAAGGGCATGCGCGCCCCGGGGCATATGGGCCAAGACCGGGTCACGGTCAAGAACCTCGAAGTCGTCGAGGTCATCGAAGACGAAGATCTCCTGCTCGTCAGAGGCGCGATACCGGGCGCCAACGGCACCTATGTGGAGATCATCAAGACGCGATCGGCGAAGGGACAAGACGATGCCTAGCATTCCCATGGTGGATGTGTCTGACGGTTCTCGCAGCGAGAAAGCGCTGAGTGACGCGGTCTTCGGCGTCAAGCCCAACCGTCATCTTCTATACGAAGCGGTCAAACATTACCGCGCGGCGCGCCATCGCGGCACCCATGCTACGAAGAATCGCGCCGCGGTGAGCGGTGGCGGCGCCAAACCGTGGCGTCAAAAAGGCACCGGCCGTGCCCGTGTCGGCTCGTCGCGCAATCCGCTCTGGCGCAAAGGCGGTACGGCTTTTGGACCCCATCCCCGCGACTATAGCTTCAAGCTCAATGCGAAAGTCCAGATTGGCGCGCTTCGCTCGGCGCTCTCGCTCCGGGTCCAAGAAGAGGGCCTGACGGTCGTGAACGAGCTGGTGTTAGAAAAACCTAGCACCAAGACGCTGAAGGGCCAGCTCGAGAAGCTCGGCGTTTTACCGGGCCGAGTGCTCATCGTGGATCTGAAACCGAGCGACGCTCTCTATCTGTCGGCGCGCAACATGCGTGGCGTTGAAGTACGCTCGACCAAAGCACTCCACACCTATGACGTGCTCGAGGCACGCACCGTCCTTCTCTCCGAAAAGGCCGCAGCGAGTCTGGAAGAGAGGTTGTCGCGATGAGCATGCATGGCACCATCGCCGGACCGCTCATTACCGAGAAAGGTTGTCGCGATGAGCATGCATGGCACCATCGCCGGACCGCTCATTACCGAGAAAGGTTGTCGCGATGAACATGCACGATGTCATCGTCGGACCGCTCATCACGGAGAAAGCGACCGTTCTGAAGGACGATTACCGGACATTGTGCTTTCGCGTCGCTGTCGATGCGAACAAGACCGAGATCCGCGGCGCCGTCGAGAAGCTCTTTGGCGTCAAGGTGCAGTCGGTGCGCACGATGCGGATGAGCGGGAAGCTGAAGCGCTATGGGCGCTTCGAAGGAAAGCGCTCCAATTGGAAGAAAGCTTTCGTAACCCTGCGAGAGGGCGAAAAGATGATCGAGTTCTTCGAGGGGGTCTGATAGGACATGGCAATCAAGAAGTTCAGCCCCACATCCCCCGGACGACGCTTCTACACGGTCCAGAGCTTCGACGAGCTAACCGAGAGGAAGCCGCTCAAGTCGCTCACCGAGCCCAAGAAGCAATGGGGTGGCCGAAACAACACGGGCCGTATCACCGTGCGCTTTCGTGGCGGCGGTCACAAACGGCGCTACCGGGTCGTTGACTTCAAGCGGAACAAGGTCGACGTTCCCGGCAAGGTTGCCTCGGTCGAGTACGACCCGAACCGCTCGGCCCGCATAGCGCGGATCCATTATGTCGATGGCGAGAAGGCCTACATCATCCATCCTGTCGGACTGAATGTCGGCGACAGCATCGTCAGCAGTACGAGCGCTGATATCCTTCCCGGGAACTGCTTGCCGCTCGAGAACATGCCGCTCGGAACGGTGGTTCATAACATCGAGCTCAGGCCCGGCAAAGGCGGCCAAATGGCCCGCAGTGCTGGCGCGAGCGCGCAGCTGGTGGCGAAAGAAGACAAATATGCGCAGCTGCGGCTCCCGTCGGGTGAAATCCGGATCGTGCACAAGAAGTGTCGTGCCACCGTGGGCCAAGTTGGCAATATCGAGCACGAGCGGGTCACCATTGGCAAGGCGGGCCGGAAACGTTGGATGGGTCGCCGTCCTCACAATCGAGGCGTGTCGATGAACCCGGTCGACCATCCGCATGGTGGCGGCGAGGGCAGCACCGCGGGAGGACGTCACCCTGTGACGCCCTGGGGCGTGCCGACCAAGGGTTACAAGACGCGGAACAACAAGCGCACGAACAAATTCATCGTTCGCCGGCGTGGCAAGAAACGAGGCTAGAGAGCTATGGCGAGATCACTCAAAAAAGGGCCTTTCTTGGACGACAGCCTGCTCAACAAGATCGACATCATGAACGACGCGGGAGAGAAGAAGGTCTTGAAGACTTGGTCGCGCAGGTCGACCATCATTCCCGAAATGGTGGGACACACCATCGCCGTTCACAATGGCAAGAAGTTCATCCCCGTCTATATCACGGAGAACATGGTCGGGCACAAGCTCGGCGAGTTTTCCCCGACCCGCACCTTCCGGGGTCACACGACGAAGACGGATAAAGCCTCGAAGATGCGCTAGCGTTTTTCTATAGGACCGGAGACTGAAAGATGGTTCAAGCAAGGGCAACTGCCAAACACGTTCGAGGATCGCCGTCGAAAGCGCGCCTCGTTCTCGATCTCATCCGCGGCAAGAAAGCGGCCGAGGCGTTGTCGATTTTGCAGAACACGAACAAGCGCGTGTGCCGGCCGCTCGAGAAGGTGCTTCGCTCCGCGATAGCCAACGCGCAACAAAAGGCGGTCGAAGAAGCCAAACGGATCGACGAGGACGATCTCGTTGTGAGCAAGGCTTATGCCGACGGAGGGCCGACACTCAAGCGGGTCCGTCCGGCGCCGATGGGCCGTGCTTTCAGAATCGTGCATCGCTCGTCGCACTTGACGATCGAAGTTTCGGAACAGGAAGAGAGCTGATCAATGGGGCAAAAAGTCCATCCATACGGGTTTCGGCTCGGCTATAACAAGACGTGGCGTTCGCGGTGGTATGCCGAGCGTGACTACGGAAAGCTCCTCCATGAGGACTTGAAGCTAAAACGCCAGCTCAAGAAGCGCTTTTCGCACGCAGGTGTGTCTCGAGTCGAGATCGAGCGCGCCGCGAACAAGCTCAAAATCAATATCCACACCTCGCGCCCCGGGATCATCATCGGACGCAAAGGCACTGAGGTCGACAAGCTCAAGCAGGAAATCCAAGCGACGACCCAGCGCGAGGTCTATATCAATATCATCGAGGTCGCTAGGCCCGAGCTCGACGCGCAGCTCGTCGCCGAGTCCATCGCCCTGCAGCTCGAAAAGCGCATCGCCTTCCGCCGCGCGATGCGCAAGGCCATCGATGCCACGATGCGCTTCGGCGCGAAGGGCGTGCGCGTGCGCTGCTCTGGCCGGTTGAACGGCGCCGAGATCGCCCGCTCGGAGTGGTACCTGCTCGGGCAAGTCCCGCTCCACACGATCCGCGCGGATATCGATTATGGATTCGCCGAAGCTTTCACGACTTATGGCCAGATCGGCATCAAGTGCTGGATCTATAAAGGCGAGTTGCTTCCCGTGAGCCCTGCGTTTCGCGAGGAGTCGGGTGATCGCTCGCGGTCGCGCAGAACGGAGTAAGTCGCTATGTTGATGCCGAAGAAAGTCAAACACCGTAAGGTCCAAAGGGGCCGAATGAAGGGCAAGGCTTGGAAAGGCCACACGGTGTCCTTCGGCGATTACGGTCTCAAGGTGCTCGAGCCCGGATGGATCACGGATCGTCAGATCGAGGCCGCTCGGATCGCGATAACGCGTTTCGTCAAAAGGACCGGCCGCATCTGGATTCGGATCTTTCCCGACAAGCCCGTCACCAAGAAGCCGCAAGAAACACGCATGGGTAAGGGTAAAGGCAACCCGGAGTTCTGGGTGGCCGTGGTGAAGCCGGGACGGATTCTCTACGAGATGGAAGGGGTTCCCGCCGAGACCGCGCGCGAAGCGATGCGGCTCGCGGGACACAAGCTTCCGCTCAAAACCAAATTCGTCACCCGTTTCGAGGAGGGTTGATCGCGTGAAGATCGAAAAGGTTCGGGAGCTCGGCGAGGATGAGTTGAGAGATAAAGTCTCTGATTTGGCTGAGGAGATCTTCCGCACCAGGCTTCAGAAAGAGACGGGTCAGCTGGATCAAATGGGGAAAGTCCGCGAACTGCGTCGAGATCTGGCCCGAGTGAAGACGGTGCTGCGGCACATGGAGCTCGAGAAGAGCCGTGGTCAAGCCGATAGTCAGGAATGAGGAACACGAGATGCCCAAGGTAGTCAAAGTAGGCGTGGTCAAGAGCAACAAGATGGACAAGACCGCGGTGGTGAGCGTCGAGCGTTTGGTGCGCCATCCGCTCTATACGCGCGCGTTCAAGAAGACGTCCAACTTCACGGTGCATGACGAGGCGAACAAGTGCCAGGTCGGGGACCGGGTGAAGATCGTCGAGTGCCGCCCGATCTCCAAGCGCAAGCGCTGGAAGCTCGTGGAAATTTTGGTGTCACCGGCCGAGCGTGAGGCTAAGGTCCAAGTAGTTGAAGATGTGAAGTAGTAGACGACAGGGAACGAACCATGATTCAGATGCAAACGATCCTCGAAGTGGCCGACAATTCGGGGGCCAAAAAAATCCTCTGCATCCACCCGAGAGGTGGCGGGGTAGGACGGATCGCTCACCTTGGCGACGTGATCACGGCGTCGGTCAAGGAAGCGACGCCGGAAAGCCCCATCAAGAAGGGGACGGTCGTGAAAGCAGTGATCGTACGGACCTGCAAGGAGCAGCGCCGCAAGGACGGCACTTATATCCGCTTCGACAACAACGCGGCCGTTATTATTAATGACCAGAACGAACCGCTCGGAACGCGCGTGTTCGGGCCGGTGGCTCGGGAGCTTCGTGAGAAAAAATTCATGAAGATCGTGTCCCTGGCGCCCGAGGTTCTTTGAAGTGGCCAACAAACTCAGTATTCGCAAAAACGATCAGGTCGAAGTCATATCGGGTCGGGATCGCGGCAAGCGCGGTAAAGTTCTGCGCGTCATCCCGTCTCGGGCCCGCGCCATCGTCGAGCGCGTGAGCATGATCAAGCGGCACACGCGGCCCAATCCGCAGCAGAACATCAAAGGTGGCGTCGTCGAGCGCGAATCGTCGATCGATTTGAGCAACCTCATGATCGTCTGCCCGGAATGCGACAAAAAGACGCGAACGCGTAAGAAGACGCTCGCGGACGGCCGCAAAGTGCGCACCTGCGCCGCCTGTGAGGGAGTCATCGACAAATGAGCCGTCTCCAAAAGACCTATCACGAGAGCATTCGTCCGCAGTTGATGAAAGACCTCTCCATTACCAATGTTTGGGCGGTGCCGCGCATGACCAAAGTCGTCGTGAACATGGGTGTCGGCGCGGCCTCGGCGAACATCAAGCTTCTCGACGCCGCGATGAACGAGATGGGGGCGGTCACGGGACAGCGCCCGGTCATGCGGCGCGCGAAGAAGTCGATCGCCGCTTTCAAGCTCCGGGAAGGCCAGCCTGTTGGTGCTTGCGTCACACTGCGCGGCAAGCGCATGTACGAGTTCATCGACCGGCTCTTCAACATCGCCCTTCCCCGCGTTCGGGATTTCCGGGGCCTGCCGACGAAATCCTTCGACGGCCGCGGGAATTACACGATGGGACTCGAAGACCAGCTCATCTTTCCGGAGATCGATTACGCGAAGGTCGATCAGACCCGGGGGATGAACATCACCTTCGTCACGACCTCGGGTAACGACGAGGGCGCCAAACGGCTACTCGAGCTCATGGGCATGCCGTTCCGTCGCCCGGAACAGGAATAGGACTGTATTTCGATGACCAGGGAGAGATTTATTGGCTAAACAATCTTCGATTGCGAAGTCGCTGCGCAAACCCAAATTCAAGGTGCGGCAGCACAACCGATGCAATAGTTGCGGTCGGCCGCGAAGCTATCTGAGAAAGTTTCGTCTGTGCCGTCTGTGCTTCCGCAAGCTCGCTCTGGCGGGAGAGATTCCCGGTCTCGTGAAGTCGAGCTGGTGAGGAGGAACAAGGCATTATGATGACCGACCCGATCGCCGACATGCTTACACGGATCCGCAATGGTGTCGCCGCGCGGCTCACCAAAGTGGATATGCCGACGTCGAAGCTCAAGATCGAGCTCGCGCGTATTCTCAAAGAAGAAGGCTACATCCAAAATTACAAGGACATCGAGGACGACAAGCACGGAACCTTGCGCGTTTTCCTTCGCCGAATTGCCGACGGGTCCGAAGTGGTTCAGGGCCTCAAGCGAGTGTCCCGGCCGGGCTGCCGCATCTACGTGCCCAAGGACAAGATCCCCAAAGTCCAAGGAGGACTGGGTATCAATATTTTATCGACGTCTAGAGGACTCATGACGGGCCGCCAGGCAGTTCGCGAAGGCGTGGGCGGCGAGATTCTCTGTAACGTTTGGTGATGAACGAGGATTTGAAGGATGTCTCGAATAGGCGCTAAACCCATCCCGATACCGAGTGGGGTCAAGATTGAAGTCGACGGCCGTACGGTTCGCGTCGAGGGTCCGAAAGGCAAGCTGACCACTACGCTTCCAATCGGGATCCAGGCACGGCAGGAGAACGGCATTTTGAAAGCCGTCCGCGACAGCGAGACCGACGAGCTCAAGGCTCTTTGGGGACTCTCTCGAAGCCTTCTCGCCAACGCCGTGACCGGTGTTGCGGTAGGCTTCGCCAAAGAGCTCGATATCGTGGGCATCGGCTACCGCGCTCAAGTGGAAGGCGGGAAGATCAATTTTGCCCTCGGCTATTCGCATCCGGTCGTGTTCACGATTCCCGAAGGGATCGAAATCAAGATCGACAAGAATACCCATATCGTCGTCTCGGGCGCGGACAAGCAGTTGGTCGGGCAGACGGCCGCCACGATACGCAGTTTCAGAAAGCCCGACCCGTACAAGCAAAAGGGTATCCGTTACACGGGCGAGCACCTCAAGAAGAAAGCCGGAAAAACCGGAGTTACTTAAAGCGTCATGAGAGTTCAAAACACATCGCAAGCAAGAAAGCGCATTCATCTTCGCGTCCGGAAAAAAGTCATCGGAACGCTAAAGCGCCCTCGCCTCGCCGTTTATCGCAGTGCGAAACACATTTACGCTCAGGCGATCGACGACGACAATGGCCGAACTCTCGTCGCGGCGAGCAGTCGGGAGAAGGACGTCTCGGGCGGCGGCAACATCAAATCTGCCGCTTCGATTGGCAAGCTGGTCGCCGAGCGCCTTCGCGAGAAAGGTATCGAGAGTGTCGTCTTCGATCGAGGCGGCTTCAAGTATCACGGGCGCGTAAAAGCGCTCGCGGATGCCGCCCGGAAAGTCGGGCTCAAGTTCTGAGGAAATAAGGAAGGTTCATGCTACGAAAAAAAATCGATGCTAGCCAACTCGACCTCAAAGACCAGGTCGTCAGCATCAACCGTGTCACGAAAGTCGTGAAGGGAGGAAAGAACCTCTCTTTCAGTGCACTCGTCGTCGTGGGCGACGGTAAAGGTCATGTGGGCTTTGGCCTCGGAAAAGCCAAAGAGGTTCCCTCCGCCATCCGCAAGGGAATCGAGATCGCCAAGAAGACCTTGGTCCGCGTGCCGCTTGCGGGCGGCACCATTCCGCATCAAGTGATGGGCGTTTTCGGCGCGGGTCGTGTCCTGCTCAAGCCTGCCACCGAGGGGACAGGTGTCATCGCAGGCGGTGCAGTACGCGCGGTCGTGGAAGCGGCCGGGATCCGCGACATCCTCACGAAGTCTCTCGGTACCTCCAATCCGCAAAACGTCGTCAAGGCCACCATGACCGGGCTCGGTGAGCTTCGGAGCGCCGAAGAGGTGGCGCGCCTGCGTGGCAAGGACGTATCCGAGATCCTGAGTTAAATCGATGTCTGACGAAAAGCCCGAAGCGACGAAGAAGACAGTGAAGAAAAAGAGGACGTCGAAAAAAAGCATCCTGAAGCTGAAGCTCGTCAAGAGCTTGATCGGCTCGACGAAGCGACAACGAGAGACGGTGAAAGGTCTTGGACTTCGCAAGATCCGCGACACCGTCGAGCTTCAGGACACCCCGGAAATCCGTGGGATGGTTAAAAAGGTTCTCCATCTCCTCGAAGTCGAAAAATCATAGAGGCATTTATGAACTGGCATTTTGGCAAGGAAAACTGGAACAGAAAATGAGCCTAGAATCACTCAAGCCCGCAGCGGGTGCGCTCAAATCGAAGCGGCGCGTCGGACGAGGTCCGGGATCGGGCCGGGGCAAGACCGCGGGCCGAGGTCACAAGGGCGCCAAGTCGCGCTCCGGCTACTCTCGTCGTCGTGGTTTCGAAGGCGGACAGATGCCCCTTATCCGCCGCGTGCCGAAGCGAGGCTTCACCAACATTTTCAAAAAGCATATCGAGACGGTGAACGTTCGCGATCTGGATCGCCTGCCCGAGGGTACGGTGGTGACTCTGGAGCTTCTCGTGCAGCAGAAGCTCATTCGCAAGCGCTACGACGGCGTGAAAGTGCTCGGAAACGGTGAGCTCAAGACGAAGCTCGTCGTCCAGGCCCACGCCTTCAGTGAGACTGCCAAGTCCAAAATCGAAGCAGCCGGTGGGCGCGTCGAGGAGCTCAAGGCGTGATCGAGAGCCTCAAGAACATATTCAAAATTCCGGAACTGAGGAACCGTATTCTGTTCACCTTGGGAATGCTCGCCATTTATCGCCTGGGAAGTCATATTCCCACGCCGGGTGTCGACGCGCGCGCTCTCACGGATTTCTTCGACCAGAATCGAGGAACGTGGTTTGGTTTCGTGGATATGTTCTCTGGCGGGAACCTCTCTCGGGTGACCGTTTTCGCGCTTGGCATCATGCCTTATATCAGCGCTTCGATCATCCTCCAGCTTCTGACCGTCGTTTGGCCTTATCTGGAAAAACTGTCGAAGGAAGGTGAGCTCGGGCGTAAGAAAATCACGCAATATACGCGCTACGGCACCGTGCTCCTTGCCGTCATTCAGTCCGGCGGGATCGCGGTGTTTCTGCAGAACACCGAGCTCACGGGCGGTCTCACGCTCGTCGCCAATCCCGGGCTCCCTTTTACATTGATGACCGTGCTCACGCTTACCGCGGGCACCGTCTTCATCATGTGGCTTGGTGAGCAGATCACGGAGCGTGGCATCGGTAACGGCATGTCGCTTCTGATCTTCGCCGGTATCGTGGTCAACTTCCCGGCGGGCATCATCACGACGCTTAGTAACGTATCGACGGGCCAGCAGTCCGTGTTCCAGATCATCTTGCTCGCCGCCTTCATGGTCGCGGTCGTCGGCTTCATCGTCCATGTCGAGCGTGCCCAGCGGCGCATCCCGGTCCAATATGCGAAGCGCGTCGTCGGCCGGAAGATGTATCAAGGGCAATCCACCCATCTGCCGCTCAAAGTGAACACCGGCGGCGTCATCCCCGTGATTTTCGCGAGCTCCATCATCGCGCTGCCTCAGACCGTCGCATCCATGTTTCCGAACAGCATCTGGATGACGAATATCGCGCAGCAGCTTGCCTGGGGGATGCCGCTCTATACGCTGCTCTATGTCACGGCGATCGTGTTCTTCTGCTATTTCTACACCGCCATCATATTCAATCCCGATGACGTCGCCGACAACATGAGAAAATTTGGCGGCTACGTCCCCGGCATCCGACCCGGTAAGCGCACCGCCGAATATATCGATACCATTCTCACACGTTTGACCTTTGGCGGCGCCATCTATCTGGCGGCGGTCTCGGTGCTCCCCGAGTGGATGATTGCCGGTTTTCGGGTAGCGCCGATTCCTCTCATCGGACCTTTTCTCGACGGCATTTTGCCGAATTGGATTACCGAGGGTCTCGGTGTGACCTTCTATTTTGGTGGCACGTCGCTTCTCATCATCGTCGGTGTGGCCATGGATACGGTACAGCAGATCGAAAGCCAGCTCATCATGCGGCACTATGACGGCTTCATGAAGCGCGGCCGGATCCGAGGACGCCGAGGTTAGGCGATAGCCGACATACTCATGATACGGCTGATACTTTTGGGCCCACCCGGAGCGGGCAAAGGCACGCAGGCGGCGCGCCTGGCTACGGAGCTCGGGATTCCGCATATCTCCACTGGCGTTATCTTGCGCGATGCGGCTCGGGCGGGGACGGAGCTCGGACGGAAGGCAAAAGAAATCATGGATTGCGGCCACCTCGTGGGTGACGACGTGATGCTCGGGATTATCCGGGAAAGACTCGCGGAGGACGATTGCGGTCGCGGGTTTATCCTGGACGGGTTTCCCCGGACCATCCCGCAGGCGGAGGCGCTCGACGGGCTGCTAGACGAAGCGGAGACGCCGCCTTTGGCCGTCGCCAATCTCGAGCTCGATGAAGACGAGCTCCGGCAGCGGATTGCGGGCCGGCGCGGCGAAGATCAACGCTCGGATGACAGTGAAGAGACCATGCTCAACCGCTTCCACGTCTATCAGAAGCAGACGGAGCCTCTTTTGGACTATTATAGGGATCGGGTTTCGGCCATCGACGGCCGGGGCACGGTCGACACGGTTTTCGAGAGACTCACGAGCCTTCTCGCTTCGACGGAGGAGCGCGCATGATTTGTCGTCGCTCCGACAAAGAGCTCGAGAAGATGCACCAGGCGAATGCTATTGTGCTGCACATACTCGAGCTCTTGAAGACGGCGCTCGAGCCGGGCATCACGACGGCGGAGCTCGACCGCATCGCGGCGGATTCGCTGAAGCGCGAGGGCGCCAAAGCGGCGTTTCTAGGCTATCGCGGTTTTCCCGCGTCGCTTTGCGTTTCGGTCAATGATGAGGTCGTGCACGGGATACCGTCGGAGACGAAGGTTCTCGCCGAAGGTGACATCGTGAGCTTGGATTTGGGTTCCATCGTGGACGGTTATTATGGCGACAACGCCATCACCGCGGGTGTCGGAGCTATTCCGGAGCAACATGAGAGGCTTCTCACGGTAGCCGAGCGGGCGATGTTCAAGGGAATCGAGGCCATGGAGGCCGGCAATCATATTTCGGATATAGGACATGCGGTGCAAAGCCATGTGGAGTGCCACGGCTATTCGGTCGTGCGCGAGTACGTGGGCCACGGCATCGGTCGTGCGCTTCACGAGGACCCACCCGTACCGAACTACGTACAAGCGGGCCGCGACCCGCGTTTGAAAAAGGGTATGTGCCTCGCGATCGAGCCGATGGTCGTCACGGGCGAGAGTCATGTGAAGACTTTGGCAGATAAGTGGACAGTCGTGACCGCCGATGGTGGCTTTTCCGCTCACTTCGAGCGCTCGGCGACCATCACAGATTCAGGTCCGTGGATTCTCGCGGAGCCCAAGCGAGTGTATTCCGAGGGAGCTAGCATTGTCTAATTGTTCTAAGGAGACTAGCATTGCCTAAAGAAGATGCCATCGAAGTCTCGGCGACGGTGCTCGAGCCGCTTCCGAACGCGATGTTCAAAGTCGAGCTGGATAATAAGCATAAAGTTCTCGCTCATGTCTCGGGGAAGATGCGCAAGCATTTCATCCGCATCCTTCCTGGCGACAAGGTCCTAGTAGAGCTTTCGCCCTACGACCTGACGCGAGGTCGCATCGTCTATCGATATAAGTGAGTTTGAAAAGGAAGCCATCATGAAAGTCAGAGCCTCCGTTCGGCGTTTTTGCGCGAAGTGTAAGATTGTTCGTCGCAACCGTGTTGTGCGGGTGATTTGTGTCAACCCCAAGCACAAGCAACGACAAGGTTGAGTCCAAGGAACTAGGGGAACTAAAGGAGAAAGTAGCGTGGCACGTATTGCCGGAGTGGATTTGCCGCGAGAAAAGCGGATCGCCATTGGCCTAACCCATATTTATGGCATCGGCCACGTCCGGTCTGCGAGGATTCTCACGAAGGCGGGGATCGAGCCCGCGACTCGCGTCAAGGAGTTGACCGAGCAGCAGGTCAGCCAGATCAGCAGGACGATCGACGACGAAGGCGGTGTCGAGGGCGATCTGCGCAAGGAGGTCTCGATGAACATCAAGCGATTGATGGATATCGGGGCCTATCGCGGTCTCCGTCATCGCCGCGGTCTCCCGGTGCGGGGGCAGCGCACGAGCACCAATGCCAGGACGCGCAAAGGGCCGAAGCGTGGCCAAATGAGGAAGAGGTAGTCCCGTTATGGCGAAGAAGAAGAAGAAAAAAGACGACAAGAAGGGCAAGCGCAAGACCTTCAAGAAGAAGGAAAAGCGCACGCTCTTGAGCGGGATCGCCCATATTCAAGCGACCTTCAACAACACGCACGTGACTGTCTCCGACATGGAAGGCAATGTCGTGGCTTGGGCGAGCGCGGGCGGCCTCGGTTTCAAAGGCTCGCGCAAAGGAACGCCTTTCGCGGCGCAGCAGGCCGCGAGCCAGGTGGCTCAAACGGTGAGGTCCATGGGATGCAAGAGCTTGGAGATTCGGGTGAAAGGGCCTGGCTCCGGCCGCGAATCCGCCATCCGTGCGCTTCAAGCGGCGGGAATCATTGTCAAGTCCATCCGCGACGTGACCCCGATCCCTCATAATGGCTGCCGGCCTCCCAAGCGGCGCCGGGTGTAATCGCTATGCCCGCTATCACGATTATTAACGACACGCCTGACATGAATGACATGAATGACATGAAAGCTGAATGCCGAGAGCCGAGCGCTTCCGGCCGGGAGGAGACTATTGGCTAGGTACCGCGGTCCAGTTTGCCGGCTTTGCCGGCGCGAAGGGATGAAGCTCTTCCTGAAAGGGGAGCGTTGCTTCGGCCCCAAATGCGCTATCGAGAAGCGAAACTTCGCCCCGGGCGCTCACGGCAAGTCTCGTCGAGCGCGCATCCAGGGCTATGGCCTTCAGCTGCGAGAAAAGCAGAAGGTCAAAAGAACCTATGGGCTTCTCGAGAAGCAGTTTCGGCTCTATTTCAAGCGCGCCGAGCGAACCCGTGGCATCACGGGGGAAATCTTGTTGCAGTCGCTCGAGCTGCGACTCGACAACACGGTCTATCGGCTCGGCTTCGCCACGTCGCGGCCTCAAGCGCGTCTTCTCGTCTGCCACGGTCACGTTCGTATCGGTGACAGACGGGTCAACATCCCGTCTTATGCCGTGCGCGAAGGCGATCTCGTTTCCATCGGTCCGAAATATGCACAACATCATCAGTTTCTGCACGCCGCCGAAGTGGTAAAAAGCCGCGGCGTGCCCAAGTGGTTGGAGCTCAACGAAGAGGGTACAACAGGCAGAGTCGCGGCGCTTCCCGCCCGCGACGACCTGGAGCTTTCGTTTCAAGAACAGCTTATCGTCGAGCTCTATTCGAAGTAAGTCGTTTACAGCAGGTCCCGCGCTTGCCGCGGGACGCGACCAGAGGAGGTCTTTCGAACGTATGCTCTGGACAGGATTTCAAAAGCCCAAGCGGCTCGAGGTGGAACATTCTACCCTGACCCCAACATTCGGCCGGTTCTACGCGCAGCCATTCGAACGTGGTTTCGGAACCACGATCGGAAACGCACTCAGGCGCGTGCTCTTGTCGTCCATCGAAGGTGCGGCCATCACGGCCGTGAAGATCGATGGCGTGCTCCACGAGTTCTCCCCGATTCCGGGAGCGCTCGAGGACTCGACCGAGATTATCTTGAACTTGAAACGCATCCCTTTCAAGCTGCGCACGCCCGGGCCGAAGACGGTTACCCTTCAGGCCCAGGGCGAAGGCGTTGTGAAGTCAGGCGATATCGATCTTCCGTCGGATATCGAAGTTCTCGATCCGGACATCCCGATCGCCAACTTGTCCCCGTCGGGAAAGCTTGCCATCGAGATGCGTCTCAACGACGGCAGGGGCTATGTTGCGGCCGACAAGAACTTCGAAGAGGACCTTTCGATCGGCTATATCCCGCTCGACTCCGTCCATTCGCCCGTCAAGAAAGTGAACTATGTCGTCGAGGCTGCTCGCGTGGGGCAAGCCACCGATTACGACAAGTTGACCCTGGATGTTTGGACGAATGGCTGTGTGACGCCGCAGGACGCGGTCGGCCTCGCGTCGAAGCTCATCAAGGACCACCTGACCATCTTTGTTAACTTCGAGGAAGAGATTGCGGTGGACGAGACCGTGACCGTGACCGAGCGCGACGCGATTGTGGAACATCTGAACCGCAGCGTCGACGAGCTTGAGCTCTCTGTCCGCTCGTATAACTGCTTGAAGAACGCGGATATCAAGACGATCGGTGAGCTCGTGACCAAGTCGGAAGCAGAAATGCTAAAGACCAAGAATTTCGGGCGCAAGTCCCTCAATGAGATCAAAGAAATTCTGGGAACGATGGGGCTTTCGCTGGGGATGAGAATCGAGACATGAGACATCGCGTCGCTCATCGCAAGCTCGGCCGCACTTCCGCGCATCGGCTGAGCTTGCTACGCAACATGGCGGCCTCCCTGATCAAACACGAGCGTATTCGCACCACGGTAGCCAAAGCGAAGGAGCTACGGCCTTTCGTGGAAAAGCTCGTGACGCTTGGAAAAAGGGATTCACTCCATGCCCGCCGCCAGGCGCTATCTATCCTTCCGCAGAAGGACGTCGTGCGTCGGCTCTTTGGTGAGATCTCGCCGCGCTTTTCCGAGCGCCCGGGCGGCTATACCCGCATCTTCAAGCTCGGTCCGCGCCGCGGCGACGGTGCGCCGATGGCGTTCATCGAGTTCGTGGACTTCGTCTTCAAGGGCGCGGCTGGAGCACCCGAAGCGAAGAAGAAAAAGTCGAAGGCCAAGGACGAGCCTGAGGAAGTCGAAGCGTCGACCGAATCCGAAGAGGAAGTGGAGCAGGACGACGGCGCCGACGAGAAAGATTCCAAGTAGAATCGCGTAGCTCACAAGAACGGCCCGGAGAGTCAGTAAATTCTCCGGGCCGTTTTCTTGTCTGGCATTCGCTCCCCGTCGGTCGTCTCCTCCTACGGATGTATACAGGAAAGAACAGCCACAGAGGCACAGAGCCACAGAGGGTGAAGAGGTGGTTTCGTGACGCGGCGTCGGAAGATGACTCTTGGGAACGGCCCGACAAGTACGAAGAGTGCACTCAAACCTCTGTGTCTCTGTGCCTCTGTGGCAAAAAACAGTCAGGCTTTGGCTTCTAGCTCTGCCTTACGTTCCGCGACGATCTTTTGAATTTGGTGCGCGGGCACTTCCTCGTAGTGGGAGAACTCCATGTGGAAAGCGCCTCGCCCGCCCGTCATCGATGTCAAAGCGGGCTCGTAGTTCAACATCTCCGCCATGGGCACCTGCGCCTTGATGGAGGTGGCGTTGCCTTTCGTGTCCATTCCCTGAGTGCGCCCCCGGCGTGAGTTGAGGTCGCCCATCACATCTCCGGTACTCTCCTCCGGGACGGTGATTTCCACATCCATGATGGGCTCGAGAAGCGTGGGCTTGCATTTCTGCATCGCTTCTTTGAACGCCATCGAGCCCGCGATCTTGAAGGCCATTTCGGACGAATCCACCGCGTGGTATTTTCCATCGAAAACCGTAGCTTTGAAGTCGACCATCGGATAGCCGGCGAGAAAACCTTTGAGCCGGGCTTGCTGAATGCCTTTTTCTACCGCGGGGATGAACTGCCTGGGGATGGAGCCGCCAAAGACTTCGTTGCCGAACTGGAAGTCGGCGCCGGATTCGAGAGGCTCGAAGCGCACGTGGCAATCGGCGAACTGGCCGTGGCCGCCCGTTTGTTTCTTGTGCCGCGCATGCGCCTCGGCCGTCCCTTTGATGGTCTCGCGATACGGGACTTTCGGCGGATGAAGGTCGACTTCGACGCCGAATTTCTCTTTGAGGCGCGCAACGACGACCTCGATATGGAGCTGGCCCGTCCCGGAGAGAATGAGCTCACCGTCCCGACGGAAACGCAGCATGTTGTCCTCTTCGCCCATGCGCTGGAGCGCCTGGTTGATTTTTTCTTCATCGCCCCGAGACTTCGGCTCGATGGCGAAGCTGATGACGGGCTCGGGAAACACGACCTTCTTGAAGGTGATGGGAGCGGACTTGTCCGCGAGAGTGTCTCCGGTATGGCTATCCTTGAGCTTGGCGACCGAGCCGAGGTCCCCGGCTCGAATCTCATCGACAGGAACGGAGTCCTTGCCTTGCAAGAGCGCCAAGCCTCCGAGGCGCTCGGCCGATTCGGACGTCGTGTTCTGATACGAAGAGTCCGGCTTGAGAATGCCGCTCATGACCCTGAACAAACTGATGCGGCCCGCGAACGGGTCGGCAATGGTCTTGAAAATAAGAGCGCTTACCGGCTCTTCGCTCGAGATTTTGCGCGTGATTTCGTTGCCATCGGCGTCGAGGGCGTTGGTCTCGCCGCGCGCGTCCGGCGCCGGGCCGAGCTCGACGAGAGCGTTCATGAGCGGTTGCACCGCAATGTTGCGGGCGCCGGCACAGGCGAAGACTGGGTATACGTTGCCTGCGAGAATCGCTTGTTTCAAACCCGAAAGGAGCTCTTCCGCGCTCAACTCGCCCTGGTCGAAATATTTTTCCATCAAGGCATCGTCGCCCTCGGCGACCATCTCCACGAGCGTGCCATGCGCGGCCTCGACTTCGTCTTTCATCTCCGCGGGAACGTCCTGTTCTTTGAACGAGCCCTTTTCGCCGTCTTCGTAGATATAGGCGCGCATCCGCACGAGATCGACGACGCCTTTGAAGTTACTTTCCTCCCCTACCGGAAGCTGGACAGGAACGGCCTCACGGCCAAACGCTTCTGTTACCGATTCGAACGACCGAGAAAAACTGGAACGATCGCGGTCGAGGCGGTTGATGACGATCATACGCGCGGGTCCGAACTCGTCCGCGAACTGCCAGACCTTTTCCGCCTGCACTTCGACCCCGCCGACGCCGCAGATGTTGACGAGCATCGTGTCCGCCACTCGGAGGGCCAGGCGTGCCTCCTGGATGAAGTTGCCATATCCAGGCGTATCGAGAAGGTTGAGCTTCGTCTTGTTCCACTCGCAATGGGCGAGCGATGTGGACAGGCTGATTTGGCGCGCGATCTCATCCGCGTCGAAATCGGTCACGGTATTGCCGTCTTCGACCTTGCCAAGGCGGTTGACGGCGCCAGCATCAAACAGCATTGCCGATGTCAGCGAAGTCTTTCCAGAGCCACCGTGCCCCACGATGGCAACGTTGCGGATACCGGCAGTATCGTAGATCTTCATCGGGCCTCCGTCGGAATATAGAGGTAGGGTCGGCCCCACCACACGCCCTTCCCTCCCGTCGGGCGGGTGATCGGGTTCCCTCTCGGACTCCTGAGCCAAGAATTATACCATCGGCCCCTCCGGGCAAGCCATATCAAACTATAATTGGGGTCTGTGCGGACGGCCGTCCCCCGATGGTGGGCCTGCCTCGCCGAAGCCTTGGCGAAGGCGGGGCGGCTCGGATCCGGCGCGAGCAGTTATGTCGAGCTTTTTCTGGCCTTTCCAAAAGAAGCGCATTGGCCTCGCCTTTTCGGATCGTCTCGTCCTTGCCATATGCAACGGAGGGCCCCTCCAGATTGCAATGCGAGAGCTTCCCGTGGGGCTGATAGCGCCCTCCTCGGTTACCCCCAACATCCGCTCTGTCGCGGAGCTCGCCCAGCTAGCCGAAGACGCTCTAGGAGAGCTCGAAGCGCGCCGTGAAGGCGTTGTGGTTCTGTTGCCCGATCGTTCGATCGTGACAGCGCTCTACACCTCACGTCGGGGGGCTTCTGAAAAAGAGCTCAAGGTCGAGATGGGCGCGAAACTGGCCTTTCCGAGCACGGAGGCCCGCTTCGATTTCTGGCGAGGGCGAGGTGGCGCGGTGCTCGGCGCCGCGGTCCGCGAGGCCGTGGCTGAGCAATACGAGCAGGTCGTCGAGGCCACGGATAGCCGGCTCGGTTGGGTGGATAGCACGAGCCTGGCCAGAATCCCTGCCTGGGCGCGACCGTCCGGCGGGAGCGGGCTCGACGTTCAGCTCCAGCTTTATGAGAACCACTACTGTCTGTCGGTCTTCGTCGAGGGGTCGCTCGTCGATTTGCGCATCAAGCTTCGGCCGGCGGGCATATTGGACGGCGTGCAGCGAGAAGTGACGCGCTTGCCAGCCCTTCACGGCGTTGCCTTGGGCGCCATCACCGTGCTCGGGGAAGGTGCCGCCGCGCTCGCGGCGGCCCTCGAAGAGATCCCAGACGTCGGACGCGTTCACGTCGAGGACGACGGTGAGGAGCGTTTGCTGGCCTCGGCCCTGAAGGCCTTGCTGGAGCGTCCGCGGCCATGAACGCTGGAATCTATCTCGGCCCGCGAAAAAACGTTTGGCGCCGCGCGCGAGCCCTGCTCCTGGCCTTCGCTGCCATACCCACGCTCTTCCACGGCGTCGAGCGTTACGTTCGGCGCCAAGAGGTCGCGACGCTACGCGGTGAGCTTGCCACGATGGAGGAAGAACTTTCTCGCACGCTGTCTTCGACTGCACTCAGTGAAAGCCGCGCTGTCATGTGGCAGCTTCGCGCCATCTCTGAATCCGGCGTGGCGGGGGCGATTCCGGTGACGGAGCTCTTGAAGCTCCTCGAGAGAACATTACCAGACGGTGTGGCTCTCATGGGCGTCAGCATCGACCCTATCCCGCCGCGCGCAAGCTTGACGATCGAAGCTCGGGCCGCGCGTGCCGCGGACGTGACGGAGCTTCAGAAAAACGTAGCGAGCTCGCCACGGGTGGCTGTAACGCAACTACTCGAAGAGCGGCGAGCGCCGGACGGCTTGCTGACGATCCGCCTGCGGGTGGACTTGATCGGAGGGCGGCCATGAAGGCCATGGTGGTTGCCTGGGTCGTCCTCGTCGCCGTCAACAGCGCGCTTTGGGTCGAGGGCCGTTCCGTCTCCCAGGAGCTGGCCGAGCTCAAAAAGCAGTTCGCCGAGGGCTCGGAGCAGGTTCTGAGAGAGCGCGCCTTGTCGAGGGAGCGTCAACGTTTCGAGAAGCTCGTAGAACTGTCGCGGGACAGGATGCTAGCCGCGCCCCTCGGCATAGCGCCTCTTCGGAATCTTCTGATCGAGGCCGAGCGCGGTCTAGCCGTAGAGCGGCTCACACTCGATTTTCACTCTGCCGCCCGGCTTCCCGCCGGTCTCGACGGCAATCGTATCAACGCGAGCTATCGGGGCTCCCTCGACGGGCTCTTCGGCTATCTCGATCGCGTCGAAGCCGCGCACTTGCCGTTAATGACACAAACGTTCTCCCTTAGAAGCGATGGGGCAGGCTCGAGGATGACGCTCGCGATCCGTTGGTTAGCGCTGTGGCCACTCGACGTGGAGTCGACTCCTATAGCGCTCCTGCCCGCCGAGGTCGAAAGACTGACCGCTTGGATCGAGCTTCCGCGCCCTCTCGCGCTCGGCCGCGATCTCTTCGCGTTCGGAGACATCGCGCCCGAGCAAGAAGCCCGGCCTCTCGAGACGGCGGCCGAGATAGAAGCCGCGCCGCCCGAGCTACCCGAAACAGAGGACCTTGCTCAGGAGGCGCCACCGAGTCCCGAGCTCACAGGATTCGTGCTCGTGCGGCCCGAGCTCGAGTCCGATGTAGGGCGGCGGGTGCTGGCGGCGATGCGCTATGAGGGCACCGTGCGCCTCGTCCAAGTGGGTGACCACATCGGCGGCTACGTCGTTGTGCGCATCGACGCGCGCGAGAGCGTGACCCTTGCCGATGCGGGAACGGGTGAGAAACTCTTGCTCCGCCTCGAATAGCTTGCTCTAGAACCGCAAATGGCCGGGAGGAATGCCCGCGGCGCGGCCCTTCGCTTGCAAATCCGTCTTGAGCTCTTCTTTCCGCTTCCTGAGCGTCTCGTTGATTGATTTCAGGCGATCTTGCTCCCCGACGAGATGAGCTGCGTCCTGTCCCGTCATGGGGGTAGTGGCTGCACCGGTGCCGGTTTGGGGCGGGACGGGTAGGCCGCCGCCTCCGAGCCACGTCGCGGCAGCAATTCGGGCATCGAGCTGACGGATGCTTTCGTCGTTCTCGGCGATACTTTTGTCGATTTCAACGACTTGCCTCTCGTAGCCTTGCTTCATGAGCCTGAACAATTGAAGTCGGTCTTCGAGTGAGGCATCGATCGAGATTTGTGTCGGCACAAAAATTTCGTCTTCTTCCAAATCATCTTCGATCGCCCGACGTTCTTCTTCTTCCGAGCGCCTTGGGCCGGTGGGGGTGAGCGTAACCCCGGACGAGGGCCGGGCCGTCGTGGCTTCGGCCGTATTCTCGTTCTCCGAGCCCGTCTCGCTCTCTGGGGCAAGTGCGTCGCCGGAAATCACGAACACTTCCTTGCCCTCTTCCTTATTCTTCTCCCGGCGCTCTTTTTCTTTTTTTGCGAGCTCCCCGAGAGACTGCCCGAAACCCATAGTGGTCAGGAGCAGGCACAAGACCAGAAGTGTCGACTTCATAAAAACCTCCGCGATAGCTCCGGAATCTCTCTATTATAGACGCTTCGTCTGGGGCCGACCAGGCGCGCCCGGTCTCCCTCGAACTCCCCTGCTCTCTTGCCCTTACGGACGTTCTTCAGTTTGCGCAGGGTCTCCCCGCGCCATACAATCAACTGCTTATACCAAGAAGGAGCTCTAATCGAAATGGGTGTGATTGCGAACAGAATCGCCGCCATGGGTACGGAGAATGCGTTCAAGATTGGGGACGACGTGGCGCGAGCCCAAGCGCGCGGTGTCGACGTTGTCCGCTTTACCATCGGCGAGCCGGACTTCGATAGCGCGCCCCACATCAACCAGGTAGGCATCGACAACATTCTCGCTGGCAATACGCACTATACGGACCCCGCCGGGATCAAACCTCTTCGCGAAGCGACGGCGGCGCATGTCAAGAAAACACGCGGTCTCGATGTGAGCGCCGATCAAGTGATCATCCTCCCCGGAGCCAAGCCGGCGATTGGCTACGCGATGATGAGCTACGTCAATCCCGGCGACGAAGTTATCTATCCGAGCCCCGGCTTTCCCATTTATGAGTCTTGGGTGACCTATATGGGTGGCACTCCCGTGCCGCTCGTTCTCCGCGAAGAGAACGGGTTTGCCTTCACGGTGGAAGAGCTCGAAGCACTCATCACCAAAAAGACAAAGCTTCTCATGTTGTGCTCGCCGTCCAACCCGACGGGCGGCGTTCTCTCGCGGGAGATCCTCGAAGGCGTCGCCGAGGTCGTGCGCTCGAAGGCGCAGCCTGATTTGCGGGTCTATTCCGACGAGATCTACGAGCACATCACCTTTGACGGCTTCGAGCATTTTTCGATTGCTCAGGCGCCGGGAATGAAGGAGCGCACGATCATTGCGAGCGGCCACTCGAAAGGCTTTGCCATGACGGGTTGGCGCCTCGGCTGGTCGGTGCTGCCAAACGAAGAAGAGGCGGCCTTATGGAAGCAGCTCAATATCAATACTGTCAGCTGCGTCCCGCCCTTCATACAGGAGGCAGCGCGCGAGGCTTTCGAGAACCCGAAGACTGCCGAGGTGGTTCTACACATGGTCTCGGAGTTCAAGAAGCGGCGAGACTATGTCGTGCCCGCACTCAATGACATCCCCGGCATCACGTGTAACAAACCTCTCGGAGCGTTCTACGTGTTTCCTAATGTTTCTGGCATTTGCGCCGCGCTCGCTATCCACGATTACTACGATGGTCTCTCGGCGGAAAGGCGGGGCAAGACGAGCCCGGCCACGCTCTTTCAGCGTTTTCTCTTGTACTACCACGGGGTCGCGCTCGTCGATCGGCGAAGCTTCGGCGTTTTGAAGAGCGAAGGCCAGCATTTCCTGCGCCTTTCCTACGCGACGGATATGGACTCCATCAAGGAAGGTGTCGCGCGGATCCGAAAAGGGGCTTCCGACCACGCTGGGTTCGAGAAGTTCCAAGACGACAACGTCGCGCTCGGAGTATGACGTGAAGATTTTCGCAACGCGCAAAATTCCCGAAGCCGGTCTCGAGATTTTGAAGGGCGCCGGTGACCTCTCTATCGCGACGGAGATCGAAGACGCGATCGTGCCGCGGGAGAGCGTTCTCGCCGGTGTGCGCATGGCGGATGTGCTCGTCTCGCTCTTGACGGAGTCCGTGGACCGCGACGTGCTCGCCGCCGGTGAGAGGCTGCGCGGCGTCGCCAACTACGCCGTGGGCTACAACAATATCGACGTGGAGGCGGCGACCGAGCTCGGCCTCCCTGTCACCAATACGCCCGGTGTGCTCACCGATACGACGGCCGACCTGACTTGGACATTACTCATGTCCATCGCGCGAAACGTCGTACCCGCCGATCGCTACATGCGGGCCGGGAAGTACAAGATCTGGGGGCCGAGCCTGTTCCTGGGCGGCGATATCTCGAAGGGCGGCGACGGAACGCCCAAAGTGCTCGGCATCATCGGCTTCGGCCGCATCGGCCAAGCCATGTACCGGCGCGCTCGAGGCTTCGATATGCGGGTGCTGGCCTACGACCCGCCCATCCGCGATTTGATCGACGGCATGGAGGGCGTCTCTTATGCCGAAATGGATCGGTTGCTCGAAGAGAGCGACTTCGTGACGGTGCATACGGATTTGAACGAAGCCACGCTTCATCTCATCGACGCGGCGGCTCTCCAGAAAATGAAGTCGACCGCTTATCTCATCAACACAGCGCGCGGCCCCATCGTCGACGAGCGTGCTCTCGTCGACGCGCTGAAAAGCGAGGTCATTGCGGGCGCCGGCCTCGATGTGTTCGAGGACGAGCCCAAAATGGCCCCTGGCCTCGCCGAGCTCGACAATGTCGTCATCCTGCCGCACATCGCCTCGGCGAGCCGAGACACGCGGAACAAGATGGCGACCATGTGCGCCAAAAACGCGGTCGCACATGCAAAGCTCGAAAAAGCGCCCAACTGCGTGAACCCCGAAGTCTATGACAGCGACGCTTATCAGAGCCGCCTACAACGGATCCGCTGAAATCTTGTGGATTCTGTTCTAGATCAATACTCAAGGTAGACGTCGTGCGGCGCCGCCTCGGCGAAGTGCTCAGAAGCGCCTGACGGTCGCATACAGGACTAGTGCCAGAGCGGGGGAGCGGGCGGGCCTGTGTAGTCGTGTGAGAGCGCCGATGATACAATAATCGGCACGGGTTGAGCAGAAAACCCGCTTTGTTGCACGTCATTCAGGAATGTTTCTCGTCTTTAAGGCCGATGTCGTCCGTTCCCGAAAAAATTGATAAGTACATCGTGCTTGGCGAGCTGGGCCGTGGCGCGATGGGCACGGTCTACAAAGCGCGTGACCCGGTTCTCGACCGCGTCGTGGCCATCAAGATGATGTCCGAAGATCTTCTCATCGAAGAGGAGATGCGCGGTCGGTTCGACCGGGAGGCGCGATCGGCAGCCGGGCTTCAGCACCCCAATATCGTGACGATTTTCGACTTCGGGGAGCTCGAGGGTGAGGGTGTGCCTTACATCGTGATGGAGCTTCTCGAGGGGGATAGCCTCGCGCAGCTCATGGAGCAAGGCAAGCCCGAGCGGCTCGAGGACAAGATGCACATCGTCTCTCAGATTTGCCGGGGCCTCGACTATGCCCACAAACGAGGCGTCATCCATCGCGACATCAAGCCCGGGAACATCCAAGTCTTGCCCGACGGGACCGCGAAAGTGCTCGATTTCGGGATCGCGATGGGCGGCGAAGGCTCCGCGATAAAGACGAAGACGGGCCTCGTCATGGGTACGCCCAACTACATGGCCCCCGAGCAGATTTCGGGAGCAAAGGTCGATCATCGCGCCGATATGTGGGCCGTCGGCGTCGTTCTTTACGAGCTTCTCAGCAAAGGCCGGCCGTTCAACGCCTCGTCGGTTCCCGGTCTCGTCTATCAAATCGTGCACGCCGAGCCAAAAGCGCTCGATGCTCGTGCGCTCGGCTTGCCCCAGAAGCTCGTTTCGGTGGTCGAGCGCGTCCTGAGCAAAGTTCCGGACCAACGCTTCCGCGATCTGGCTTTGTTGGGTCGCGCGATCGATCAGATCATGGGCAAGGTTTCCACTTCGGCGGAGGCCCCCGACGAGAAGAGGGCACGCAGCTATCAGACGAATTTCGAGCTCGCGCGGGGCCTGCACCAAAAGGGGGAGCATCAGCGCGCGCTCGAGGCCGCGCGGCGGGCTCAGGCACTCGAGCCGTCCCATGCCTCCGTCGTCGATCTCGTCTCCGAGATCGAGATTGCGCTCACGCGGATGCAGGCGCAAGAGACGATCGTGCCGAAATCGGAGCCCTCTTCCTTCGACGCGGCGCGGTGGGTGGACGAAGCGCGGATGGCTCTGACGGCGGGCAATCGCAGCGCAGCTTTGCGTATCGTCGACGACGTGCTCGCGGTCGAGCCCACTTTCGAGGCGGCGATGGAGCTGAAAGAGCTCCTCGACACGCCGGCGCGGCCAGGACATGTGCGCACGGGCTCGCTGCGTCCGCAAACCTATCGTCACACCCGCGTACGCCCCGATCACACCTTCGCCGAATCGGCGACCTTCGGGGAGCCACCGGGCATTCAAGTATTGTCCATCGGTCCGAGCCCTCAGCTCGTCGCCGCGGGAGGGGTCGACGGCTCGGTGCGCCTCTGGGATATCGATTCGCGGCGAAAGGTCGCGAGCTTCCGCACGGAGCTTCATCGGCGATCCGGCCATGAAGCGCTCGCGACTTCTTTGGCGTTCTCCCCGGACGGGGCCTTTCTCGCTTCCGGTCACGTCGATGGCAATATCCATCTCTGGAGCCTCGATATGGGGGCCGAGGTCACGGTGCGCGTTCGCCACGAAGCTTCGATTGGCCAGCTCGTGTTCTCGCCGGACGGCTCTACGCTCGCCTCGTGTGCTCTCGATAGCACCGTCAAGCTGTGGAACCTCGACTTGCTTCGCAAGGGCGACGCCCAGAGACAGCTCATCCGGGAGCCCGCGGGCGTGACCACGCTTCTCTATTCCGAAGACGGGGCGGAGCTCATCGCCGGTAACACCAAGGCCGTCCTGCGGGTTCACGACAGCAAGACGGGCCGGCTCACGGCGACGCTCAGAGGCCACAGCGCCCCGTTGTCGACCTGTATTCTCTCTCCGGACGGCGATCAGATTGCGACCGGCTCGCGCGACGGCGTCATTCGTATCTTTGACTTGAATCGGCGCGAGGAGGTCCGAACGCTGATGGGACACCAGAAGGCGATAGCGGGGCTCGCTTACTTTCCCGGAGGGACCGAGCTCGCGAGCGTTGCGATGGATAACACCTTGCTCATCTGGGACCTCACGGCAGGGAATCCTCGTCAGACCCTTTACGGCCGATCGGAGGAGGTCTTTACCGGGGTCGTGGTCACGAGCGACGAGCCGCTCCTCGTCGCCGGGCTCGGCGACGGGCGCGTGCGCGTTTGGGCGCCGGAGTAACGAACGCCGATGACTGCTTCCGATATCGACTCCGCGCAAAATAGGGATCCCTATCTGTCGAGCTAGGGTGGATCCCATCGCCGCGCGCGGCGGAGTTACTGGACCCGCCTGTTCGAGGTTCTCGGATGGCTGAGCTATTGCGGCATGACGCCGACCGGCAGAACGAGCTGGATGGTCCAACGCGCGTCTTCGCGTCGGTCGAGCCGCACCAGCGACGCTGGATGAAAAACGAGCAACGGCATGCTTTCGTCTTGAGCCAAAAGAGCGCCCGCGATCCGGTTCAAGTAAGGCAGATGGCCCACGACCATCACGTTTTGCTGCAAGCCCGCGGCCTCGCGGCGCAGGGGGTTGATGTCATCATCGGGTCCGATGCCGCTCACCGGGCTTCGAGGACATTGAAGGATTTTTTCGAACTCTTGCGCTGTTTGCACCGCGCGTAGCTTTTCGGAGTGTCGTATCTCGGCGACCCGCACGCCGAGGCGTGCTGCGAAAGTGGCGCATCGTCGGACGTTAGCGAGACCGGCTTCGGTGAGCGGTGGCCCGCCGTCCGCGTCTCCCAAATTGGGGTCCACATCACCGTGTCGAACCAGGTAGAGCTCCATGAACGCTCCTCTTTTGCTTGGTTTCTCAGGATCTTCGTAAGCTAGAAACGAGATTTGCCGCGATGAAATCAATTCTACCCGGTATCCTGCCAGCTTTCTAGCCGCCTCTTGTGCTAGGCTTTTCGGCTTTCAGGAGGTCTTATTGCCCGAGAACAAGATTGCCTATTTCTCGATGGAAATTGGGCTCAGAGCGGATATGGCGACCTATTCCGGCGGGTTGGGGGTGCTCGCCGGAGATACGCTTCGCGCCGCCGCGGATTTGGGGCTGCCGCTCGTCGCGGTCACGCTCGTCTATCGGAGAGGATATTTTCGCCAGCATCTCGATGCGGTCGGCGCACAAACGGAGTCGCCCGATAGTTGGAATGTGGCGGATGGGCTGCGGGAGATGGATCCGCGGGTGGATGTCGAGATCGAAGGAAAAACCGTTCGCCTCCGAGCTTGGCTCCAAGAGATAGTGGGGGTTTTGGGACAGAAGGTGACGGTTTATTTCCTCGACAGCGACCTCGAAGAGAACGACCCTGCGAGCCGGGCTCTGACGGACCAGCTCTACGGCGGCGACAAGCGTTACCGTCTATCTCAGGAAGTTGTGCTCGGTATCGGCGGCGTGCGCATGCTGCACGCGCTCGGACATGACGCGCTCGAGACCTATCACATGAACGAGGGCCATTCGGCTTTACTCACGCTCGAGCTCATGCGGAGAGCGGCTTTCGATGAGGGACGCGAGGAGCTGTCCGAGGAGGACGTCTTTCGGGTCCGCGAAGGATGCGTCTTCACCACCCATACACCCGTCGCCGCTGGCCACGATCGTTTCCCGCTCGATCTGGTGAGGAGCGTACTCGGCGAGGTGACGTGGAAGCGGCTCGAAGGCCTCTATGCGATGACCGAGCTAAACATGACCGAGCTCGCTCTGCGTCACAGCCGTTACGTCAACGGCGTCGCGCGTCGCCACGGCGATGTCACCCGGGAGATGTTCGATGGCTACGACGTCCAAGCGATCACGAACGGCGTCCACGCCGCGACCTGGACCTCGGCGCCGCTCTCAGAGCTCTTCGATCGGTATGTGCCGGGATGGCGCGAGGACAATCAAAGCCTTCGCTACATGACCTACACCGCGCTCGAGGAGATCGAAGCTGCCCATCGCGCGGCGAAGAAGAACTTGATCGATTATGTCGAGACGGCGAACGGTATTCGCTTGAGCGAAGAGACCTTCACCATTGGTTTTGCGCGGCGCGCGGCCGCCTACAAGCGCGCGGATTTGCTCTTCGACGACGTCGAGCGGCTGAAAGCCATCGCTTCGAAATCCGGCGCGATTCAAATCGTCTATGCAGGTAAAGCGCATCCTCACGACGAGCCGGGCAAAGCGATCATTCGACGCATCGTTGAAGCCGGTAAGAGCCTCGGGGAGCACGTCGTGCTCGTCTATCTCGAGAATTACGGCATCGAGCTCGGGGGGCTCATGACCTCGGGATGCGATCTGTGGCTGAACACGCCCGAGCCTCCCAAGGAAGCCTCGGGGACGAGCGGGATGAAAGCCGCGCTGAACGGTGTCCCGAGCTTGAGCATTCTCGACGGTTGGTGGGTCGAGGGCCATGTCGAAGGCGTCACGGGATGGTCCATCGGCGATACCCATCCCGATCGGGCCCGCGATGCGAGCGAGCTCTATGACAAGCTCGAGAGCAAGATTCTTCCGCTATATTACGACGATCGCGATGGCTATAGCCGCGTCCGCCGCTACGCAATCTCGATCAACGGATCGTTCTTCAACACCGAGCGCATGGTGAGCGAATATGCGCGGCAGGCCTATCGTCACCGTGGATGTGCCTGAACGAGGCCCCCGACGGAGCGTCGAAGCGGGGCTTGCTCAGCTTTGCTGCAAGCGCCGCGCTGACTGAAGCTCGCGCTCCGCGTCTTCGACCCGACCTTGCCTGTTGTAGATATCGGCGAGGATGAAGTGGCCGAAGGGCGCCATCGAAGGATTCGGGCTGAGCTCGATGCCTCTAGAAGCGAGCTCCTGCGCTTTGTCCAAGTTCCCCGAATCGAGATGGAGCTTCGCGAGGTACAGATGGCCGATGGCGAAGCTTTCATTGGCCCCGATGGCGGCCTCGAAGTGTTCCTTCATTTTGCGCGGGCGCCCCGTCTGGCCGTAGAGCTTGCCGAGATTGAAGTGGGCTTTGAAACCTTTCGGCGAGACGTCGATCTCCTTCACGTAAGCTTCGATGGCCGCGTTCACATCGCCGCGCTCTTCGAAAATGAGAGCAAGGTTGTAATAGGCCGTGGGAAGCTCCGCGTTCATCTCGAGCGCGCGATGGACTTCCTGCTCGGCGATGTCGAGCTCCTTCAAGCCGAAATAGCACTCCGCCATCAAATTGTGTAGCGGCGCCCGCTCGCTCCCGATATCGGCGACCTGTTTGAGAAGCTCGATCGCCTTCTCGAACTCGCTGCGGTTTGCATGGCTCTTGGCGAGCATGAAATGCGCGCGGCTGTCGCGCGGGTCGAGCTCGATGAGGCGTCGGTAACCGGCGTCGGCGTCATCGGGCCGTCCGAGCTCCTGATAGGTCAGGGCGAGGCCGAAGAGCGCGGGCGTGTATTCGGGGTCTCGAGCGAGCGCCTCTTGATAAGCTGCCAATGCCCGCTCGAGGTCACCGTCCTTCGTGAGAAGATTGCCCATGATGTTATGCGCTTCGAGGATGCCAGGGTCCTCGAGCAAGACTTGCTCGATCTTGGCAATCGCTTCCGTGATGCGGCCCTCGCTCGAGTCCGAGCCCGCATCCTTGATCAAGTTGAACAAGCCGATCTTGTCCTTCGGATCGGCGAGCGGTCGGTCGGGATCGATGTTGACTTTCGATGGGCCGCCTAGATAACCGAGCGCGGCGAGCTGTTGCTGGGTTTCCGCGTCGAGTGTCTCGGGCGCCTGCTCGTCGATCCCTTCCACCCCGAGCTCTGCGATGAGCGCGTCGAGCTTCGCTTTCAGTCGGCCCACGGTCGCAGCGCGCTGGTTGGCCAAGTTCGTCTGCTGGCGCGGATCCTCACGAACATCGAAAAGCTCCGGTCGCGGCGCATCGATGAAGTGGAGCGACTCGTTGCGAATCGATTTCAGCTCCGACCATCCGTAGTGGTTGCGCGGGTAGAAAGATTCGCCATAGGCGTAGAGTCCGAGATCGTCCATCTCGCCGCTCGCGAGCGGGACGAGGCTCGTTCCTTGCACCGCCTCTGGCGCTTCGATACCCACGAGCTCGAGCAGCGTCGGCATCAAGTCGATCGATCGCACTTGAGCCCCGACGCGGCGGCCGCCGCCGAGTTGGCGGTATGGGGTCTTGAGGATGAACGGCACCCGCATTGTGGCGTCGTAGATGAAAAAGCCGTGCGTGTTCTCTTTGTGCTGGCCGAGGCTCTCGCCGTGGTCGGCGATGAAGACGACGATCGTATCGTCCTCGAGACCGTTCGTTTCGAGCCAATCGAAGAGCTCGCCCATGAGGCTGTCCACATAGGCGATCTCTGCGTCGTAGCGGCTCCCACGGTAGCCTTGATATTGGGAGAAGAAAGGCTCCGGCGCTTCCCAAGGTGTATGCGCGTCGTAGAAATGGAGCCACGAAAAGAACGGGCCGTCTTTGACGTCGTCCATCCACCCGAGGGCTTCTTCGAGCACTTCGCCCCCAGGTCGCTGTACGGTGTCGAGCGCGATTCTCTCGAATTTCTGAAAATCGAACTCGTCGTAATAGCGATCGAAACCTTGGCTCAGACCCCAGCGCGAGTCGAGAACGAAAGCGGCGACGAAGCCTCCCGTTTTGTAGCCGTTATCCCGGAGTGTCTCCGCCAGCGTCTGGTGCTTTTCGTCCAGATAGTAGCCGCCATTGTCGCGGACGCCGTGATACATGGGGAAAGTTCCCGTAAACATCGACGCATGGGAAGGGAGCGTGAGCGGTACGACGGTACTTGCGTTCTCGAACAAGACGCTCTCGGCGGCCATGGCATCGAGGTGGGGTGTGCGGACGCGTTCATAGCCGTAGGCCGGAAGGCGGTCTGCCCGGAGCGTGTCCGCCGTGACGAGCACGATGTTTACCCGGCGATACGGCTCGGGAATCGCTCGGCGCATGAGCCAAAAAAACGCGCCCACGAGAACCGCGCCGGCCGCAGCGGCAACTAGGAGCCCCTGACGATGACGGCGGGGTGTGCCCTTTTCCTTGCTCATCTCGGGTGCTATGCGATTCTAGCACTCCCTCCTTCTCTCGCACGTTGCTGTCACCCAGATGAAGCTTTGCCCTACACATCCCCGCATGCGCGAGTGTGGGAAGGCGCGACACCCTGACAGAATGACGGCTAATGGACGTAGAATGCCCAACATGTCGCGAGCGTTGCTGTTTCAGCTCCTGTTTGGTCCCTTCATCGTACTCGCGAACGCCCAGGAAAAGCCCGTTTTTCGAGACGCGCTCGAAGGCTCCGGAATCGATTACATCAACGTTAGCGGTGAACCGGACAAGCGCACCATCGTCAGCACGCTAGGAAGTGGGGTCGCGATGTTCGACTACGACGAGGACGGCGACCTCGATCTTTATTTCGCGAATGGCGCGCGGCTCGCGGGCGGCCGTGTCGAAGAGGTCACGAGCGACCGTCTCTATCGAAACAACGGTGACTGGTCTTTCGAAGACGTCACCGCGCGCGCGGGCCTCGGAGACAGGGGCTGGGCGATGGGGGTCGCGGTGGGAGATGTCGACAACGACGGTGCGCCCGATCTCTACGTGACGCGTATCGGCACAAACCTCCTCTATCGCAACCGTGGCGACGGAACGTTCGAGGAGATCGCAGAGGCCTCCGGTGTCGCCGACGGTGCGTGGGGTACGAGCGCCGCGTTCTTCGACGCCGAAGGTGACGGAGACCTCGATCTCTACGTCGCCAACTATATCGACATCGATCTCGACGCTTTCCCGCCTCCGGGGCAAGAAGCGCGCTGCCAATGGTTCGGGCTCGACATCATGTGCGGGCCAAAGGGGCTAGAAGGGGCCTCGGATGTCTTCTTTCTGAACGAGGGGGACGGCAGCTTCTCGGATGGGACGGCGGCCGCCGGGTTGAGCGATCCGACCGGGGCTTATGCGCTCGGCGTGGTCATCGGCGACTACGATGACGACGGGGATCTGGATGTTTATGTCGCCAACGATTCGGCGCCGAACTTCCTTTATCAAAACGACGGCTCGGGCCATTTTACCGAGACCGCGTTCTTGTCGGGCGTTGCGCTCTCGTCGGACGGCCTCGCCCAAGCGGGGATGGGGGTGGACATCGGGGATCTCAGCGGCGACGGACGGCTCGATCTCTTCGTCACCAACTTTTCCCATGAGACGAACAACGCGTATTTCAACCACGGCCATGGCCTCTTCATCGACAGTGTCGGGGCGGCGAACTTGCACGGGCCGAGCTGGTTCTCCCTCGGCTGGGGGACCCGCATGGTCGATTTCGATCACGACGGCGACCTCGATGTCTTCGTCGCGAACGGACATGTTTATCCCGGTGTCGATCGGAGCAATTTGAAGACGCGCTACCATCAGGCGAATCAGATCTTCTGGAACGACGGCACGGGTGTGTTCTCCGAACATGAGTTTGCCCAGGGTGACGCGATGACGCGCATGGCCGCGAGTCGGTCGGCCGCATTCGGCGATGTCGATGGCGACGGCGATGTCGATGGCGTCATCGTGAATATCGATGCGGCGCCCTCGCTGCTCGTCAACGAGCTCGAGGGCGAGCGCCGGGGGGTGCTTTTCCGGCTCGTCGGGACCCGCGGCCCGCGCGACGCGATCGGCGCGCGTATCACTATCATTATCACTGTCGAGGCGGGCCACGTCCGTCAAATGCGGGAGATCCACCCATCCGGGAGTTTCCTTGCGTCGAGCGATGGCCGCGCGCATTTCGGCTGGTCGGGCGAGGACTGGGTAGAACGTGTGCAGGTGCGCTGGCCCGGCGGCAGGGTCGAATCGTTCAGCGTGTCCGAGGCCGGGATCGTCATGACACTCGTGGAAGGGACAGGAGTTTCTCGATGAAGGTCCCCGGGGGGATTGACAGGAGGCACCAGTTTCGGTACAAACGCTCCAATTGGTTGGACTTGAATCCACTGATGTGGATCTCGGGACGGGCAAGGCTCTAATTGGTCGTAAATGGATTTCGCGAAAACTCAATCCGGCCATGTACTTAGCGAGCACGACGCGTCACGTTCACGTTCAAAGCCGTGGCACAATGATTGCTTTAGTTTATAGCGGGGGGTCCGTCGACTCTCCATTGTTTGATTCAGGCAGGAGGTACAAATTGATGAGTAGCCGCTTGATACTTCTGGGTCTCATTTTCGCGTTGCCGGCTGCCGTGATGGGGCAGGTCAATCTTGGCTCCATCGACGGCACGATCCGTGACGGATCAGGAGGTGTGCTGCCCGGCGCAACCTTGGTGCTGACGTCACCGGAGCTTCCGGGTGGTCCTCAAATGTTCACGACCAACGATCAGGGCCGGTATCGCTTCCGGAATCTTCCTCCGGGTGATTACCAGCTCACGATCGAGATGCCCGGATTCGCGACGTACCGGGAAGAAGGTCTCATTGTCACGCTAGGCGGCAACGTGGAGCGCAACGTCAATATGAGCGTGGCGTCCGTCGCCGAGACCATCACGGTGACCGGCGAGAGCCCGATCGTCGACACCCGCAAGTCGGGTCTCTCCACGAACTACGACGACAGCATGATGGAGAACATCCCTCTCCGTCGCTTCAGCATGTTCGACTTCACCAAGTCGGCGCCAGGAATGTCGGCGACGAACCCGACGAGCGGCTCGAGCACGCGTGTTTCCGCTTATGGGTCGAACACGGACGAAAACACCTATCTCATGGACGGCACGGACTTCACCGCACCGGTCTCAGGCGCGGCCTGGCCGTGGCCGGACACGGACACCATCGAAGAGATCGAGATCATCTCCCTGGGCGCCTCGGCAGAGTACCAAGTCGGTGGCGGTGCGGTCTTCAATGCGATATCAAGGCAGGGCACGAATGAAGTAAGGGTGGACGCCGCCTACTTCGGGATGTCCGACGCGATCACGTCCAAACCCATCAAAAGGGGTTGCGGCGGATGCCCCGATGGCGACGAGAACGGCGAGACCGGCTTCACCCGGGACAAGTACATCGACTTCACGACGCACGTGGGTGCACCCATCGTCAAGGACAAGGCTTGGATCTATGCCGGTTACCAGTACCTGCGGGACTATGACAACCAGCCCGGCACCGACCCTCGGTTTCCGAGGCAGTTCGAGGCGGATCGCATCAACTGGAAGTTCACGTGGCAGATTACCGAGAACATGAAGTTCATGCATACCTACCACGACGACTACTGGGTCATCCCGCAGACGCCGAGCATCACGGCTCCTTTCGAGTCCATCCTGACGTTCGGCGGCCGCAATCCGTCCATTACGTTCGGTAACATCACCCACGTGCTCTCGCAGGATACGTTCTACGACGTGCGCGTGTCGGGCTTCTACTCGCCGGATGATTATGCGAGGCCCAACGGTAACTTCGGCCAGTCGCGCCGCGAGGACACCGCCACGGGTCAGATCAGCGGCGGCCCTCCGTTCTCCGGTGGGTTCCGCCAGGCCCGTACTGCGGTCCACGGCAAGCTGTCCCACTATGCCTCGGACTGGATGGGCTCAGACCACGACTTCAAGTTCGGCGTCCAATACGTGGTCGGACAGCACAGTGGTCACTACGGCTACACCAACGACATCATTTATTACGACTACAACGGTGCGCCCGACTACGCCTACATCCGTGAGCGCTACAACTACGGTGGCAAGTTCACGGACCTGGGATTCTTCGTGGAGGACATGGTCCATATCGGCGACCGGGCCACGGTTCAGATTGGAGTCCGCTACGATCGCGTCGAGGCCATCAGTCAGGATGTCCAGTTCATGGAGCAGGACGACCGGGGTGTGATCCCCGTTTCGGGACAGGAAGTGACGGGGCTGGGAACGCTCTATACGAACAACAACATCGCCCCCCGTATCGGCTTCAACATCAAGCTCGACAACGAGGGCAAAACCGTGCTGCGCGGAAACTGGGGGCTCTACTTCCGCCAGCCGATCACCGGTGAGATCGCAGCCGTCCACCCTGGCAACACGACGATTACAACGGCGTTCTTCGATCCGGCCACCGGCGGGTATACCGATATCGTCGATGTCTTCGATCCCCTTGTAAATATCGGAGTCGCTTCCGATACGGTCTCACCGAGGACGAGCCAGTTCTCCATCGGAATCGATCGGGAGGTGACGAACGACATTGCCGTCGGGTTCACCTATATCCGGAAGGACGGCAGCAACTATAACGGCTGGATCACCCAGAATGCGTTGTACGAGCCCGGCCAGGTCACGTTGGATGACGGATCGCAACTCGACGTCTTTAACATTACGACGGACCCCAGCGATCGCTTCTATCTGCTCGGCAACTGTCCGTGTGGTCCTGAGTCGATGAACTTCCCCAACTTCTTCATGGACTATGACGGTCTCGAGTTCAAGGTGACCAAGCGCATGGCGAATAATTGGCAGGCCTTGATCTCGTACAACTATTCTCATGTCCGTGGGCTCATGGGCCGCAACTATGCCGGCCCCTCGAGTAGCCAGGAGAGCAGGGTACGCAGTGGCGCCATCGGTCGGGATCCCAACCAATTCACGAACGCGGAAGGGAACCTCCTCAACGATCGCCCCCACACGTTCATTTTCACCGGAACCTATGAGTTTCCAGGCATCGAGCTTCTCATCGGCGCCAACTACCGGTACTTTACCGGCAAGCCGTGGGCCTCTCAGGCCCGTCCGCGCCTGCCCCAAGGGCGGCAGCCCATCTATCTCGAGCCGTTGGGCTCGAGGCGGCTTTCGTCGCAGAACAACTTCGACTTGAGAATCTCGAAGATCTTCCGTTTCGGTGAGGCCGGGAAGTTTGAGATCTTCGCCGACATTCTCAATGTGCTGAACGAGACGGCGGAAGAGGATATCGAGTCGCGGAACGCTTTCAGCAGCAACCTCGGAGTGGGCGACCGCTGGGTGGATCCGAGACGAGCGTTCGTCGGCGTAAAGTTCGCCTACTAGCGCATCGAGGAGTTTGACTCCATGGCGGGGCTTCGGCCCCGCCATTTTTTTGTGTCTAGCGCGCGCTCCGGTACTCGGCGAGACGCGCGCGGATGGCTCGTGCGAGCGCTTCGTCAGGAGGCGCCAGCCGGAAGGCTTTCTCGGCTGCCGTGGCGGCTCGCTCGAAGTCTCCCGCGGCGGCGTAGGCCTGCGACAGCGTGTCGAGCACCTCGGCGCTTTGTTCGTCGGTCGCTCCTGCGGCGGATTCCGCGAGCCGGATAGCGCGCTCCGGATCGCGGCGGCTCGGGTCGTCATGTGACGCGAGCACACCCGAAAGCCCGACCTGAGCGGAAATAGATTCCGGATCCGCCGCGAGCGCCGCCTCGAAGTGCTCGATAGCATCATCGAGACGGCCCGCCAGCTTGAGCGCCCAGCCCAAGTTGTTCTGTGCCGAAGGTGTGGCGGCGTCTTCCGTCGAGATCGCCTGCTCGAAGGCTTCGATGGCTTCGTCCTGTCTTCCCAGGGAGGCGAGCGCGATGCCGAGGTTGTTGAGCGCCTCGCCGTAGCGCGGCTCTATCGCGATCGCACGACGGTAGCTCGCCATCGCATCCTGCGTCCGTTCCGCGGCTTGGTGCACAAGCCCGAGGTTGTAGTGGGCCTCCGCGCGATCGGGCTCGAGGCCAATCGCCCGGCGAAAGCTCGCGGCCGCGTCGTCGGAGCGGCCCTGCAGGACCAGGACGTTTCCTAGAGCGATGTGCGCGTCGGGGAGCCTCGGCTCTAGGGACAGCGCTTTGCGGTGCTCGGCGGCAGCCTCGTCGAGCCGGCCCTCCTCCTTGAGAGCGACGCCGAGGTTGTTGTGCGCGCGCGCGAACCCGGCGTCGATCTCAATCGCCCGTCGGTAGTGAAACATCGCCTCATCGATTCCGCCGTGGGGAAAAAGCGCGTTGGCGAGATAGTAGTGGGCGGTGCTGGAGTCGGGTTCGAACCGCACGAGCTGGCGGTAGTGCTCGACTTCTTCGGCCTCCGATTGTTCCGGTATACGCGTGGTCGTCCCATCGAGCAGGTAATGTTCGACGAGGGCCGCGAGGGGCTTCTCGCGCTCGTCCTCGAACATGTAGAAGCGGTAGCCGAAATGCTCCAGCCGCGTTTCGAGCATGTCGTCGAGCCCGATCTGCGCGAACTGGCGCACGAGCATGTATTTGCTGTCGAGCGCGCCGAAGAGCTCCGGGAGCGCCCAGTCGGCTCTTGCTTTCGTCAGGACGTCGGCGGCCACCATTTGCGTCGTAGGATGCCAGCTTCGCAGCCACAAAAGCGTGGCCGCCGTGGTCCTCTCTATCTCAGTCGCTTCGTACTGCGCGCCGTACCACTGTTCGAGCTTCGCCAACGTCCAGGCGAGCGTCTCCCGAACGTGGCACATGTTGCACGCGTTCGGCTGATTCGCCTCGATCATCTCGCGGTTCGTCGGGCTGAAGATCATGTGCGTGCGCACCATCGCCTGCAGCCCCTCGTTGATACGCGGCATGTGGCAGTTCATACAGCGGCTGCCGGTGCTTCCCATGGGATGGCGCGTGTGGCCGACGCGCTCGGGCTCGGGCTCGAGCTCGGTGTGGCACTTCAGGCACAACCCATCGTCCTCGTCCGGCGTTCTCGACCACGCCTTCCCCGTGGTCTCGTGCGGGTTGTGGCAATCGATGCAGCGCAACATCGCGCGCTCCGGCTCGTCGGACCGGTAGCATGCGCCTTTCATCGCGTCGCTGTGCTCGGTCGAGTTCCATGTGCCCATCCCGGCGGCGTACTCGAAGCGTGTGCCCTGGTGGCACCGGCCGCAGGTCCAGTTCTGGTTGACCGGATTGCGCGCCAAATCCACCGCCGGGTCGGTGCCGTCGATGAAGAGCCGCGGGCTCGTGGGGAACATGCGCGGCAGTATCGCCCCTCCGCTCTCGACGTGCGCGCGGTTGCCGTAGTGGCACGCCTCGCAGCTGATACCCGACGTGAGCTCCCACACGGGGGCTTTCTTGTGGGTAATGCGCAGCAAAAGCTCTTGCACGTCATCCAGCTCGAGCCGCGACGGGTCCTTGCCGGCTAGAAGCTCCGCGTGGTTGTCGGCGACGTAAGATCTCAGGTCGAACGAGAAGCCGCGCGGGCTCATGGGAAAGGACGGCTGGCGGTGGATGAGCCAGTCGCCCGTCGGCATGGTCGTGTGGCACTGAGAGCAGGACTGCGCATAATCGTGGACCGCGGGCTGCGTGAACGGATCGCGCCGCATGGCATCGATGAGGCTGGGCTCGCCTTCACGGGTTTTCTCCACGTGCACGACGGGAACCCACTGGGTGTAGTCGAGCCAGTAGCCGAACGGGAGCACGTGCTCGGACCGATAGATTCTGTGCCCCATCGGCTCCGGCCCTTCGATCTGGAGGCCCACGTAGTACTGAAAGAATCTCGATCCGATGGTCTGCGTGACGTGGTACGTCCGCCCCGTGTCGCCCCGGACGAGACGCATGAGGTATCGATCGTTCTCCCGCGCGAACGTGGCGCGCCCGCCGAAATAGTCGATAAAAGCATGCCCGGAAAAATCGCCTTTGACGGTCGCTTCGGTGGCGGGCGCGTTCATGAAGCGGTGACGGTGTTGCGACCAGCGCTGGTACTTGTCCTCGTGGCACGTCTTGCAGGCCTGCGGGCCCATGAAATCCGCGGGCTCGATGTTGCTGAAATCCGCGGTCGAGAGGCTGCTCCGTTTCACAGATTCCGGGACGTCGTCCCACCAGTAGCGGATGTCTGGATCGCGGGAGACCTGGAAGACGCGCGACTGCTGGCTCGACGACGTGGTGGCGAGCAGAACGGTGACGAGGGCCACTCCGAGGCAGCAGGACGCGGTCCGCACCGGGTTACTCCGCGCCTTTGATGATCTTCCTGATTCGGCTCCGGGCTTCGTCCGCTGCGCCGGCATCGCCGCGCGCCGTGTGCACCGACAACATCGTCTGGTAAAGCGAAAGCTCGTTCGGCATTCTCACGAGGCCTTCGTCCAGCACCCGTTTGGCGTCGTCGAGACGATCGCGGGACAGATAGAAGTCGCCTAGATAGACGTAAGGAAGCGGGTCGTCCGGTGCGAGGTTCTTCGCGGCGTTTAGAAGCGCCAGCGCCCGGTCATCGTCTTCGGCCTCCGACGCCGCGACCGCCCCGTTGAGAAGATTCAGAAGCTGCTCGGAGCGCTGGGCGGCAAGCTCGCTCCTGCGCTCGCGCTCGGCGAACTCTTCGAGAAGCGCGTTGCGCTCGTCGAGCCGGCCGAGCTTCACCAGCTCCGCGCCGAGGCGGTAGTAAAGTCGCGTCTGCTCCGGGTCGAGCTCGAGCGCGCGCTGCCAAGAAGCCGCGGCCGCGGCCGGATCGTTCTGGCGCGACTCCACGACGCCTTTCTGGTACCAGGCTTCCGCGTTGTCAGGCGCCATCGCGATCACGCGGCCGAGGTAGTCGAGCGCGGTCTCGTGCTCGCGCAGGTTGAGATGGACCACACCGAGCTGCAGTAGTGATCCGACGAAGTCCGGGTTGCGCTCGAGCACCTTGTGGAGCACCGCTTTGGCTTCGTCCCACCGGCCCATCACCGAGAGCAGGTTGCCCCAGTCGTGGTAGAGCTCGGCGCTGTCTGCTCCCGCTTCCGCCGCGCGCTCATAGGCCGCTTCCGCGGGCTCGTATTCCAGCAGCTCGTGATGGGCGAGGGCCATCAGGTGGTACGCCCGAGGTGCGAGCTCGGGCACGGTGGCCCCATCGCGCGCGCTTTCCACGACCTGCGCGTGCAGCCGCAGTCGCAGCTCGACCTCGGCAAGAGCGAGCGAGGTCTTGGGGTTGGGCGCGAGCTCGAGCGAGCGCTCCAAAAGGCGCACCGCGTGCAGGCCAAAAGGATTCGCGGAGCCCGGAGCGAGCGTCTCGCCTTCCTGAAAGAGAAACAGACCTTTGAAGTAGTGGGCGGTCGCGAGATCGGGCTCTTTTTCGAGCGCGCGATCGAGGGCGCGCTGCGCCTCTTCGTACTCTCCGAGCCTGCCGAGCGCCATGCCAAGCCGAAGGTCCGATTCCGCGAGCTGATAGCCGTTCTCGAGGGCCCGTAGCACGTCGTCCGCGGATTCCCGATAGCGCTCCTCCTCGAAGGCAACGATCCCTCTCAAGAGCCACGCGCGCCCCACTTCCGGATGCTTGGCCACCAGATCGTCGAGGTGAGCCCTGGCCTCGTCGAGCTGCGACAAACGGACCTGACAGCGAGCGAGGCCGAGCGCGAAGCGGATGTTCTCGGGCGGGAGAAAGGCGAGGCCCTTCCGGTAGACTTCGGCCGCCTCGTCGAAGCGCTCCAGCGCCTGCAACGACCGGCCCAGGTTGAACAGCGCCTTTGCCCGGCGGGGCTGCACCGCGAGCGCCGCCCGGAGCGGCGCCACGGCGTCGGCGTGACGGCCCGATTGCGCGAGCGCCAGTCCGTAGACGGTGTTGGCGGTGGGGGAGCGATCGGCCTTGGGCACCCCCTGGATCAACGGCTCGATGATCTCGAGCGCGCGCTCGGGCCGCTCCGTGTTGAGAAACAGGTTCGTCAAGAGCATTTTCGCCTGGACCTCGTCTGGGGCGATGTCGATCGCCTCGCGGAAGGCCTGCTCGGCCTCACCCATCCGGCCCGCCTCGAGGGCTTCGAGACCGCGCGCCAGGGTCGCGTCCCAGCTTTGGATCGCGAGCGCGATTGCGAACAGCCACTGCATGTGCGCAGTTTACCTGATTCGCTCGGCGCGTACCCGATCCGAAGTTCTCGATTCTGCCGTCGATCGAAAAAAAGGCTCGAGGAAGCGGCCGATTGACGTCAGATCGCCCTGTCGCTAACGACACCTACCGTGGATTGGCGAACAGGACCCAACACCTTGAATCGAGTGCGTCGCCTCAGCTCTTTGAACACGAGCCTTTGCATCACGGTAGCAGCTCGTAGCCGGGTTTGGCCTCTACTACCAGAATTCGTTGGTCTGCGGCGACATTATGCAACACCCGGCGGGCGCCAGCGGGCCAACGGATCTCTAGCTCGTCGGCCGAAGTCGCTTCGCCAAGGCCGAATTCCAAGATCAGGCTGTTCGTCGAGCCAAAGCCCCCGCCAATCGTAACTTCTTGCATTACAAGGGTTTCGCCGAATCGCACGCGCACTTGCGCCCCCACCGCATCACGGTGGCCCGTCGTTCCCCGCAGCTTGACGTGTAGCCAGTGGTTCGACGTTCCGGGATTGCGATAGAGCGCGTCGGCTTGGCGGTCCCCGAGAAAAGCACCGCCCGTGGGTACGTAGATGTCGAGATCGCCATCGCCGTCGTAATCGGCGAAGCTCACGCCGTGCCCTTTGCCGAGATGGTCGACACCCGCCGCGGCGCTGATATCGGTGAAGACGCCGTTACCCCCGTTCAGGAAGAGCTTGTTGGGCTCGAAACGCTCGATCGCCGGGGCCCCGCATCCGAGATAAATGTCGAGATACCCGTCATTGTCGATGTCGCCGAAGCTCGCCGCCATCGCGCCGAAGTTCTTCGCGAGCCCAGCGGCTTCGGCGAGCTCCGTGAAGGTCCCGTCCTGATTGTTACGATAGAGCGCGAGCCGGCTCGCCTCGTTCACTGCTGCGCCCGCCCGCGCGCTCCTCAAGGCTTCTTCCATCTTTGCCGCGAAGCCAACGATGAAGATGTCGAGCCAGCCGTCGTTGTCATAGTCGAAGAAAAATCCCACGAAGCCTTGGTACGGGCGTGTGATCCCGGCGCTCCGGCTGACGTTCGAGAAGCTCTGTCCTTGATTGTTATGGTAGAGGGCGGGATGGCCGAAGAAGTTAACGACGAGCAAGTCCGGCCAGCCGTCGTTGTCGTAGTCGCCGAAAGCCGAGCCGATGGAGCGGCCGTGATTCGCCACGCCGTAGCGATCCGCGACTTCGGTAAACGTCCCGTTGCCGTTGTTGAGAAACAGCTCGTTGGGGCTTCCGCCTTCCGTCGCGACGCCGTTTGCGACGTAGAGATCGAGGTCGCCATCGTGATCGATGTCGGCAAAGGCTGCGGTGAAGCTGTCGCGGGCGCCTGCGACCCCGGCGCGCTCGGCGACGTCGATGAAGACACCTTCGTCGTTACGATAAAGACTGTTGGGAAGCTCGCCGTCCCAGCCGTCGCGCGTCACATAGAGGTCGGGGTCGCCGTCATTGTCGTAATCGGCCCAGAGCGCCGACCAGCCGCCTGTCGGATCGAAGAGACCCGAGTCCACTGTAATATCTGTGAACGTACCGTTGCCGTCGTTGCGATAGAGTGCGTGTGGATCGTGGATCCCGACAGCAAAGAGGTCGAGGTCGCCGTCGCCGTCGACATCGCTCCAACCACTGCCACGGGCGCGGCTATAGCGCGTGATGCCCGAGCGCTCGGCGACGTCTTCGAAAACGATGGGGGACGGGCCGATACCTTCGGTCGAAAGCTCCAAACGATATTTTGTCGGAAGCGAGGCGGGATCCTCGCCCGCGAATCGCATCGCGAGCGCGAGATTCCAGCGGGGCTCTAGTAGAGACGGATTAGCGTCCACCGCACGTTTCAGAATATCGACCGCTTCTCGGTAGCGCTCGAGCCGCATCAGCGTGGCGCCGAGAGAGTACAACGATAGGTAGTAGTCGTCCTCGGCGGCGAGCATGTGCTGGAGATCCGAGACCGCTTCTTCGTACGCCCCGAGGCGCATACGGACGACGCCACGATAGTGGAACTGTCGGGGGTTTCTCGGGTCGAGCTCGATGGCCCGGCTCAGGTGGTGGTCCGCCTGTTCGAGGCCAGTCAGGCCCCGCTGGATATAGGCAAGCCCCGCATAAAAATGGGCGTCGTGGTGGCTCGGGTCGAGCGCAAGCACGTAGAGGAACTGGTCGATTGCCTTGACGTAGAGCTTTTTTCCCAAGAGCTCGTAAGCGTGGTCGAAGTGTCGCTCCGCCAGCTCCTTGGGCGATTGAGCGAGCAGGGCCAGCAGAAAAAGGATGCGCATCTTGCGATTGGGAGTCTAGCGAACGCGGGCCATAAAATCCACGAGCGCATCCCGAGATAACGGACTCGAGAATCCGAGAAAACAGAAGGCTTGCGCCGGAGCCTTTAACCGCCCCTGACACCAACCCTGCGCTCGCCGAGCTGATAAGCTGAACAACATGTCGGACCCGCCAGTGCCTCGTCTCGAGCTTCACATTCGCTCGCCCGAGATCACGCTCAAAGGAAGGAATCAAAGTGATTTCTGGTCTCAGCTTCGCGGGAACATCCGCCATACGCTCCGTAGCGAAGGCATCTCCTGGCCGATGCAGCGGCGACAAGGCCGTCTCTACGTGGAAGCGCAGGATTACACCGAAGCGTCTCTGAAGTCTGCGGTGAGGACGATCGATCGAGTATGCGGGGTCCATTCTGTAGCCGTGGCTGAACGCCTCGCCCGCGACGAGCTCCTCCGCGATGGCGAGCTCGACCGTCCACGCGTCGAGTCCATCGTCGTCCGGCTCGCGCGTGAGAGCTATCGCGCTCAAAAGACCTTTGCTGTACGCGTGCATCGGGTCGACAAGAAATTTTTGTTGTCGTCGGCCGAGATGGAGCGCTGGCTAGGACAAGTGGTTCGGGATCGGACTGAATGGGAGCGCGTGCGGCTCGACGACCCGGATATGACGATCCATGTGGACATCTACACCGACGCGGCTTTCTTCTACACCGAGCGACCGAGGGGCATCGGAGGGCTCCCGGTGGCTTCGAGCGGCCACGTCGTAAGCTTGCTTTCGGGCGGGATCGATTCCCCGGTCGCGTCTTTCCTGTTGGCTCGGCGAGGCTGCACCGTCGATTTTTTTCACATGAGCGCGACCCACATGACGGAGGGAGAGCTCGAACGCTCGGTCCCCGGACGTCTCGCGCAAAAGCTCAGCCGCTTCACGTTGCGCTCGCGCCTCTTTGTCGTGCCCTATACACATTTCGATCTTGCGCTCCGTGGAAAAAACACGGGTTATGAGACCGTGCTCTTTCGTCGTTTCCTCTTCCGGGTCGCGGAGGCGCTCGCTCTAAAAACGCGAGCGATCGCGATCGTGACGGGGGATAGCCTTTCTCAAGTCGCGTCGCAGACGATCGAGAATCTTGTCTCCAGCGAAAAGGCTGTCGCCATCTCGGTGCTGCGTCCACTCTTGGCTATGGACAAGCAAGCGATCATGAAGGTCGCGGAGCAAATCGACACTTACGCGATTTCGATCGAGCCCTACAAAGATTGCTGCGCGCTCTTTACCCGACGCACCCGAACCAAGACCTATGACGAAGTCCTCACCCGGATGGAGACGAAACTGTTCCCGGATTACGAGGCATTAATCGCTTCTTCTCTCGCCGACATTCTTCGAGTGCAATATGACTGCGGAAAGCTTCTCTCGACCGAGCACGGTGTCGACGCGCTCGGGGCGGAGGCCGCGATAGAGGCGTCGCGGCTCGATAGTGTTTCCAAGAGCTGACATCGCCGGTCGATATTGGAGATAATGCCGGAGCGATGTCGCTTCTAGGGTTCGCCAAATGGCTCGCGGAGACGCAGTGGAGCATAGCGCTTCACGAATCGCTTTGGGTCTATCCCCTCGTCGAATCCACCCATGTGTGGGCGCTGGCATTGTTCTTCGGCTTCGCGACGGTTCTGGATTTACGACTATTGAGCCTCGCTTTGACGCAGGTCCCGGTCTCTGAAGTAGCAAAAAGACTCTTGCCTTGGACGATCGCGGGTTTCATCGTGATGATCGTCACCGGCGCGCTCCTGTTCTACGCGATCCCCGTCCGGACCTATCAGAGCATCTTCTTTCGAGTGAAGGTGTTCCTACTTATAGTCGCCGGCATCAATGTGTGGGTGTTTCACTCGACGATTTGGCTGCGCGTTGCTGAGTGGGATCGGGATCCCGTGACGCCTAAAAGGGCGCGATTTGCGGGTGCGGCCTCGCTCGTTCTCTGGGTGTGTATCATTTTCGCGGGGCGCATGATCGCCTATAATTGGTTCGACTGCGATCGGCAGCCGCAGCCCCCGATCGTCAACTGGGCGGCCGGATGCGTTGTGGAGCCGGAGTGATGCTTCTCCCGCTCTTCGAATGGTTCGAGCTCACGACGGTGGGCGAGATAATCCGTACTTCGACGTGGCTGTTTCCCTTCATCGAGGCGTTTCACCTCGTTGCCTTCGGAGTTGTCGGAGGCGCCGTGCTCCTCGTAGATCTCCGCCTGATTGGGCTTGCGTTTCGATCGCAACCCGTCGCGCAGGTTGCGCAGGAGATGAAACCGTGGCTGCAGCGAGGCGTAGCTGTTGCTGTCGTCTCCGGGAGCTTGCTCTTCGTCTCCGAATCCGTGAAGTGCTACTACAGCGAAGCGTTCTGGATAAAGATCACGGGCCTCTTCTTCGCACTCATCTTCACCTTTACGATTCGCCGCAAAGTATCGATGGCGGAAGCCGGAAGCATCGGCCCTGTCTGGGGCCGGGTCGTCGGTGTCGTTTCGATCGGGCTCTGGGCGACCGTCGCTTGGGGCGGACGCTGGATCGGCTTTTCCTAGCTTAGCTGCTCGCTAACGGTTGTTGGGCTTTTTCTTTTGCGGCGGCTCCTTGGGATCCGCTCCGTCCCGGGGTGCACCCGTGCCCGACGAGCCCAGGAAGAGCTTCCGTCCGTCCGGGAAAGTCACGTTGCGCCCGTTGGCCCGATTCGAGCGGTCTTTGCTTTGGTAGCCGTCGACGATGATCACCGTACCTGGCTTCAACGAGTCCTTCGTGACGCCGCGTCTCAAGAGCGTGTTGGGCGTCCCTCCTTCGACCATCCACGACTCCGTCTTGCCGTCTTCGGTCGTCACGTCGAGGTGGATCCAGGCATGCGGGTTGACCCACTCGACTTTCGTCACCGGCCCCTCCAATAAGACGGGCCGGTTGGGATCGAACTCTGCCCCGAAGGCGTGATGAGCCACGACTGGCAGAGCCGCGGCGAGGAGTAAAGCGAATACCGCAAGGATGACGACGGCTAGTTTATCGCGCATGGGTGCTTACCTCTTTTTTTCTCCTCGGCTTCGGCTTCGAGTAGCCGGGCGCCTCTGAGGATGTTTCCGAGAGCGTAATTGGCTTCGTGGCAGGCATATTCGTACATCGCGTCATCCGTCGCCACCCACGGATATTCGCCGCTCCACGTTGTTTCCCAAGTTTCGGGATCGTGGATCGTGAACTGATAGAGGACCGTATTCTCGTCGACGCGCGTGAAGCGTTCCACCACGTGCAGGTTCTCTGAAGCGCCGCGGAATGCGGTCTTGTCGGTAAAGTTCGTCGTGTCCACGACGAGCGTGTCACCTTCCCAATGGCCGACCGAATCACCCATCCACTTCCGGATCTCCTTCGGTGCGTGCTCTCGGTTCAAAGGGATGATGCGCGCGTCGTGAACCATCTCGACGAGGATGACGACGTAGTCCGGAGTCTGAACGATGCGCTTGAAGTTGTTGTAGAGCACGGGCAAGGAAGGCGGTCCTGACGAAGAGCCGAAAGCGAGCAAGCAGCGCTCGCCGAGCGGGCGCCCTTCGGGGTTGTCGTACGGGCCGGGCCCTGGCCGGTCGAGCCACCAGGCTTCGCCGGTGTTCTTCCCAAAAAGGCTGACCCAAGCGGCGCGCCGCTTCTTGCCAGCCGGGGTCATTTCCGGGACGCGGCCGTTTTTCGGCTCGACGATGATAGAGGTGCGGAATTTGCCCTCGAGCGTAAAGGCTTCGGTGCCCCGATCGATCCAGAAGTTGTTATATCCGCCCACGTTGCCGGCCGCGCCGGGCGAGCCGTCGCCGCCAAGCGGAGGCGCGTCGCGTTCCACCTCACTCGGCAGCGCGAGCCTCTCCGTGCGCGCGGCCTCTTTGGCGCGAATGGACTCCGCCTCTTCCGGGGTCAGGAGCAGTTTGTCGCCGAGCTCGACGGGCCGCTCCAGAGGCGTCAAGGTCGCCGTGTCGTACATTCCGGAGAGGTCCGGACGGCCGTCGGGGGTCCGAGGGATCTTCTTGGCTTCCTGAGGCAGTAATGCTTTGGCGACGACGAGTGCCGCGATCAGGAACGTGAGTCGAGCGCGCATCGGCCTAGCTCCTCCACTACCGGCTGAGCGGCGTCTTGCGGAACTCGCCGTACATCATCTCTTCGACGAACTCGACGCACTTGAACTCCATCAACTGCGCGCTCGACTCGATCCGTCGATAGAGTGGCATGCTGATCTTCCACGGCCGCTCGAAGATTTTCGGGTCTTCGATCGTGGCTTCGTACAGTAGGTGGTCAGGCCCGGTCCGCGTATAGCGCTCCACGACACGGAGCTCTTCACTGTGGAAATTCCCAGAGCGGTCGAACCACGTTTGGTCGTTCTGACCAGTGACCTCGACGACAAAGGTCTCGCCTTCCCAGTGTCCGACGGATTGCCCCATCCAGGAATCAATGGGCGGAGGTCCGGGGTCTTCGAGATAGATATCGCGCACGGCACCAGCATAGGTATAGGCGATGAAAAACGAGTTGTGGCTCTGAAAAATCTGGAAGGGGTAAGGCATATAGGTCGCCCGCGGAACACCCGGCAAGTAGCACTTGATCTCCGGGTCGCGGTCGAGCCAGTTCTCGCGATTTTCCTTTTGCTTCGCGAGCGCCGCGGGTTTGTACGGGATCTCGCCGCCTTCGATCACCCCGAATCCGCCGGGCACAGCACCGACGGCACCGAGCGCGAGCACGCCGTCCGCGGGAACAGGGCGGACGGGGCCCTCGCGAAACGCCATGGCCGCGCGCGCCATATGGGTGGCGAGGTCGTAATGCGCCTCGTTGAGCGCCTGCCAAATGCCGTTCAAATCGGGATGCCCGTCCGCGGCGCGGGGTGCGGTGTAGGCGGGTCGCTCCTGTCCCGTTTCGGACGCCGCGGGAGCGTTTGGGGCGAGGGCGAGAAAGGCAAACCCCATCAACAAAGACATCGGTCCTCCTGAATCACTGTGATTCGGCCGAAGGCTACTCTGACATCAGAGCGCCGGACCGTCAAGGTGCCGGGTTTGCCCACGGCGCTAGACTGAATCATGGCTCGGTTGGTGTTGGTCGCGGCTTTTGTCGCCTTCGTCGTCTGGCTCTTTTCGAGCTCTTTCATTTTTCGAATCGAGTTCAAGGGCGGCATCATCCAATCGGTGCGCGGCAAGGTGGCTGGGCCGCTCCGACGCGGCTTCGAAGAGGTCGCCCGTCATGCGGGCATCACCGGCACGGTGTCGTTATATCCCGGCCGGATCTTGAAATTTTCACGCGGCGTTCCCGCAGACGATCGGCAGCGCTTTCAAAACGTGTTGTCGTTCCTTCTTTGACGTCACTCCGCGCGCTCGTAGACTTCGATCACAGGGTTTGCTTTCGCGATGTTTCCGAGGATGTTCTCGAAGTCGAGGAGCATGGCTCTCGGTTGCGACTGATGCTGAAGTGCGAGGCCGTAGCCCGCGCGCCCCGCCGAGAGCTTCGTGAACAGCTTGCCTTCGCGGGTGCCCGGTGCGAAGCGCGCAGCATATTCGGGATTGATGACGAGATAGTCGGGTCGTGAGCGCTCGAGAACCGACTCCGTCGGTCGGAGCCTCTTGGCGTTCAAACCGTCGAAACGCGGGAGGTAATATTCCGGCCCCATGAAACCCACGACCTCGCCGGGCTTCATATGCTCCTCGAGCCAATGCTCGACCGTATAACGCGAATCGTTGAGCAGCAATATGTCGACCGAGGCCGCGTAGAGAAAAGAGTACGCGAGCACGGCGACGATACCAGCTCGATACCAACCTTTTGAAAGACTCCATAGGGTGGCCAGCGCGTGGCCGGCGAAAAGAGACAGGATGAGCACGAGAGGCAAGCTGTAGCGCAGCCACGTGCTGCGCACCGGCGCGATGAAGAAGATGTAATAAGAAAGTGCGGCGAGCACGAGCCAAAGCGGGAGTGGGTCTCCGTCTCGTTTCACGAAAGCGAGCCACAACCCGCCGATACTCGCGAGCGTCAGAGGCCAGCCGAGCCCGAACTGGATGTGGCGAAGCGTTTGGAAGAGCAGGTCAAGCTGGCTGAGACCGTCGGCTTGGAACGCGCTGTAGTGACTTTGCGCCCAGAGGATTTCTTCGAAGTGGTGGACGAAGCCCCAGAAATTCAAGACGACGTTGTGGATAGTGAGAAAGAGGATGAAGGCTATCGCCGCCGCGAGCATCGGGCCGCGTTCTACGAGCTTGCCGGTGCGGCGGAAGCGGAGAAATAGGTACGCGCTCACGGGGAGCACGTAGAACGCATAGGCCTGGTCTTTGGTGCACATCGCCAAGACGGCAACCGACGCGAACAGCCACAGGTCGCGTTGTTCTCCGAGCTTCCAGTGGCGCACGAAAAAATACAGGGACAACAGCACCCAAAAGGAGAGCGGAACGTCGAGATTGGCGAACTTGGCGTAGTACACGAAAGGCACCGTCAAGGCTGCGGCGAGACTAGCGAGAACCGCGGAGCGCCGGTCGAAAATCTCGATACCGATGCGGTAGAGCGTCAGCAATATCCCGACGCCCATCGCAAGAGAAAGAGCGCGCCCTAGATAGTAGAGAAGGGTCCGTCCCTCGACGCTCTCGACGTCGATGGCGTCGGCGGCAAGGAGAGGGATATAGGACGCGGCCAAAAGGTAGTAGTGAAGTGGAGGATAGGCAGGCTGATGCCAGTCGCCCGAGAAACGCTCCTCGATCCCCAAGAGAATGACGGGCGGCTGTAGCTCGTCGGTAGCCCACGCGAATCGCGACGGCAGGCCCCAAGACACCGCCGTGAGGTTGAGACCTAGACTCAATGCAATGACCGCGAGAAAGATCACCCGATCGCGGATCATGGCGGGGACGTTATCATAGCTTCGCCGCACGGCGCGGGTCTCGGATTCAAAAGCGCTGAACAAACGAGCCCGGATACCGCCTCTGAGATCGGCGGCTACCTGAGATCTCGTCCTCGTGAACCGCGCATGCTGGTTCCTCGACCAGGATGTCAGTTTCACCTAAAATACATCTACGCCTTGTCATCCTAAAGGATCTGGTGCTGCGGTCGATTAGGACGCTAGATTCAAAAATTCAAACTCAACATCCGTTTTTCTATTTCATTCGAGGAAAATCTCATGGCAGAAGCTCAACTATTCAAGCCGTTGTCCAAACGATCCTTCTCGTCGAGGACAGCCCGGAGGACAAAGAAGCCATCATTCGTGCCTTCCGCAAAGCGGGCGTCGACAACAGCATCCACTGGTGCCCCGATGGAGACAGCGCTCTCGACTACTTGAATCATCGGGGAGAGTACGCCGACGCTAGCAAAGCTCCTCGACCGGGGATAGTTTTGCTCGACCTCAACTTGCCGGGAACGGATGGGGGCGAGGTGCTTCGGGAGATCAAAACGAGCCCTGATCTTCGATATCGGTATGCCAGGTGGCGATGGCCACACGGTGGCGCGGCGCTTACGTGACAACGTCAAGACGTGCAACGTACCGATCATCGCCCTCACGGCGAGAACGGCAGGGAGCGATCGGATCAAGGCGAAGGAGAACGGTGTCGTGAAATATTTTACCAAACCGACCAACCAGCCCTGCGGCGGGAAGTCTCGGGCTTTCCAGCGCGCCCGTGCGTCTAGAGCGCTCGCGTCAAGCCAGGCATGGAAAATTAGCTCGTTGCCGGCTAAAGCCTTGGGCGATCTTACCGATAACTATTCTAGACTTTGTCCAATCCATCGTGAACAAACATGAAGAAACTCACGAAGCCCAACGACGTGACCCTGCTGCGACGGCTAGCGCCGCAAGCTCTATCCACGATGTCCGGGCACAGTAATTTGCCGGTTGCCCGGGTCCAGTCCGAGCTAGACATCCATGGGGTCGCACCGGAGCAGGAGTTGCACGCATGAACGACATGGACGAAGTGGTCAAGGAATTTCTGATCGAAAGCTACGAGAACCTTGACCAATTGGATCGCGACTTGCTCGCTCTCGAGACAGACCCTTCTCACAAGGAGACTCTGGCCAGCGTCTTCAGGACGATTCATACGATCAAAGGCACTTGCGGGTTTCTGGGATTCTCGAAGCTGGAATCACTGAGCCACGTGGGTGAGAGTCTGCTGAGTCGACTCCGGGATGGCGAGCTCTTGCTGAATACCGAGATCACCAACGGTTTGTTGGCAATGGTGGACGCCGTGCGGGAAATGTTGGGCAAGATCGAATCCACGGAAGTCGAGGGTGACGGAGATTACCAATCACTGATAGAGCGACTGACGAAGCTCCAGGAAGGCGAGGCGCCTGAGGCCGTGACGCCACCCGAGGCCACGGTGCCACCCGAGGCCACGGTGCCACCCGAGACCACGGCCCCATCCGAATCGGTGGCGGAGCCTGGCACCGGAGGAAACGGCCCGCGTCGGATTGGCGAGTCCCCATTCGGGGAAAGAAAGCCCCGGGATGTCGTGGAACCCGCCGAAGTCCAAGCGGTCTCTGGGGGGCACGGCATATCGGAGAGTAACGTCCGAGTCGACGTTGAAATCTTGGACAGACTCATGAACCTGGTAGGGGAGCTGGTGCTGGCACGCAATCAGATTCTCCAGCTCAGCATGGACCAGGAGGACGCGCGTTACCAAGCGACTTCGCAGCAGCTGAATCTGCTTACCACCGAGCTTCAGGAAGGGGTCATGAAGACCCGCATGCAGCCTATCGGGAACGTGTGGGGGAAATTCCGCCGGATCGTCAGAGATCTGTCGATGGCTTGCGGCAAGAAGATTCGCCTCGAGATGGAAGGCGGGGAGACGGAAATCGACAAGACCATCATCGAGGCCATCAAGGATCCTCTCACCCACATCGTTCGGAACTCGGTCGATCATGGCATCGAGACTCCCGACGCCCGTATAGCCGCCGGTAAGTCCCCGGAAGGGCACCTATACCTTCGCGCCTTCCACGAAGGCGGTCAAGTCAACATCGAGATTGCCGATGACGGCGCCGGCATCAATTTCGATCGAGTCAAAGAAAAGGCTATCCAGAACGGCATCACCACTCCCGAACAGGCCGCCCGCATGAGTGAGCGTGAGCTGGCCAACTTGGTCTTTCTTCCGGGGTTGTCCACGGCCAAGAAGGTGACGAACGTTTCCGGCCGAGGTGTGGGCATGGACGTCGTTAAAACCAACGTCGAGAAGATTGGTGGCACGATTGACATCCAAAGCAAGCTCGGGGAGGGGACGAAGCTCAAGATCAAGATTCCTCTCACCTTGGCGATCATTCCTGCTCTGACGATAGGGAGCGGAGGGGACCGGTACGCCATACCACAAGTGAGCTTGGTGGAGCTCCTGCGGATTGACGGCGAGCAGGGTCGCAACCGCGTCGAGATGGTTCAAGGCGCTCCGGTCTATCGCTTGCGCGGCAAGCTGCTGCCGCTGGTCTACCTCAGCCAGATATTGGGAAAAAGCAATGGAGACGGCCAGCCGCAGAAAGGCAAAGTCGTCAACATCGTCGTTCTGCAGGCCGAAGGACGTCAGTTCGGTCTGGTTGTAGAAAATATTCGCGACACCGAAGAAATCGTCGTCAAACCGCTCGGCAACCTGTTGACGGGCCTGACGGTATATTCCGGCGCCACGATTATGGGCGACGGCACGGTGGCCCTGATCCTGGACGTTTTGGGCCTGGCCCAGCGCAGCCATGTGCTCTCCGAGGTTAGCGAACGCCGTTTGGCCCGTACCGATACCGAAACGGCGGCCGATGAAAGCGACCATCGCGCGCTGCTTGTCTTCGAGCTCGGCAAGGGCAGCCGGATGGCCATGCCGCTTTCGGCGGTTAGGAGGCTCGAGGAGATTCCCAAATCCAAGATCGAGCACACCACCGAGCACGACGTTGTGCAGTACAGAGGAGAGATCATGCCTCTGGTTTGGCTTTCCGACGTCTTGGGCCTGGGGAGGGATGAGACGGCCGAGGCGTCCGACGTGCTGCAAGTCGTCGTCTATTCCGAGAACGACCGCAGCGTCGGGCTTGTCGTGGCGCAAATCCTGGACGTCGTCAAGCAATCCATCACGGTCCAACGTGATTCCCAACGCGATGGCGTGTTGGGCTCGGTCGTCATCCAGGATCAAGTGACGGAGTTGCTCGATCTGGGCCGCATCATCCGTATGACCGGCTTGGGATTTTTAGATTCTGAGGTTTCTGAGCGGCCGCTCGCTGCCGCGGTAGGAGCGTAGGCGATGGCGGTGCAACAGTTTTGCACGTTTTTCTTGGACGATCATTGCTTTGGCGTGGAAGTCGAAAAGGTTCAAGAAGTTCTTCGCCCCCAGAAGATGACTCAAATACCTCTGGCACCCTCGACGGTCAAGGGCTTGATCAACCTCCGCGGCCAAATCGTCGTGGCCATCGACCTGCGCCAGTGTCTGGATTTCGATGAGCGGGAGGGGGCCTTGTCCGCGAACGTCGTGCTTCGGACCGATGACGGCGCCGTCAGCCTGTTGGTCGATCGGATTGGCGATGTGATGGAAACGACTGAAGACAGCTTCGAGGAGGCGCCTGAAACCCTGACTGGCGCTGCTGCCGACTTGGTTCACGGCGTTCACAAGTTGGAAGACAAGCTCATGCTCGTTCTGGATACGGAAAAAACGATCCGTCAAGCCGGAGTGCAGGGCGCTGTATCGAATAGCGAAGGAACCGATGTTCTGGCAGAGCCCACGTCATCTCGTGGGGAATAGAAGGAAGTCGAAGATGCCATCAACCTTGAGGAATAAGCTCGGAATGACCGTGGCTGTTCTAGCCGTCTCGACATTTGTGGCGGCAAAAAGCTCGTCGAACGGTGACAACGAAAAACTAGCGCTCGAAATGGCCACCTTGTTTCGATCCGCCCGTGCCGTGCTGAACGAGCTGGGCGGAGCCATCAGCGTCGTGATTTACGGGTAGCCGCTCCACAGGAGACCAGAATGAACAACATGCGGATTTCAGTCAAATTGCTCAGCATGGCTGCTGCGGTCCTGCTACCCGTGGTTGGGTCTCTGCTGTACGTTTCCTACGAGCTCTCGCTCGCGAACGCGGTGGTCGAGAATCAGGTGAAGACTTTATCCCGCCTGGACACGACTAACGCTGCCGCCAAGGAATTTGTCTTGCTCCGTTCTTGGCTGTCTGACCTTGCCGTGAGCCTTCTGAGCGAATCTGAAGTACAGGCTACGGCGACGGAGGCCCGGCTCGACGAGCTCCTTGCTGAGCTAGAGGTGACCGACCCGCGGTCGGTGAGCTCGCTGCGTCCTCAGATCAAACAGTATTTCGAGACGATGTTAACGGCCGCGGACGCCTATGCGGACGACAATCGAGTGCTTGGAAACTCTCTAGTGGCGCAGACGCGCGTGCTTGCCATGGCCGTAGATGCCGAGTTCGACGAGCTTCTCTCGAGTGCCTCCACCAGCGCCAATGAGGCTGGCGAGACATTGATCCGTGCCAACTCGAGTCTGCGGCTCCTGTGCTTTCTTCTGATTCCGTTCTCAACGCTTCTCGGAGGCATCGTCGCCTGGTGGTTCTCGCGAAAAATCACTAAACCAATCAACATCATGCTCGATACGATCGCCAGGGTGGATCGCGACTCCGACCTGGGAGCACGGATCGACCTCGAGTCCACTGACGAGATCGGCAAAACGGCTGCATCCTTCAACCGCTTGATCGCGAGGTTCGAAAGTGTCTTTACCCCCATCGGGGAAAATGCGCAATCCCTCGCCGCATCTGCCGAAAAGCTGACTCTGGATAGCCAGCAGATGGCTTCCTTTGTCGAGGAAGCGTCCGGTCAAGCCAACGTGGTCGCGGCCACGGGCGAGCAGGTTTCTCAGCACGTCCAGTCGGTCGCCACCGGTATCGAGGAGCTCAGCGCTGCTGGGAGCGAGATCGCTCGGCAAGTCGCGGAAGCCGCGGCGGTGTCCGACGATGCGGTGAGGGCGGCAGAAAAAACGAATGCCACCGTCACGAAGCTCGGAGAGAGTAGCGCGGAGATCGGCAACGTCGTCAAAGCGATCAACTCGATTGCTGAACAGACGAATCTGCTAGCCCTCAACGCCACCATCGAAGCCGCGCGAGCAGGCGAGGCCGGTAAAGGCTTTGCCGTAGTCGCGAACGAGGTGAAAGAGCTGGCCAAGGAAACAGCTCTGGCGACGGAAGACATCAGCCGGAAGATCGAGATCATTCAAGCCGATACAAAGGGAGCCGTCGACGCGATTCGTGGCATTGGCAAGATCATCGCGGAGATCAACGAGATCCAGACGACCGTGGCGGCAGCGGTCGAGGAACAGACGGCAACCACGGCCGAGATCTCCCGAAGTGTGAACAGCGCCAACACCGGAACCGTCGAAATTGCCAAGAACATCAACGGGGTCGCGCGCGCGGCGCAGGCTTCGACGGCCAGTGTGTCCAACAACCTCGAATCTGCCCGGGCCCTGATGCACATGGCGGAAGAGCTCCGCAAGTGTGTGGGAGAGTTCAACGCGGGCAGCGGGGCGCAAAAGCACAGCGGCAATGGCGCTGCGTCCGGACAGGGATCGAGCGCGGCAGCTCTGCACTAGCAGGCTCTGCCTGAATTTTTTGGTGTGTACTACACCGACTGGATGACGCTCGAGGGCTCCCAGCTGGAGAGCTATTGGCTCCTGCGTCGGAATTCTTTGGTGGTCGACGCGGTTCACACCCTTGGTGTGCGATTCGAACACAAAGGAAGCTCTTGGGATTCCAATCTCGAAGTTTCAGGTCAGCTCGGCGATTTCCAGGGAATGCAACATATGTCAGCGAGACCGGAGCGGACGAGAATGCCGACTATCTGTTCTTTCAGACGAAGTTGACGTTCTGATTCGAACCGGTCCGCCCTACTCGTCTACTTCGATGCGGGAGTTGTCGCGGAGCGCTTGTAATGCGGCCACGAGATTCCAGTCGATAGCACCGTCGACGAGTAGGAGCGAAGGCCGGGTTCCGAGAGAAGGAAACAGCGCGAGCCAACGCTGCTTCGCCGAAACGGCCGCCGCGTCGCAGATGTGGGAAGCGTCCGTATAGTCATAGGCGAAGTCGTCGAAGCCGGGAAGCGCTCGCAGCGAGCGCCCGGCCGCGTGGCGTACGGCTGGATACGGGTCGTTCAGGACTTGGCTGAGATAGGCTGCCTGCCAGGTATCGCCGCTCGCTTCGAGCGCCGGCTTCCAGCTCATGTGCCATGCTAGGACGGCGCGCTCGAGGCCGTTGCCTTTGATGAGCCACAGGATGGAGGCCGCGATGTCGCGCTCCTCCTCGGTGAGCTCGACCACCGGTTGACCGTACCACGCGGTCAACCAATCCGAAGCGTCGCCTAGGGATGTGTCGAGGTGGCACAGGTTGCAGGCGTTGGGACGGCCTGTGCTCGCGGAGACCGCCACGCTCGGGCTGTCGATACGATGCGCTCGCATGGCGCCGAGAAGCCCCCACGTCGTATGGGGCATATGGCAGTTGTAACATTGGCTTCCGGAGGATTCCGGGGCGTGATGCGTGTGGGCGGTCAGGTCCGTGCCCAGCTCCTGGTGGCAGCTCAGACAAGCATCGTTGCCGCGCGCCTCCGGACGCAGCTGGTCGTCGGGCTCGGCCGCGTGCATGGAATGGCATGACAGGCACGACATCTTGCCTCGGATGAAGCAGGCCGACTCCACCAGCCCGTTATAGTCGCGCCCGGCAATGAGGATAGTCCCATCCGGCCAGAAGCTGTCGCGGAACAAGCCTTGGTTGTCCTCGAGGGCTTCTTGGATCCAGTCCGGGTAGGGCGGCTCGCCGTAGCGGCGGAGGACATGGGCGTATGGCTCGATTGGGTCTCCCGGGCGGAAGGCTTCGACTCCCGGATCCTTGTCGATGAGCTCCGCGTGGCACTGGGCGCAAATCGCGCTCGCGAGCTTGGGGCTCAGCTTGGCCGGGTTCACGATATCGTCCTCGGACGCGTTCGCCGTGAGGTGGCGTCGATAGCGCTCGAGCGGGTTTCGAAGGCGCGCCACGTGGCGCGCGGCGGGGCCGTGGCATTCCTCACAGGCGATACCGAGCTCGACCGCTTCCGAGAAACCGCGCTGAGCATCGCCGTCCCACCTATAGTCTGCGTAAGTCGCGTGACAGCCGTCGCATTTGTCGTCCCAATTATTGCCGTAGGGCTCCACCGAATGCTCTCGGGGGCCGGGTTGGAGATAGGTCAGTCCATCGAATACCCAACGTTGCTCGCGGATGAACCAGGTAAAGGGGAACATCGTGAGCCGGCCGGGAAACTGGAGACGTTCCACGTAGCGGACGATGCGCGCGACGTCCTCGCTCCCGAGCTCCTCCAAAATCTCGAGATGCGTCTCGTCATCGGGTCCCAAAAACTGAACCACGTTCGTTCCGAGACCGGCGGCGAGGAGGGACCTCTCGCCATCCTCGAGACCCAGACCCCCGGGACCGTGACAGGCCGCACAATGCTTCTCGAAGCGATCTCGTCCTTGCGTTTCCGGGGGCTCGTCGAGCCAGGGCGCCGGCATCCAATAGGACTGCATGTGATGCGAGCCCGTCGTTTGCACGACGGGGAGGAGAACGCGGTCCTCGAGCGCTTCTCCTTTCGTAGCCATGCGAGGCATGTCCACGAAAAATCGATTGCCTTCGCGCCGCAGATGGTACGTGCGTCCCTCGCGGGACAAGCTCACGCCGTCCCACGCTTGGTGTATCGCGTCGGGCGTTGCAACCTGCGTCATCGTTCTGTGATAAGTGCGATACCAGCTCGCATATTGATCGGGATGGCAGGAACGACAGGTGCGGGACGACGCGAAGGCACTCTGCGGCACGGCGGTCTTGTCCCGGGGCAAGTACAAGTCTTCGGAGGTGGTCGTGACGAATCCCAGCACGCTTCCGAAGGCGACGAGGACGCCCAGCACCATGAATACCGTCCCGAGTTTCATTGTTGGTCACGTGGTGGTTTCAGCGCGTAAACGACGATGGCGGCCGCGACGATCAATGAGACGGCCCCGATAGGGACGAGCAGCACGCCGAGTCCAGGGTCGCCTCCGTAGGTCACGACCCCACCTAGAAAAAAACCAATAGGAAGCAACACGCCTGCCGCTACGAGGGCGTGTGATGCGACGCCAAGGGCGTCGCCCGGTCGATCGATCCGCTCCAGGGTCACGGCGAAGGCCAAGTGCACAATACCGATGAGCGTGCCGTGGGTGTGCGCCAGCGTCCACATGAGCCGTCTCGTCTCCATTCCGACATCGAGATAAAAGCCGGCTTTGAGCCCATGAAGGCCCTCGAGCACGAGCCCGAGCGTAGCGAACAGCAAGAGCCAGACCCAGCCAAGCTTCAAGTGCAGCCAGATCCGGCGCGAGTTTGGAGACGCGTTCATATGTGCTTCCGCGCGGAAGAAAGTCAAGTTCGATGGGTTCGTTTGGGGAACATTATTAGTGTACCGCACGAAATGAGGATGGGAACGTCCCGCGCACTCGCGTCTCGTGGGGGAAAGAACTACGGTGGCGTGGCCGAGGACGCCCGGGAGGGGTTCCTCGATCAGCGGCTGGGGGAGGAGAGCGAGAGGACCGAGACGAGCGTGACCGCGCCTCCGACGAGAAGCCACGAAAGCCGCGAGCCGTCCACGACATAGCCGATGGCGCCGTAGAGAAGTGCCGCGTTGCCCGCGAAATTCGCGATTAATCCCCAAACGCGCAGTGTGGCTGGGCCGAGGCGTGTCTCGAGATCGATCATTCGAACCACCAGCCGAGACGGTTGAACACGTAAATAATCGCGATCGAGTTCAGGAGCGTGATTTGGAGAAGAAGGCCAAAGTTCCAGAAGCGGGAACGACAACGATCGTCGCCGAGCGCCCGTTTGTCGTTGAGCAGCAGATACATCGACCAGGCAACGATATTGACCGTGAGGGAGAGAAAGGCGCCAATCGCGATCACGAGCCATACCGGCCGCTCGTACCACGCCGCGAGAAAACCTATCTGCGGGAGGAGCGCCGAGATGCGCCAGCGCCACGAGCTCGTGTCTCGTTCCCAGCCGAAAGCGGCGTGGATGGCCATCGCTCCCGCGATGCTCATCCCAACGGTGGTGGAAATGGGGACGGCGAGAAAGCCGAGATAGAAGAGCACGGGCGCCCAGCTCGTGCCGAGAAGAGGCTCGAGCCGCTCGGCGAGCTCGTTGGGCGCGGCGTCCGAAGCAATACCCAGCGGCAGAAGGGTCTCCGCGAACACCGCGATCACGATAAAATTGATGAGGATGAACGGCAAGAAGAGACCGATGCTCATGTCGAAGCGCGCGAGCGGCTCGTGAGCTTTCCCCCACCCACGGGCGAGGCCGGCATAGTTGAAGAGAAACCAATCCATGACGCCAATCGCGGCCGCCGAGGACGCGACGAACAAATCGAGGCCTTCGCCGCCCGGTGGCAGCCAAGGCACGACGCTTCCGTGAAGCGCGGCGCTCCAATCGATACCGGTCACCATCAGGCAGGCGCCGAAGGCGAGGAGCATGAAGCCGATGCTCACCTTCATGAATGTTTCGATGAAGCGGATGCCGCGGCGGCCTTTCCGTCCGTAGCTCAAAGTGAGCCAGCTCGTGAGGGCCACGTAGAGGATCCAATTCCACCGTTGCGGGAAAGCGTAGCCGAGCCTGTCCGCCAGTAACTCCATCAAGTAGGTGCCGAGGCTTACTTGGCCCCAATTGAAGACGATGGCGACGCCGGCAGTGCCGATGAGCGCCGTCATGAGCGAGCCGATGACCCAGCCGTGGTAGCGGTCTTGAAGGGCTATGACCCCGAGGCCACGCGTGGTGAACCGCGCCATCGCGGCCATCATGAACATGCCGAGCCCCATCGAGACCCAGAGGAGCCAAACCGTCTTATAGCCGAAGGTGGCGCCCGAGAGCATGGCCGCCGTGAGTGTGCCCGCGCCGAGCGTGAGCGCGGCGTCCATGAAGCCGGGGCCGCCGAGACGAAAGTACCCCGCGAAGCGACGAAGAGGAGGCTGTTGCCGAAGCTCCTCTAGCTGGACGACTTCACTCGGCTCCGTCACAGCCCGAGGGCAGCAGGAAGCAACAGCGTTATGCGGTCCTACTCAAACGTGATGCCCTGAGCTAGAGGCAGCTCTTTCGACCAGTTGATCGTGTTCGTCTGGCGTCGCATATAGGCCTTCCACGCGTCGGAGCCCGATTCCCGGCCGCCGCCGGTCTCTTTCTCACCGCCGAAGGCGCCGCCAATCTCGGCGCCGGACGTTCCGATATTGACGTTTGCGATGCCACAATCCGAGCCCGCGACAGACAGGAACGTTTCGGCGGTGCGCATGCTGTCCGTAAAGATCGCGCTCGAAAGCCCCTGTGGAACGTCGTTGTGGATCGCCACCGCGTCCTCGATAGCGTCAAATTCGAGCATGTACAGGATCGGGGCGAACGTCTCTTCCTTCACGATCTCGGATTGCTCCGGCATCTTCACGATCGTTGGCTCCACGAAATTCGGTCCCTTTTCCGGAAGCTTGTTGCCGCCCACGAGGATCTCGCCGCCTTGCTCTTTCACGGTCTCGAGGGCAGCGAACATGTCGTCGACGGCTTTGGCGTTGATGAGAGGTCCCATCAAGGTGCTTTCGTCGAGCGGGTCGCCGATGCGGACTTGCTGATAAGCTTTGACCAGGCGGTCTTCGAGCTGCGCTCTGATGTCCTTCTGCACGATGATGCGACGCGTGCTCGTGCAGCGCTGGCCTGCCGTTCCCACGGCCCCGAAGAGAATCGCGCGCGTCGCCATGTCGAGATCCGCGTCGCCGGCGACGATGATGGCGTTGTTGCCGCCGAGCTCGAGGATCGTGCCTCCGAAACGCCTGGCCACGGCCTCGGAAACGTGTCTTCCGACAGGGGTGGAGCCGGTGAACGAGACGAGCGCCGCTCGGGGGTCGTTCAACAGAAGCTCGCCGACACTTCGGCCCGGGCCCACTGTAAGGGTGAAGATGCCCGACAAACCGTGATCCGCCATCACACGGTTGGCCACATGCTGCACGGCGATGGCCGTGAGCGGCGTATCGGTCGACGGCTTCCACAAGACCGGGTCGCCACAAACCGCGGCGATGGCCGTGTTCCAGGACCAGACCGCCATCGGAAAATTGAAGGCGGTGATGATGCCGACGACACCCAATGGATGCCATTGCTCGTACATCCGATGGTTTGGCCTTTCGGAATGCATCGTGAGCCCGTAGAGCTGTCGTGAAAGGCCGACGGCGAAATCGCAAATGTCGATCATCTCCTGGACTTCGCCGTGCCCCTCAGCGCGAATCTTGCCCATTTCGAGCGAAATCAGATCTCCGAGCGGCTCTTTCAACTCCCGAAGCGCGTCTCCGAGATCGCGAACCAATTGTCCGCGCTCCGGAGCGGGTACCGTCCGCCAGGACAGAAAAGCTTCGTGGGCTTGAGCCATGACCGTCTCGTAGGTCGCGGGCGTCGCCTGGATGATTTTCGCGATGGGCTCACCCGTCGTAGGATTCAAGGACGCGATCTCCGTGCCGTTCGGGTCCGCGATCCATCTATCGGGTCCCGCACAAGCTCCCGCATTGACGTCTTCGAGCCCTAGCTTGTCGAGCAAAGCCTTGTGTTTTTCCATTACCGTGGTCATGCCAAACTCACTCCTGTCGAACAGATCCAACCATAACGCGGCGTAGCCGCAAAAAAGAAAGGGATTGGCCACAGAGGCACATAGGCACAGAGAAAAGCGACGACCAGCTCCGTGGACTCTGCCTTTTTTCTGTGGTCGACGTTGCTAGCGGCAAGAATGCCCACGATGGGTACAACCGTCGGCGAACCAATTGGAGATGTCGTCGCGACCCGTGACTGGGCGAATGGAGCGTGGGAACGACCAGTGTTTTGATTTTCTCTGTGTCTCGGTGTCTCTGTGGCCATGCTTTTTGGGCGTTGAAGACCGCGAAACATTTGCGCGGTCAACACAAATCCTGACGAGTAATTCCATAATAGAGGTCGAAGAAATCGACCGCAAGTGCAGTTTGGAAGGCACGTATCTAGCGGAAGCGTTCGACGAAATCCATGAAACGCATTCCGAGATACCCGGCTTTGAAACCGATGATACGGAGCGGCTCGGGCGGTAGGGGCATCAGCGGGTCTTTCAAATAGAGCAGATTGGACCAAGGTTCTTCGCGGCCGGTGACGAGATCCGCGAGCGCGCGGCCGCAGAGCGTGGCGAGCGACACGCCCATTCCCGAATAGCCGAGCGCGAACCATAGGTTGTCGTTCTCACGGCTCCCGATCATGGGCGTTCGTCTCCACGTGATCGCGACGGGCCCACACCATCGGTGCGTGATCGCGATGTCGTGCAGGCTCGGAAACGTCTCGAGGAGCGTCTCATGGAGCCTCGCAAATATATTGTCGATCTCCGGGGGCGATTCGAGGCCGAAGTGATACTGCACCCGGCCGCCGAACAAGATGCGATCGCCGGTCAAGCGCACGTAATTATGATCGCGCCGCCATCGGTATAGCCTTGCCGTTCTCCGCTTTGTCGAGACCAGGTAGATGCCACCAATCTTCGAACGCAGCCGAAGCCGCCGCCACCGCGAGGTCGACATCTTCGGCGCGCGCGCGGGGAACGTCTTCGATCACCTCTTCGGTCGCCGGATTCTCCACGGCGAAGTTTCTTTCGACGCCGCCGCCACCGAAGCCCCATCGATCCACATTGCGCTCATCGTTTCGCTCCTTTACGTAGCCAGAGACAATGCTATGATTGTCTTTTCTCATATCAAGAATAAGTCACAAGAATTCGATGCAGCCGAATGCGTCCGGCCGCCTGGCCGAAGACCGTACGCCGTTCCCCCGCCCATGTCGACGTGCTCCATGTCGGCGTTCGTTCGTCCACCCTATCGCGAGCCGACTCAATGAACCAGCAAGAACAAAGCGCTAGAGCTCTAATTCTCTTCATGCTCGTCGTCGCCGCGTCAATCTTGGCCGGTTGCAAGAGCCTCGAGGATCCGGACCCCGTACCGCTGACAGGTTCTTCGAGTGTCGCTACGGTCCAGCCGGGCTCCACCGTTTCCGCGGGGGGAACCACGTCGGCGCCACCTGCGAGCGGTTCCGTGAACGGTGTCGGTGCTCCGACAATCTTGGATCCCCTACCGGGTGCGTCCACTGCAGATACCACCCCCCTGTTGACGGTTCGCAACGCGAGCGTGTCAGACGGATCGGCGCTCACCTATACGTTTCAAGTGTCGACCAACGACGCCTTCACGCAAATGGCCGCGGAGATTTCCGGCTTCCCACAAGGATCGGCAGGGACCAACGGAACAACGACGTGGGAGGTGACTCCGGCGCTCGGAGCGGGGCGCTATTTCTGGCGCGCGCGCGCGACCGGTGCGCAAGGGCCAGGCCCTTTCTCGCCCATTTCGGATGTGTTCATCGGATCGAGCCCGAGCCCGAGCCCGAGCCCCTCTCCCAGCCCACCCGGGCCGTCGGGCCCGTCGGTGATTTCCGATCCGCTCACGAATGGGGGCTCGGTCGGCCAAGTCTCCGGTGGTAGGTTCACCGGGTCAGGCTGGCAAGTGGCGCATCGCGGAAACTACATCCGATACGTCGTGCCGACGCTCCAGAGCGGTTTCGTAGAATGGGAGAATCGCAATCTGACGCCGTTCAATCCAGAGCGTGATGCCTTCTCGCTCTTGGGGATGTGGGATCCGTCACGGGGCGCCTATCGCGAGAACCCGTTCCGTGTGCATATTCGCAAGCTCGACACCCAAGGTCACAACCCGCCATATGTCCGGATGCGTTTCATTGCGAATGGCGATCAGCACGATGTGGGCTTTGATTTTCTCGACTGGAATCCGAGCCACACCTATCGCTGGCGTGTCGAGTGGGGCCCCGGCGGCGGCGGCAATCAAGCCCGGGTGTTTCTGGACGGGCGTGTCATCATGAGCACCAGTTACGGCCCGAGCTACTCCCCGAGAGACCACTGGATCGAGCTCGGTGTCCAAGAGCGCGCGGAGAGCATCGTCGGCGTCATTTACCGGAACGTTCGGATCGGGCGTCGCTGATCTTCAGCGCGGAGCTTCGTTCCGCGTCTCGAGGTCGATGCGGCGCAACGAGTCGCCCCAAGCGGCAGGCGCTGTGACCACGAAAGCTGTATCGGGAAGATCGCGGTTGACCGTGATGCCGTCGGGTCTAACGTTCACGACAAGCGTGTAGTTGTCGTAAGGACGCTCGATGCGGACGCGAGAGGCGAATCGGGGGCCGTCCTCGCCTCGAGGCGGCAGGTAATCCGCGTACTCGATATTGGCGACAAGGCGCCCGTCCGCATCGTAGACCTGCTGGCGTTTCACCAGGAGCTCTGAGGTGCGGTCGAACCAATAGCGAGCTCGTGGAGCGTTCTCGCCGAGGCGGACGGCCGTGACGACGTAGTAGCTCTTCTTGACTTGGCTGTTCTTCTTGGCCCCGGGACGACGATCCGCCTCGATGACGCGCTCTTCTTGAAGGAATACGACCGTGTAGGGATCGTCGACGGGGATGGGGGAGAGAAGAAACGCATCCGTGAAGTGCTGTGGCCGGATGTTGACGAGAGGTCCCGCTTTCTTGAGCTCCGGGTCTTGGTCGAGCCTCTTGACCTCTTCGCCATAGCTCGCGTCGTTCTGACCCTCAATCAGAGCCCGGTAGGCGAGTGGATAGATCAAGAGCTGAAAACGCTCGCCGTCCGATGCCATCTCCGCGATATTGGTGCTCAGGATCGGGGCCTCGATGGTCAGCCGGATGCGGTTCGGACGCTGCAGAAGGAGGCGCCCCTGTGCCATGCGGTATTGACGGCCCTCCCCCTCTTCCGCCTTTTCTACTGTCTCGAACTGCAAATCGACGCGTAGCACGAGCGAGTCGATCTTGCGCCACTCGTTGATGTGCGCGACGAGCTGATCGAGCGTCGCGTTCTCCGTCGGCGCCAGGAACGGCACCACATCGACCCTTCGGGAGACGCACGCGACGGCCCCGCTGAGCCCGACGGCGAATAAAAGAATGGCGAAACGTTTCACAGCCGCGATCGTACTACGTTGGACAAGCGCTTGCTCAATGGAGCAGGTCGAATTGATAGTTGTATTTCACGATGAAGCTACGATTCTGAGGCCCGAAGCGCTCGTTCCCCAAACCGCTGGCGTTGTTGTAGACGATGAACAAGCCCGTTCCCGCCGTGTTGAGCCAGCTGAAGCGGACGTTCGATGTCCACAAGTCGAGATTGTCATTATATTGGACGAAGGCCTGCAGGTAGATAAACGAGGAAAAGTTGTAGCTGATGCGGAACTGGCCGAGATTGGTGATGAAGCTTCCTTCGATGAGATCGACGTCGTTGTAGGACCATGTCGCTGACGTGATGATCTTCGACTTGTAGCGGTAGTTGATCGTCGTGTTGACGGTGGTCTTGCTGCCCGAGAGAAAGCCGCCATTCTGCAGGCCGCCTGAATAAGACACAGGCGCCGCTTGGTTCGTGTTCCACCGCCACGCCATTTCCCAGTTTTGATAGGTTCCCGGCTGCACGATGATCCCGTCGGCGATCTCGAAAGGCTCTTTCAATCCTTCCACCGGCCGATTGACGGCGGGGCTGAAATAAGCGCCGTTCTCGAAATCGATATGGGTATCGAAGTGGAGGTCTTCGGTCTCCTTGAAGCCATCGAGATCCCAGAAACCGCGATAGGTTACGTGGGGTCGGAGCTCGCGCAGCCATTCGATGTCGGGGCGTAGGTTCATGAAAACCCCTGTGTTGATGCTGCGGTAATCGTCGCGACGCAGAAAACCCACCTCGGGGTTGAAGTTCTCGCCGACTTCTGCCACTCCCATCCAAACGCGGCCTCTCGTGCGCTGATATTCGGCACGAGCGTTCAAGGCATGCTCGCCGCCTTCGAGGCCCGGTGTTTGGGTGCGGGCGGCAAAGCCGGTTAAAGTAAACGCTTCTCCGATGCCGAGTTTGCCGTCGAGGCCGAAGGTCCGGTTCCAGTCATTCTCACCCGCTAAGTCTCCGGTCGCGACTCGATTGACGAACAACGCGCCAATGCGCGAGCGGTTCGGGAATTCTCGGATCACGCTCGCGACGGTGTAGTTGTTGGCTACCGCAACCCCGGCTTTGTCCTGGGTTTGCATGTTCATGACGCCAACGTCGAAATCTCGGAGCTTGCCGCTCAAGCGGGCACCGCCTAAGATCGGCACGATCTCGCCCGCGTCACTGATGCCGATGCGGCGGCTGAAGAACAGCTCTACCGCTTGGGACTGGCCCATGGTGAAGTGCCCAGCGTTCTCGAGAAAGAAGGGCCGCTTTTCCGGAAAGAACAAGTTGAAGCGTGTCAGGTTAACCTGTTGGGCGTCGACTTCGACTTGGGCGAAGTCGGTGTTGTAGGTGAGGTCGAGATTCATGGCCGGCGTAATGCCGAGTTTGGTGTCCACCCCCCACTCGGCGTCTCTATTTGTGGATGCGTTGGCGTAGTCGCGATCGCCCGCGCCCAAGGCATAGGGCGTCACTTTGAAGTTCCGTGGCGTCGACAGCTCGAGACCTTCGAGAATACCCGCGGAGGAGACGCGGTTGAGGTTGAAGATGCGCGAGACCGGCGACCAATAAACGATTTCGCGTTTGCGGCGCACGTTTCTTTGGAAGTTCAAGCCCCAGGTCTGAGGGTTGTCGGACCCATAGCGCAGCGTGCGAAGGGGGATGGCGAACTCGGCCGACCAGCCATAGTCTCCGCGGGCGGTCGCGACGGTGAAGCTCGTATCCCAGTTCAAGTTGAATCCAGCGCCGGCGCCCCCCTGGGAACGTCTCCCGCTTCCGCGACCGGGGCCTCCGCCTCCGCCCTGCCCTTCGTTCGTTACCTGGGCGTCGTACTCGATGCCGGCAGGGTTGGTGCCGAAGACGAACCCATTCTGCTTGTCGTGATAGGTGTCGAAGATGATGCGGAATGAATCCGTATCGTCGAGATTCGAATCGCGCCGTGCGTCCGTGACGATAATCTTATTCGGCTCCGAATCGAAGCAGATGACGCCGATATAAATGTTCCGGTCGTCATAGAGGATCCGGACTTCGGTTTTCTCCGTGGCCGGTTGTCCTTCGTAGCGCTCCGCTTGGACGAAATCGGTGATGACCGTGGCTTTTTGCCAGGGATCGTCGTCGACGCGTCCATTGATGACGGGAGCTTCCTCGGTCTTGGCCGCTTTCGCGACCCGTGTCGTTGCTGCGGGCGTCTCGCTGCCTAGGGCGAGAGCACCTTGGCACGCCACGAACGTCAAGATGAGAAGAGTTGCTTGGAGCTTCCTCTTCAGCGCAGTCTTACACATGGTAACCAATCTAAACGGCGGGGCGAACAAAAGCAATTATTCGACAAGATTATATGGTTCAGAAGCTTAGCGCGACTAGAACTAACGGAATGGGGCACCCCTGGTTGCCGATAGCTCTGACGCGCCCTATCCAGTTATGATTGGCGTGGCGACCCAGGCGGGCCCCCCGCCATCGCACCGGACACTGACCTCTTGCTCCCCCCTGACATAGATGACCACAGATGACAAGAGATAGGCTGTTGAGATATTAAGTCCGAGCGGATCGGTGATCCATGAAGCCAACCGGCGCGTTCCCGGAGGTGCTTCAGCGGGTTGAGCGCTTCCCTGTGACGAGCAGCAAACGAACCAGAGTGGAACCACGAGGTATGCATCGAATGTTAAGAGGAACCTTGTCGGCTAAAGCGTTTTATGCCCTATGCCTACTTGGGGCAGCTGGGCTTCAAACCACATCGGAAGCGAGCGCTACCCAGGCCATTTCAGAACCGGTTCGAGTGACAACGTTAGCTCACTATGTCAATTGGTACAACGGCACCAATTTTCGTAACGCAACGACGCTGCCCACCAATGGATTGGGTGAATACGAGTCAACCGATCCTTACGTGATCGCGTTCCACAAATCAACGTTCTTGCAAGGGGGCGAGATACCCCTGATCTCATGGTGGGGTAGAGACGACAGCCGGGGGGACGAGTTCTTGGACATATTCTTCGCCGTTGCCCCCTTGCACCACAAGAAACGTGACGTTCAAGTGAGCTTGCTGTACGAAGCGAGAGGAATGTTGCTCGAGGGGAACGAAGAAAAAATTGATTTCAATCAACAAAAGACGCGGGCACAATTCATTTCAGACATCATCCATCTAGACGAAAAATATTTCTCGAACCCGGAGCATCGTGACCGATTCTTCAAAATCGACGGCCGACCTGTGATTTTCGTTTGGTATTCACATGCTTTCCGAGGCCCCTTTCAGGAGGCGGTGTCCGACGCTCGCAAATATGCCGATTTCTATTTGATCGGGTCGAATTTCACGTTGAGAGGAAATCTTCTCGACGAATGGAAGGAGTTCATCCCCGCGTTCGACGCGATATCTGCCTATGGGGCCTATGACCAACATTTCTTGGCACAATACGGAGGTCCCAACGAGAAATATGTGAGTCAGTATTTTAACGGAGTAGCTTTGTGGTCTCGATGGCTTGCAGAAAACGCTCCCGACACGGATTTGATCTTGCCAATGTCTTTTGCTTTCGACAATTCCAATTCGAAATCCGAACAGCGAACCATCCATTTCTATATGAACACCTTCGAGGCCACTCACTTTGCAAAGCAGGTGAGGCTGGCCATTGAATGTTCACTATCGGGAAACCCGATATTCGACAAGGTAATCCCGACCATCGTTTTTGCGTCATTCAACGAGCATTTCGAGGGCACGCCTCTCGAACGCGCGACTCACTACGAAGACAAGGTCCGGCCGTACGACGCCTACGGGGACATATATCGCGACATTTTCTTGAGTCTGATACCCGCTCGTACATACATCGACCCACCTAGATGTGAAGGTCTCCTTTACTAGCGACCGAGCGCGTAGACGTAGTCGACTGTAAAACGCTGATCGCGCGAGGAGAGATAAACGAGCTGTTCCGGCGTTTGTCCCGCGTCCGCCCACCGTAATTGCAGTAGATGCTCCCGGTTGAGCTCTATAGAAAGCGAGACCTCGTGAGCGCGACTCTTTCCACCGACGATCACGGACGGGAAGCGACGCTCATGCCAAGTCCACTCTAGCCGAATGAACTCGACGCGAGACTCCCCTCGTGTGAAGGGCCACGCCATGCGCCACGGAACGCCTACGAACATGCGATAGCTATCGGTTTGAGATCCCACGAGCTCATCCACGGTAACTATCAGCTCGAAGCCTAGCTGCGGGACGTTCCGCTCACGAACTTGAGCGCGATACAAGGCCTCGATGTCGCGCGCAAGCTCTTCTCGGTGCGACGAGATCGACAATCTCTCCCGAAGCGAGCGTAGCGCGGCGACGTCATAGACTCGCCGCTCGTTGTAGCCGAGCTCGTTGACGCGGCGGGTGATGCGGAGCAACTCCTCGGCAAACTCACTCGAGCGCGCGAACCGGAAACGGCGGCCGAAGAAAGTCACACCGCCGCGGTACTCGCGGAGGAACCGCTCCACGCCCGGCTGCCACTCTTGGCGTGTGCGAGCGGTCGCGACGAAGTACGCGGCGAAACGAAAGGCGAGGCCTAGCTCGACGAGCGCCTCGCTCCGAGAAAGCCTGCCGGTTATGCGATCGATGAATGCGCGTGCGTCGATCTCGAGATCGGAATGATTCCATATCCCGCCCCCCCCGGCTCTGGCTCGGGTCAGGTCGAAGCCGGCTTCGCTGCGCATACGCGAGACGGAGGCCTCTCCGTTCAGCTCGAGGTCGTTGTTGTGCTGAAAGAGAAATCCTGCGGAGCCGAACCGTATGATGCGCGTCGCGGGACTCGGCGACGGTAGCCGACTCGTCTCGACGAAATCCTGCAGCGAAGGCTGAGCGCCGCGGGAGTCGTCCGTATCATGTCGATAGCCAAAGAGAAGCTCCCAATCAGAGCTCAAACGCAGAGACCCCACCCCGTTGACGATCCATGTATCGTCGAGGCGGCTGTCCGAGCGGCGCCTTTCCGCATCCACCGTCACGCGCAAGAACGACCCCCGGTACCCTCCACCAAACGCCCATGAGCCCTCTTCCTGGCTCATTCTCAGCTCGAGTCGCTGGGTCTCGAGAAAAACGCCTTGTTGTTTTCCCCGCACGGCGGCGCCTAGAAAAGCTTTGGCGCCGAGCTTCCATCGCGGCCGGAAGCTCCAATCCGACAAACCCTCTTTGCCCCCTCCGAAGCTCAGATCGACGAGACGGATAGGTTCTGCTGGCTCGGTCACGGGCGGGAGTCTAAGTTTTCCGAGCGGGTAGTCGGCGTCGGCGTCTTGCGCCTTTATCGGTGCCGCGCAGAGGAGGAGCGTGAGAACGAAGCCGCGGCGGATCACCGAGGAAACTCTTCGGGCAACCCGATAGACGTCGATTCGATGATCCGGAGGTCTTCTTCGGTCGGAAAGTAGAGCATGATGTCCGGAACGAGCTCTTCGTAGGACGCGTGCGTGCCGGCGCTCGCTTCAACGACTCGGTTTCTAAGCAAAGAAATGAGATCGACCGATTCTTCGACGGCGCGAAATCCTTCCTGGGGGTCCGCGACAATGTCGAAAAGGCGAAATCGGTTCGGTTGAAAATCGAAAAGGTCGAACCAGTAGATTCGCTCAACGAGCGGGAACCCGTTTCGGATTTCCTCGAAAGTGGACGTGAACCAGTCCAGGTGTTGCGCGCTACCTTCCGCTCCGGACTCGGTGATCCAAACGGGCTTTTGTGTCAGCGCGGACAAACGTTCGACGAAGCGGGTGCTGTAGACGTGAAAGGCGACGCGGTCGCAAAAATTCTCACTTCCTGCTTCGATCATCCGTTGCGCGCGAAGAAAGCCCTCCGCGCTCGACACGGGCGCTGCTGCCACGATCTGAATCGACGGATCGTCCTCCTTGAGGTGGAGGTAGGCCGGTCGAAGAAAATCTCGTACATAGGCTTCCGGCGAAATCCCGTAGAAGAAAGACGGCTCGTTCAGAATCTGTACGGCAAATCTGCCGGGCCTCACGATCTCGGCAGACGCCTTGGGAACGAAATTGCCAAAGATGGTCGCGTAGGTCTCGTACACTTCGTCACGCGTCGCCGGGTCGAGGATCGCGTGAACCAGGTCTAGACCGGAGAACTGATCGATGATCCCAACGACGTCGATGCCGAGCGCGCGGGCCGCCCGCACATAGGGGATGGCAGCCAGGAAGTTTGGACCGAAGCACGCGAAGGAGATGGTCACCCTCATCTGCTCGAAACCGAGCTCGTATATGAGCTTCATCTGCAGGTCGACGAGCCGCGGCACGATGATAGGCGGCGTGAAACCGGCGTCCAAGTCGAAGCGCCTCAAAGGTGCGATATTGATGCCTCCGTTGATGCGTGGAACGGGCGAGCGGCCGCCGCGTCGAGCCAAAGCACCCGCGAGACTCGTCAGGCCCAGGCCGAGAAATTCGCGACGGTGCAGGCGACTCAAGATTGCCTCACTATAGCTGCCCAGCGCCCGAACCCGCTAACGACGAAGTCTTCTAGTTGACGCAAACGGAGGGCTTCGAAAGCTTTATTCGCCGAGGAGCCGCGCGGCTTCTTTGGCGAAATAAGTGAGGATCATGTCGGCGCCGGCGCGTTTGATGGACGTCAAGGCTTCTAGGATGGCTTTGTCGCGATCGATCCACCCGCGCTCGGCCGCGGCGACGATCATCCCGTACTCTCCCGAGACGTTATAGGCTGCGACGGGAACGTCGAATTGGGCGCGCACGCGCGCGATCACGTCCAGATAGGGAAGCGCCGGCTTGACCATCACGACGTCGGCCCCTTCTTCGATGTCGAGAGCGATCTCGCGCATCGCCTCGCGCTGATTGGCGGGGTCCATCTGGTAGGTCTTTTTGTCGCCTTTCCGCGGCGCGGAGTCGAGAGCGCCGCGGAACGGCCCGTAGAAGCAGGAGGCGTATTTGGCCGAATAGGCCAGGATCCCAACATGCGGTTTAGAAGCCTCGTCGAGAGCGTCGCGGATGGCTCCGACGCGGCCGTCCATCATGTCCGACGGGGCGACCCAATCCACCCCCGCCTCTGCATGCACCACCGCCATTCGGCAGAGGACGTCGACCGTCTCGTCATTGGCGACTTCGCCTTCGATGACGAGCCCGTCATGGCCGTGGATGGAATAGGGATCGAGCGCGATGTCGGTTTGGACGCAGATATCCGGGAGTGCTTTTTTGAGCGTGCGGACCGCGTTCGGAATGACGCCTTCCGGGTTGTAGGCTTCGCTCGCGCCGTCGTCCTTCTTCGTCGAATAGCCGAAGAGGTTGACGGCGCGCACCCCCAGCTCCCAGAGCTCCTCGGATTCGCGCACGAGCTCGTCGCTCGAAAGCCGAAACTGCCCGGGCATCGTGTCGATGGGCTCTCGGAGCCCACGGCCTTCCTTGATGAAGAGCGGTGCAATGAGCTCTCCCGCGCTGAGCTTGGTCTCCCGCACGAGGGTGCGGATGGGCTCGCTGCGGCGGAGCCTGCGAGGTCGGTGTACCAAATCCATATCGAGCAGGTTGTATCAGAAATAGATGTCGCTTCACAAGATGCGCTATGCTCCCCCGTGACCAAGGATCAAGTGCTTTTCACGGAGCTGCTCGCTCAGCATGACGTGATCCGCTTCGGGGACTTCACGCTGAAGTCCGGCCGACAATCGCCGTATTTCATCAACGCCGGGCAGCTGCGGTCAGGGAGCGCAATTGCCGGTCTCGGCCGCGCCTATGCGGCGTGCATCCTCGATAACAACTTGCCCTGTGATTTCATTTTCGGCCCCTCTTATAAAGGTGTGCCGCTTGCGGTGGCGACGGCCATAGCACTCGCCGAGCGCGGCCGGGATCTCGGCTTCGCTTTCGACCGCAAGGAAGTGAAGGACCATGGTGAGGGTGGCCGCTTCGTTGGTACGCAGCCGGAAAGCGGTATGCGCGCGGTCGTTGTGGACGACGTGATCACATCGGGCGCCTCGATCCGCTATTCGGTCGGGCTTCTGAGAGAAGCGTCGGTGGAGGTCACGGGTGTGGTGATCGCCGTGGATCGCGAGGAAAGAGGCTCGGGAGCGAGAACCACATTGTCCGAGCTCGAAGAGAGCTTGAAGATCCCGGTGCTCCCGATCGTAACGGTGACCGAAATGGTCGAGCACCTTCACGAAAGCGGTAGCTTGAGCGCGGAAATGAAGGCCCGGATCGAAGACTACGTGCGGGAGCACGGAGCGAAGGCGGAGTGATCGAGTGACGGGCGCAGACCGCATCCTGGTCATCGGGGGAAATGCTGCCGGGATGACCGCCGCTTCCCGTGCGAAGCGCCTCGAGCCCGGCTTGGATATTACGGTCCTCGAGGCGGACGAGCGCATCGCGTACAGCATTTGCGGTCTTCCTTATTACTTGGAGGGGCGTGTTGCCGATATTCGCGAGCTCGAGCTGTTCACTCCCGAGACTCTCCGAAACGAGCGAGGGATTGAAGCGCGGGTTCGGACGCGGGTGGTAGCGATCTCGCCGACGCAGCGCAAGATCGAGGTCGAGGAGGCAGGCTCGGGAAGTCGCGAGACGCTCGGATATGACAAGTTGCTCGTGGCGACGGGGTATCGACCGAAAATTCCGAATATCGAGGGTTCTGACCTCGAGGGTGTGTTCACGGCAAGCCGGCTCGCGGATGGCGAAGCCGTAGGGTCCTGGCTCGACGAGCGGAAGCCGCGCCGTGCGGTTCTCGTCGGGGGCGGCTATGTCGGCCTCGAGATGGCGGAGGCGCTATCGAAACGCGGCCTCGAGGTCACGCTCGTGGACGCGGCGCCGCAATTGTTCACGGCCCTCGATCCGGATATGGCTCGGCATGTCGAAGATGCACTGGTGCAGCATGGCGTCCGCGTGATGACGGGCCGAAGAGTGCGGCGCCTCGAAGGGAGCCGTAGCCGTTTAGTCGAGGTGGTCGAGCTCGAAAAAGGCGCGCTGCGCATCCCGGCAGAGCTCGTATTCGTGGATATCGGCGTCGCGCCGGACGTTCTGCTCGCTTCTGAGGCGGGTATAGAGCTCGGCCAGAGTGGCGCGATTGCGGTTAGCGAGCGGATGGAGACGAACTTCGCTGGGATCTACGCGGCGGGGAATTGCGCCGAGACGCTCCACCTGGTTACCGGACGGGCGACGACCATCCCGCTCGGAACCGTCGCTGCCAAACAAGGACGTGTGGCGGGGGAAAATCTCGCGGGCCGCCGGAGCCGTTTTCGAGGCGCGGTGGGTACGAGCGTCGTCAAGGTGTTCGGCGTCGCCGCCGCGCGCACGGGATTGAGCTCGGCGGAGGCCGTCGCGGCAGGTTTCGCCGTGGTGGAGGCGACGATCGAAGGCACCTTTCGGGCGCGCTATTTCGGCGACGCTAAAGGAACGGTGAAAGTCATTGGGGACCGAGACTCGGGCCGGCTTCTGGGGGCTCAAATTGTGGGAAGCGATGAGGCGGCGATGCGCATCGATGTCGCGGCGACCGCTTTGACCGCCAAGATGACGGTCCACGAGGCGTCCCAGCTCGATCTCGGCTACGCCCCGCCCCTCGGCGCGTTGTGGGATCCCCTCCTGGTGGCGCTAAACACCCTCACGCGCGAGCTTTAGGTAGACCCGAGCTTCGGTAAGAGACGATCGGACTAACGCGCCATCGTGGCCGACGTGCTCGCCTCCGCCGGCGCGAACTCGCGTACGTCGTCTTCCTGGGGTAAGGTGTGGCGGTTGATGGGCGCGGACAGCACGACCGACGTCTTTGTCGAAGCGGTGCCGGAGATGCTCTTGATACGCTGCAGGACTTTCTCGAGCGTCTTGGGCGTGCGCGTCAGCACTTGCGCGATATACGCCTCTTCGCCAGCGACACTGAAACATTGTTGGATCTCGGAGATCTCCGCGAGGTAGCTCTCGTAAACCTCGGACGATATGCCTGCATCCGTCGTGATGCGCACCATCGCGGTGATGTCATATCCGAGAGACGTGGGATTGATGTTCGCGGTATATCCTTCGATGACGCCACTCCGCTCGAGCTTCTTGACACGATCGTGCACCGTCGGTGCCGTTAGGCCGACTTGTGCCGCAAGATCGGCAAAGGTGCTCCGTCCTTTGGATAGCAATGCTGACAGAATTTGTTTGTCGGTGTAATCGATGGAACCATTTATGAAGCTCACGGGGTCACTCTCTCGGGTCCGAAGTGCCGCCGATACTAGCGAGTCGGATCCGAGAAATCAAATCCAGAAATAGAAGTAGAGTCTGCGAAAGTTCCGAGTCATAGTTGTCTTTGCACTCGTTTTGTGATGAAGGTATTTCTTGAGGAGGGGGTTTTGTTGAAGCAGTGGATCTTCTTGTTGGCGTTCGTCGGCGCGGCTTCGATGCCGAATGCGCAGGGCGCGCAAGATGCAGGCGAGTCGAAGACGAGCATCTTGGTGGCCTACGATACGCGCACGGGTCATACCGAGCGTATCGCGCGCGCGATCGTCGAAGGTATCGTGTTGGTCGAAGATGCTCAGGGGATACTGCGCGCGCAAGATGACGTGAGCGATGAAGAGATTGCGGCCGCGGCCGGCATTCTCGTCGGAACACCGGTTCATTGGGGGAATTTGTCGGCCAAAACGAAAGCGTTTCTCGATCGTATCGCGGCTCTGCTCGTCGCGCGCAAGGAGCTCGGCCCTGACGCGGCACCGCATCACCGGTCAGCTGGAGCTTTTGCGACCGGCGGCAGTGTTTCTTCCGGGAAAGAGCTAGCCCGGATCGCGATATTGACCGCGTTCGTCAACATGCGCTTCGTCATCGTGGGCGCGGTGGATGCCGACGGCTTCGGAACGCTCGGTGCACAAGCGACGACGGGTGAAGCTGACCCGGGCGTGAGCGAAAAAGAGCTCGAGGAAGCAAGAAGCTTCGGAAAAAGATTCGCCGAAGTGACGATGCGTCTCGCCCGCTGAGTGCCTTTGCAAGGGGCGGAGAGGTGGGAGAAAAAGCAAAGGCAAAGGGGAGGTGGGGATGAAAACGGGGATGTGGGGATAAAAGCCAAGAATCTGATTTTCGTATTTTTTTGCCTCCTCCGCAAAATCTATGGGTTGCATTGGGGAGCAAACTCGGCTAACCAATTGATAATAAACACCTTCTTCCCAGCGCACGCGGCTTGGCTTTCGTGTGTGACTTCGCGCTTCCTGAAACCCGGGTGCCCGGAGCCCCGCCGGAGGCCCCGTTTGCCCATCGCCCATAGTTGCTC
>SMVB01342348.1_pt1 | contig 75491 bp, 67 predicted proteins | sample 2456461 | NCBI WGS metagenome assembly SMVB01 (sample SAMN11095934, study PRJNA526329) | marine sediment metagenome | biome: Marine sediment; feature: Surficial sediment; material: Deep marine sediment; isolation source: Hadal surficial sediment | place: Pacific Ocean | collected 2014-05 | depth...
CATTGGCGGATAAAGGCCTTGACCCATATCAACCGCCAGTCTGATCAGTGCTAATGATGTTGCCGGCTTTTTTGGCCCGCACTTCCCTGCGCTTGCGTTTTTCCACCAGGGGTGGGCAACGGTGGTCGTCCCAGTACGTGACCTGGCATTCCAGGCAGTAGTGGCATTCGTTTTCGATGATTTCTCCGGTCGGCTTGATTGCGCCGATCTGACACTGTGTGGCGCAGGCTTGGCAGGGCTTGCCACACTCCTTGCGACGGCGCAGCCAGTCAAAGATACGAAAGCGGGTAAAAAAGCTCAGCCCGGCCCCCAGTGGACACAGGTATTTGCAATAGAACTTACTGTTGAAGGCGGCCAGTACCAAGAGCAACAGCGCGTAGGCGACGAACCCGGGCTCTCGATCAAACCTCATGACAAAAACGGTTTTGAAGGGCTCTACTTCAGCCAGTTGGGCCGCATAGTTCATGGACTCCATCGACAGACCCACCAGGGCTATCAATATAAAATACTTTATAGCCCAGAGGCGTTCATGCACTATGCCGGGAAATTCCCAACTGCGCAGTTCGAAGTGCTCGGCCACCTTATGTATCAATTCCTGGGCAGCGCCAAAAGGGCATAACCAGCCGCAGAAAACGCCGCGGCCCCAGAGGATGATGCTAACGGCGACAAAACCCCACAACAGAAAAATGATCGGGTCTATCAACAGGGTTTCCCAGGTGAAGCCACCAAACAGCACCCGCATGAAGGCGAGCAAATTGACCACCGATAGCTGTGCTTTACAGAAAAATCCCAGAAAAAATACGGTGAATAGCAGGTAGCCGATGCGCACCCGTTGAAACAGTACCGGTCGCACTACCAGCCAGTCCTGGAAAAAAAGAATGACCATCAGGAAAAACAGGGCAGCGCCAAGCAGGGCCAGTGATACCTTGTGATCCAGCCACCGCTCCACCCACAGGGGCCGTTCTGGTGGCATCGGAGCGGCATTGCTAGAAGCAGGTGTCGCGATCATCGAAGGTTCGGTTATAGGCGGCAAACCCAGCTCGGCGGACACCAGCTTGGCCGACTTCATGATGCTGCTATTCATTACCATGGCTGTGATCGTTGCGCCGGTAATGCCATCAACACCAATATAACCAACCCTGTTGTGAGCTCCAATACGCACCCGGCTTTGTGCATCCAGCCCCACGTACTGGTTAATAAAGGAAGAGAGGTCGTTATCGGTGATACCGATCACCAGTATCGGTTCCTCGTGTTTCAAAATCACGGCGCTGCGAATATGTGCATCCGTTCCCAGGCCAATGAGGATATGAACGGGTCGGCCGGAATAGGCTGGCATCGGGGTAATGTCGTCACTCAGGAAGATGTATCCCAACAGCTCGCCATCACCGTACACACCGCGGGTGGGCAATTCGCCCTCCGTGGCGGTCAATGCCTGGGCCTGGGGGAACATCTGCTGTGCCTGGGATAGTTCAATCAGATCCAGTGGCAGCTCCCTGGCCACCAGCGATACAGACGTGAGCAGGCCCAGCAGCACAGTGGCTGCCAAGAGCGTGGCTTGTGTTAGTCGATTGTTCAAAGACATGATCCAGACAAATACCCTGGACCATCATAGATTGGCCGGGGCAGATGAGGCTTGATACAGGTCAATGAGAGTAGTTCTCATTCCCTGCGCTAGATCAACGCAATTGTTTGGCGCCTCCATACAATGGGCGTCACTGAATATTTTGACGAGCAATTAATTATGCAAATACTACACAAGCAAGTGCTACCGGCTGCCGTATTGGCTGTCTTGGGTACAGCGGGGGTGCAGGCCGCGCCGGTGGGACCGTTGGAAGAGTTAGTCATTACCGCCAGTCGATACCAGGAGAGGGTATTTGATAGCAACGCGTCGCTGAGTGTTATCGATGAAACTACGATAAACCATTCGACTGCTTACGCTTTGGCCGACTTGTTGCGCGACGTGCCGGGTGTGCAGGTAACAGATTCGGGCCAGCCGGGCATGAAGCGTATTCGGATGCGCGGAGAGGAGTCACGACGCACCGCTATCCTGGTCAACAGTATGGAGCTAACCGACCACTATGAGGTGGGTACGCCACTGTCCCTGCATCCAGCTATGGTTGAGCGCATAGAAGTTATTCGCGGTTCGGGTTCCGTCCTGTACGGGTCGCGTGCCCTCAGCGGTGTGGTAAATTTTCTGACCCGCAAGGGTGGCACGGAACCTCTACAGGCCACCGTATCCGGATCCTACGATAGTGCAACCGAAGGCTATACAGGTTTTGCCAGCGTGTTTGGTAATGTTGATGGCTTTGAATACCGCCTGGCCTACGCCGACAGCGACCACGATGATCGCCGCACCCCCCAGGGAACCATAGAAAATACCAGTTTCGATAGCGACAATACTTATCTGTATGCAGGCAAGAACTTCGGTAGCCATCGGCTGGAATACAATTACGAAGATTACAATTCCAGCTCTGACATATTTGTTGAAGAAGCCGTCAGAACCAGCTTTCCGCTAACCGACTTCCAACTGAGTACGCCCCAACGCGATCGTGAGCGCCACAGTCTCAGTTACACCAATGAGCTGGATTCAGATTGGCTGGAAAACGTAAAAATCAACGCCTTCTACCAGGATAGTGATCGAAAGTTTAACACCAAGACAGACACCATCTGGTACGAACGCGAGATCAAGAGTGACAGCCAACTCACTACTACGGGCGCTTTATTGCAGTTGGAATCGGAGGCATTTGAGAATCATCACCTGATCGCCGGCCTGCAGTATCTCAATGATGATGTAGACCAGACGCGACATGTAGACACATTTTCATGGACACCGACCACGCCCAGTGGCATTGAGGTGATCAGGGACAAGGCCAGTATTGAGACGTGGGCCATGTTTGTACAGGATGAGTGGAGCCTCACTGATCGACTGACCTTAACAGTCGGGGTGCGCCAGTACGCTGTCGACGCTGAGCTGGAGGATACCGATCGGGGGAGCCTGACGCCGGGTGGCCTGGATGACGATGATGAGTTGATTGGTAGCGCGGGGCTGGTCTTCGATTATAGTGACCACGTGCGGCTGCGTGCCAATATTGCCGAGGGTTATGTGTATCCGTCTTTAATGCAGTTGGCTACCGGTGCCTATGCGGGCTCTCGTTACGTAAATCCCACCTCGGATCTGAACCCGGAAAAATCCATGAATTACGAGTTGGGGCTGCGCTTGCAGAATAGTGGTGTAGTACTCGATGCAACGGCATTTTATTCCGAATCTGATGACTATATACATCACCTGCCCTGCACAGCTGAGGACGCCTGTCCCAGGCGACGGGATAGAATTTACCAGAATATTGGCGAGTCAAAAGCCCACGGTGTGGAGCTATATTTACAGTATCAGCCAGACAGCATGGCATTTTCACCCTATGTGAATTTGAGCTGGATCAAACGCCGCAACGACTATGCCGAGTTTTCAACCTGGGATTCGGGGGTGCCGGAAATCAGTGGCAGCGTGGGAGTGCGCTGGCAAGGGCAGCTTGGTGAGTTGCAGGATATGTGGGCCGATATGTTTGTACGTGGCGAAACCTCTTCCGAGTTAAAGGAGCCTGGCAGCAGTCGCACCGTGGTAGAGGATAAATCCAGTTGGGGTACCTTGAACCTGGCCGGTGGCGTGAGCTTTGGGCAACGGCAGCAGTACCAGTTGTCGCTTGAGCTACACAACCTGACCGATGAATCCTATATTACCTCTGCGGAAAACCTGTACGGAGCAGAGCGCAGCGTATCCATGAAGTTCACGGTCGAGTTGTAGCGTACATTTATCGCGACAGATGTCGTACTAGAAGATTGGCATACCGGTGATCCAGGGGTGGATCACCACAATGCCTGCTATAGCGGCCAGCGACAGCACAATACCGAGTAACTCAATAGTCCAGGAGGGGGCGGGTTTTTTCTGCCAGTCGCCCTCGCGGCGGGTGATTACTATCATCATCAAAATAGCCCAGCAGGCGGCACTACCGAACAGTATCAGGGAACGGCTGTCGCCGTTCGCCAGCAGGTGAGCACAGGCCCACAAAAGAATGGCGGTGAGCTGAGGGAATCGCACCAACCTGCCTATTCGAGTGGCGCGGCCGGTCGCACCCAGTAACACCACTGCCAGCATCACCAGGCCAATGGCGACAGGACGCAGTTCTGCGATCGGCAGGTAGACAAACGCCGGCCGGGTGCTTTGCCAGCCGACAATAATCAGGCCAAGCGCAGTTAATACGGTCAGGGCAAACGCCGCCTGGTACGCCAACAAACCCATCCTGGCAACCAGCGCCTGCTTGTACTCCACGCCGAGTGAGGGGATCAAGTGGATGCCGATCCACACTATTATGCCAGCAAGGAGGATAGTCATTGTTACGCCTTCATTGAATTGGTAGAGGCAGCTTAGTCAGCCTTGGGCCTGGAGTAAACAGCGCCGCCAGTCGCCATATTTGCGAACTATGACCAGCTTGCCAATCGGCAGTTAACAATTTGTTGATCTGGACAGGTATTGGCCCCAAGCCGAAGGTATTACACTGTGCGTATTAGTTGAAATGGCAGTGTTTTGACTACTGCTGTTGTTTGCCATATGGAGAAAGAAACTATGAAGAAGAAATTGTTAGCCGCCTGTATTGCCCTGCAAGCCCTCAGCCCCGCTATGGCTGTTCAGGCCGATGAAACCTGGGGAGACACCTTGGCCAAAGCCGTACAGGAGGGCAAGGCCTCACTCAATTTCCGCTATCGCTACGAGAATGTCGACCAGGACGGCATTGATGATGATGCAGAGGCTGCACTCATGCGATCACGTCTGACTCTGGAGTCGGGCAAGGTGGGTGGCTTTCACGGTCTGTTTGAAGTGGATAACGTGACATCGATAGGTGTCAGTGATTACAACTCGACCGAGAACGGCAAAACCAAGTATCCGGTTATTGCCGATCCGGAGGGCACCAATGTCAACCAGATTTGGCTGAGTTATACCGGCGACGGCTTCACCACCAAGGGTGGGCGGCAGCGGATCAACCATGGCAACCAGCGCTTCGTTGGTGGTGTGGGCTGGCGTCAAAACGAACAGACCTATGACGGTGGCCGTATTGTTATAGACGCGGTGGAGAATCTCACTATCGATTTTGGCTACGTGTACCAGGTCAATCGTATCTTTGGTCCCGACGATGGCGCCAACCCGGCCGAGTGGGAAGGCGACAACTATCTGTTGCGGGTGGATTATCAGTTGGCGGAGAATCATAAACTGACTGGCTTCGGCTATATGCTGGATATTGATGACCAGGGCATATATGCCGCGGGTAAAACAGTTAATAACTCCAGTGATACCTTTGGTGTTGAATACGCTGGCAAGTTTGACTGGTTGTCGGTGAACGCCAGTTGGGCAACACAGTCTGACGCGGGTGACAGCGAGCTCAACTACGAGGCGGATTACTACAAGGTGGAGCTGGGTGCCAAATTCAGGCCGGTAACCGTGAAAGCGGGCTATGAAGTGCTGGCCTCAGATAATGGCGTGGGCTTTGCAACACCACTGGCCACTCTGCACGCATTCCAGGGCTGGGCGGACATGTTTCTGGCAACGCCCGGTGATGGTATTGAAGATGCTTACGTCTCCGTTGGAGGCAAAATTGGGCCTGTGAAAGTGGCGGTGATCTACCATGATTTCCAGGCTGAATCTTCCAGTACCGATTTCGGTACTGAATTTGACCTGGTGGCCACCTGGTCAATAAACAAGCAGTTCAGTGTGCAGGCCAAGTACGCTTCATTCGATACCGATGATAGCTCGCGTTACACCGATACCGATAAAGCCTGGTTGACCCTACAACTCAAGTTGTAGTCCTAAAAAATAGGCACCCCTGCGATCCACGGGTGAATCAGCATCACCACAGCCATCACGCCCAGCGTGATGGCTACTCCCAATACCTCTTTGGTCCAGCTGGGCGCTTGTGGTTTTTGCCAGTCACCCTCGCGACGGCTGATCAACACCATTTCCAGCGCCGCCCACAATCCCATACCACCGAATAAAATCAGTGAACGGCTGTCACCATTGCTGAGCAGATGAGAGATTGACCAGATCAACAGGCCGGTGAGTTGTGGATGACGAATAAGGCGTGCGATGCGAGTGGCGCGCCCGGATGCGCCCAGGCAGAGGAATGCCAGCACCATCAATAGCAGTGCAACCGGGCGCAGGCTTTCCGCCGGCAGATACACCGAACTGGGCTGGCTACTGCGCCACCCGAATACTATCAATGCCAGTGCTGCCAACACCGACAGGGAAAACATGCCGCGGTAAGCATTAAACCCGAGCTTGTCGATTACGCCCTGTCTGAGCCCTGGCGCGGTGGATGGCAGCAGGTGCATGGCGGCCCACAGGCCCAATCCGAGTGTTAGTAGAACCATGGTTGTGCTCCTCAAAGTCGACCAGAGACACTTTATGACACAAATGGCCGCAATTCGAAAGTTCCCATCTGCTGCGACAAATTGTCGCAATATTGACGGAGGTCAAGTGTGCCGGGCTTTCCCGCCCATTACCTGATTGATCGCGATGGCCGGATACGTTACTCCGGTCTTGGTTTTGATCTCAACGATGTGCGCGCGGTATCGCAAGAAGTGGCCACGCTGGTTGCGGAGCCAATAATCAATCCCGCCGCGACAGAGTAAGTCGGTGTATTAACTGGATACAGGCGATTAGTAAGCCTGCCGCCAGCGCATTGTGAAGACTCAACATCAGCAGCGGCAGGTCCAGCCAGATCATGCTGACGCCGACCACAATTAATCCGATGGAAAACACCGAAGCAGCAATAGCGCTGTTGCGCAGCGCCTGGTCGCGTCGTAAGCGACGCACCAACCAGGCCAGGTAGCCCGCGCCGTGACAAAAGCGAAGAGACGATGACTCATGCTCAGGGCACCCAGGCTTGACTGCCTTAGCACCTGACCGGTTTCATCCAGTTGTATGTCTCGCGCAGGATTATAGGCATCGCTGAAGTTTGAACTGGAGAGCCACGGCTGTTCGCAGCCCAGCAGGTCCACACAGGCACTGGACGCGTAGTTGGCACTGCTCCAGCCGCCGAGGACGGTTTGGGTGATAACCAGCGCCAGTGCAATTAACACCAGTTTGTGCAGCCCGTGATTCGGTGCGTCTGTAATAGTTTCGGCGTTGCGTTGCATCATCCACCACAGCAGGCCCAGCATGGCCATGCCGCCAAGCAGGTTGCCCATGGTGATCAGGGGGTTGTCGCGGGTGGGGGTGTAGTAACCTAGCACGGCCAGAAACAGCGTAATCAACAGTATCACAGTGGGAACTATCAAGCCGGTGCTGGCCTGCTTGCGTCGCAGGGACTGCACGAAGAGGATAAGGATAAACAGACCCAGGGTGCTGACGATATAGCGATGTGCGAGCCTGGCGCCGCGGTGGCCCATATCGCGGCCCTGTTCCGTCAGTACCGCAATGCCCCTTTGCTCGGATTCGGGGTGCAGCACGGCATAGCAATCTGGCCAGCCGTCGCAGCCGATGCCCACTTCCGCCAGGCGGACATAGGCGCTGAGAATTACCATTAGCAGCGTCAACAGTAATGACAGCGCTATCAGTGAACGAAAAATTAGTCCCAGCCCTCTACGCCAGCCATGTCCGGCAATTGGTGGGCGATACCCTTGTGGCAGTCTATACAAGTCTTTTCACCGCTGGCCAGTGCGGTTGAATGTTGCCTGGCCGCGCGGCTGCTCTGCCAGGTGAAATCCATGTACTCGAACTCATGGCAGTTGCGGCATTCCAGGGAGTCGTTGGCGGTGAGCCTGGCCCATTCCCGGTCCGCCAGGTGGCGCCGTCTGGCGTAGAATTTTTCCGGTGTATTGATGGTGCCCACCATGAAGGCCCACACTTCCTTGGACGCCTGCATTTTACGCGCTATCTTGGGTGTCCACTCATGGGGCACATGGCAGTCTGAGCACTTGGCGCGCACGCCGGAGCGGTTAGTGTAGTGGATAGTCGATTGTAACTCTCGGTAGATAATCTCGTGACAGCTCTTACAGAACACTTCCGTATTGGTGAACTCCATGGCGGTGTTAAAGCCGCCCCAGAATATGATGCCACCGACAAAGCCACCGAGGGTCAAAAATCCCAGGCTGTAGTACTTGCTGGGTGTGCTGATGGATCGCCAGTATTTTAGTATCAGATCCTTCACTGTGGGTGTCCTAGCGGCGCTCGGCACGCAACAATTCGTCGATATCCACAAAGGTATTGCCTACCAGTGGAGCTGTTTTAGTTTGGGGTACGTGACACTGCTGGCAAAAGTACCGCCTTGGTGATACATCGGCGAGAAAGTTACCTTCCCGATCCATGTAGTGGGTGACACTGATCATCGGAGCCTGGCTGTTCTGAGACTGTTTACGGCTATGGCAGGACAGACATTTATTGACGTTGAGATCGACCTGATAATTGTCGATCTTATGGGGAATGGTCGGTGGTTGCATGGGGTAGGCACGCTTGCGTTTCAGGTCATTATTTTCGACCCGGCTGATTTTGGGCGGCGTGGCTTCCTGGTCCAACGCGCCGCCGCGCAGGGTGGCGAAATTGTCATCGGCATAGCTCAGGCTGGCGGTGAACAGGACCAGGAGCAGGCTCAGAATTGCTTGCTTCATCATCATCTCCCTAGGCTCGCTCTATCTTAACGGCGCATTTTTTAAAGTCGGTTTGCTTAGACAAGGGGTCTGTTGCATCCAGCGTTACCTTGTTGATCAACTGGCTGGCATCGAACCAGGGCACAAATACCAGGCCCTCCGGTGGTTTGTTGCGACCGCGGGTTTCCACCCGGGTGCGGATTTCGCCGCGGCGCGATATCACCCGCACTTCATCACCGCGTCTGATCTTGCGCTTTTTCGCATCCTCAGGATGCATGTAGACCAGGGCGTTGGGCACGGCTTTGTGCAACTCGGGCACTCTCTGTGTCATGGAGCCGGAGTGCCAGTGCTCCAGTACGCGGCCGGTGGACAGCCACAAGTCGAATTCTTGGTCGGGGGATTCCGGCGCGGGTTCAAAGGGCAGGGCAAAGATAACCGCCCTGCCGTCTGGCTTGCCGTAGAAGTCATAATCACTACCGGCTTTGGCGTAGGGGTCTGAGCCCTCTTTGAAGCGCCAACGGGTTTCCTCACCATCAACCACCGGCCAACGCAGGCCCCGAACCTGGTGGTAGGTGTCAAAATCCGCCAGGTCGTGGGCCTTGCCGCGACCAAAGCTGGCGTATTCTTCAAACAGGCCCTTTTGGATATAGAACCCGAATTCATCGGCTTCACGATTCTTGTAACCCTCTTCAATATCGCTAATCGGGTATTTGTCCACCTGGCCGTTTGCGAACAGCACGTCGTATAGCGTCTTATTCCTGTAGTCGGGGTTTGCCTCCAGAATTTCAGCCGGCCAGACTTCCTCGGTTTTGAAGCGTTTGGAAAATTCCACCAGCTGCCACAAATCCGACATGGCTTCACCCGGAGCATCTACCATCTGATGCCAGAACTGGGTGCGGCGCTCGGCATTGCCGTAGGCGCCTTCTTTTTCCACCCACATGGCAGTGGGGAGAATCAAATCGGCGGCCTGCGCCGTCACGGTCGGGTAGACATCGGAAACGACGATAAAATTATCCGGGTTGCGGTAGCCCGGCAGGGTTTCCTCGTTGAGATTAGGTGCCGCCTGCACGTTGTTGTTTACCTGCACCCAGTAGGCATTAATGTTGCCGTCTTTGAGATCGCGGTTTTGCTTTACCGCATGTGAGCCTACCCAGCCCGGCAGTACCCCTTCAGGCAGCTTCCATTTCTTCTCGGTAAATTTTCTATGCTCGGGATTGTTAACCACCATGTCGGCGGGAAGGCGATGGGAAAAAGTGCCTACCTCCCTCGCGGTGCCGCAGGCGGAGGGCTGGCCGGTTAAAGAGAATGGGCTGTTGCCCGGAGTAGAGATCTTGCCGGTCAGCAAATGCAGGTTGTAAATCATGTTGTTGGCCCAGACGCCGCGGGTGTGTTGATTGATACCCATGGTCCACAGTGACATGACTTTCCGGTCGGGGTCGGCATAGAGTTCAGCCAGTTCCTCCAGTTGATGTTCCGGAACCCCGCTCATTTTTGAGACCCTTTTTACATCGTAGTCTGCGACGAACTTCGCGAACTCATCAAAGCTCATCGGTGAGGAGCCACCGGCATTGTCGACATTTTCCGCCGCCTGTTGCAGTGGATGCTCGGGCCGCAGGCCGTAGCCAATGTCGGTGTTGCCACGGCGGAAATTGACGTGCTTGCTGACGAAATCCTGGTCTACCTTGTCGTTCTGGATAATGTAATTGGCGATATAGTTGAGCATGGCCAGGTCGGTCTGTGGCGTAAAGATAATCGGGAGGTCGGCCAACTCGAAGGAGCGGTGTTCAAAGGTGGACAGTACCGCTACTTTTACGTGCGGGTTGCTCAAGCGTCGGTCGGTCAGACGGGTCCACAGGATGGGATGCATCTCCGCCATATTTGAGCCCCACAGTACAAAGGCGTCGGCGTGTTCAAAGTCGTCGTAGCAGCCCATCGGCTCGTCGATGCCAAAGGTGCGCATGAAGCCACCGACGGCGGATGCCATGCAGTGGCGGGCGTTGGGGTCAATGTTGTTGGACAGGAACCCAGCCTTGAAGAGTTTGACCGCCGCATAGCCTTCCCAGACAGTCCACTGACCGGAGCCGAACATGCCGATACCGCGTGGTCCTTTCTCTTTTAACGCGGCTTTAAACTTCTGTTCCATTATGTCAAAGGCTTCGTCCCAGCTGACCGGGGTAAATTCGCCGTTCTTGTCGTAGCTGCCATTGGTTTTGCGTAACAGGGGTTGGGTCAGGCGATCCTCGCCGTACATGATCTTCGACAGGAAATAACCTTTGACGCAAGCAAGCCCCTTGTTGACGGGCGAGTTGATATCGCCGTGGGTGGCAACGACGCGGTTATCGCGGGTGGCGACGTTCATACTGCAGCCAGTGCCACAGAAGCGGCAGGGTGCCTTGGCCCAGGTCAGCTTGTTATCGGTGGTGATGAGATTGGTGGCACTGGTGGCCGATGCAATACCGGCAGCGGCTACCGCGGTGGCCACGGCGTTGGCCTTGATAAAATCCCTGCGGGTTGATTTCATTGATGTTTCCCTCGTCTAGTCGTCAATTTGGTGATAGGCCAGATTTGCACTGATCACACCGGGAGTGGATTCGATTTCGCTGATGCACGACATCAGTGCCGCCTCACCCTCGGCTTCAATCAATACCACCAACTTGCCCCGTTCATCCTGCTCAGGGACTTCGGCGTTGGCAATGGCGGCGATGGCGCTGGCGGTGGCCTCAAGTTTCTCCGGCCGGCATTGCACCACCATACTGACGATATGGCAGCTGTTGGCGGCACTGCCTCCCAGTACCTGACGTCGGTTCAGTCGCATGTTTCTATACTCCCGGCGGGCCGAGAATGATCTGGCTGATCCAGACTGCAAAACCGTAACCGCCGACGATAGCTACTGCCATGGCGGGCGCCAGGAATACGACTAAAAATATGAATGCGTACCACTCGGTTTTCTTTTCAGAGTCTTCTGCCACCTTGGATCCCCTATGTGCTGTAACGGCTATTGTCTCCTATTAGATCGACAAAATATTGATCTCCACCAAGTTTATATCAGATTGGGAGAACTGCCAGAGGACTTCTCAATATTTCGGGTGCATAGTCGGCGCTATGCAAAAAACCAGCGATATTATTTGGCAGGATACCCAGCATCAGATGTTGTTTCGACTTCTGGATGAGGTGGCGGCGGAGAATTCCGCTGAAGCGGTGCTGCATCAGCTCAATTTTTATGCCGAGAGCCACTTCTCACTGGAAGAGACTTATATGGAGCTGTTGAACTACCCGGGGCAGCAGCAACATGTGCAGGCCCACGACAAGTTCCGGGGTGAACTGCAGCAGATGATTGCTAGCTGTACAGGCTCCCATGATGCGGTCTCACGGCAGTTGATTTCAACTTTCCTCAGGGAGTGGCTGAAACGGCACATCTTTGGCATCGACAAAGAACTGGAAGCCTTTCTTCTCGCCAATAATATTAACTGAATTAATCAAAGGTACCTTCACCCTTCTCTGGCTGTATCCCGAACAAAATACAATACAGTGTTGGCACCACGATCAGGGTAAGAATGGAAGCAAAACCCAGTCCGGCCATCATCGTCACCGACATATTCACGAAGAAAACATCGCTGAGCAGTGGGATTAAGCCCAGGATAGTGGTGGCCGCCGCCAACATCACCGGTCGCATGCGACTGACCGCCGCATTGAGCACCGCTTCAAACTGATTGGGATTCTCCTCAGTCTGTTGATCCATCTCCTCAATCAGCACAATAGCGTTCTTGATCAGCAGTCCCACCAACGACAGGGCACCCAGGATTGACATAAAGTCGAAGGCACCGCCGGTGGTGAGCAGGCCGGCGGTAATACCGATAATGGCCAGTGGCACGGTCAGCCAAATGATGGCGGGTTGGCGCAGTTTTCCAAACAGGAATATGCTGGTGATGATCATCATCAGGAAGCCCACCGGCAAGGCGCCGCCAAGTCCGGCCTGGGCTGTCGTGGCGTCCTCGTACTCTCCCCCCCATTCCAGGTAGTAGCCAGGTGGTAGTTCCATAGCTTCGATTTGCGGGCGCAGGCGTGCAAACAGGGGGTCGGCCAAAGGCCCAACCGGATTACACGAGGCGATAATGGTGCTAATGCGATTACGGCTGCGCACCACCGCATTCTCCCAGGTGGTGTCATAACCGGACACCAGTTGTGCCAGTGGTACGGCCCGGCCCAACACCGGGCTCCACACCTGGGTGTCGCGCATATTATCGACATCGACACGTTCTTCTTCCGGTGCTCGCAGTTTAATGGGTAGCAGGTGGATGCCGTCCCGGTAGGTACCAACCGGCGTGCCTTCAAAGGCATAGCGCAGCGCTCCACCCAGGTCTTCCCGGGTCACGCCCAACTGTCGTCCCACCTGTTCGTTAAATACTGGTGTCACAACCTTGACCGGCGAGCGCCAGTCATCGCGCACATCCTTGGCATCGTAATCATCGCGCATCAATACCATGGCCTGCTCCGCCAGCTCGCGCAGCACTTGTGGGTCGGGCCCGCTAAAGCGGGCCTCAATTTTCGCATCCCGCCCCGGCCCGATACGCAGGGCTTTGACAATGGGGTCTAGCGAGGGCATCTCGGTTCTCATGTAAGTCTCGACCGCCTCCCAGACCGCCGGTATCTGGTCTCGATGCTCGGTTTGTACAATTATTTGAGCGTAAGCGGAGGATGCTTCCTTGGAGTCATAGACCAGGGTGAAGCGCTGATGGGCCCCGCCAATAACCGTCGATGTTTGTACCACGCCCGGCTGCTCTCGCAAAAACTCGCTGACCCGCAATGTTTGCTCGCGGGTCCTGCGAATATCGGTGCCCTCCGGGGTATAGATATCGACAAAGAATATGGGTGTGTTGGCGTCCGGGAAGAAGCCGCTTTTGATATATCCAAAGCCGAATACCGCCAGCGCAAACAGGCCCACTACGGTTGCCATGGTAACCCAGCGAGCCCGAATTGCGGCGGCCACCATAGCGCGATATATCTGGAAGGGTTTGGCAGCATAAGGGTCTTTCTGCTCGCCCTCTGCACCACTGCCCTGCTTTAGCAGCAAATCGCAGAGCACGGGTGTGGTGCTGACTGCCGTTATCCAGCTCAGTGACAGGGAGATCATGATGACGTAGAAAAGGGAGCTGGCGAATTCGCCGGTGCTGTCTGGCGACAGACCGATGGCTGAGAAGGCGAGAATGCCAATCAGGGTGCCGCCCAGCAGCGCCCACATGGTTTTGCCTACCGCTTCACCGGCCGCCTTGGCGGCACTCATGCCGGCATCCATTCGTACCATCATGCCTTCAACCACCACAATGGCATTATCGACCAGCATGCCCAGCGCAATGACCAACGCCCCCAGGGAAATGCGTTGTAGCTCGATACCAAACATATTCATAAAGAAGAGAGTGCCGGCTACCGTAATAAGCAGCACCGTACCAATGATGATGCCGGTGCGGATGCCCATAAAGGCAAGCAATACTATGATAACGATGGCGACGGCCTGGGCCACGCTGACAATAAAACCGCTGACAGACTTGTCGACTTCAATCGGTTGGTTGTAGGTAGCAGTAAACTCCATGCCCACCGGAATCACTGTTAACAGTTCCTTCACCCGCGCCGTCACACGGCGACCCACATTCACAACATTCTGGCCCGCCAGCATGGAGATGCCGATACTCACGCCGGGCTGGCCATTGATGTAAAAAAGCTTCTTCGGCACCTCGTCATAGGCACGGGTAATGGTGGCGATGTCCTTGAGACGGATCAGGGTGCGTGACTCCGAGGAGATCATTAACTCGCCAATTTCCTGCACGGATTGGAAATTGCCAGTGGGGCTGATGCGCAGATAGTCATCATGAACCAACACGTTGCCGGCATTTACCACCACGTTTTGCGATGTCAGCACCCGGGTAATTTCCTGGATGTCTATGCCCAGTTCCGCCATGCGGGCGCGGGATATGTCGACGTAAACAACTTCCTGTTGTATGCCATCGATAACGATCTTGCGCACCCCGGGCACCAGCACCAGCTGCTTTTTGAGGAGGTCGGCGGTATCATAAAGATCACGCCAGCTGTAGCCTTCGCCGGTGAGGGTGCCATAGATGCCGTACACATCACCGAAGTCATCCAGCACTATCGGCGCCATAGCGCCGGGCGGCAAATTGCCCTCGATGTCTTTTACCTTGCGCCGCAATTCGTCGAAAATATTGGGGAAATCAGGCCGGCGGTACTCGTCCTTGAAGTCGATCCAGATATCCGAGAGTCCGGGTCGGGACACCGACATCTTGATCCACTTTACCTGCTCCAGCTTTTGAATAGCGTCTTCCAACTGGTAGGTAACCTCATCCTGCACTTCCTGCGCGGTTGCGCCGGGATAGCGGGTAATTATCTTGGCGGATTTAATCATGAAAGCCGGGTCTTCCAGCTTGCCAATTTCTTCAAAGGCAAGCAGGCCGCCACCGACCATGATAACGACCAGCAGCCAGGAGACGACCTTGTTGTGAACGGAATATTCGCCAATATTCATCAGGAGGACTCGCCTGCTCTGGGCACCGCCTGTTCGGTTTGTTTCATGCGCGTTACGTGCATGCCCTCGGCCAAATAGGGGGCGCCAACACTGACGATTTCTTCGCCACCGTAGAGGCCGGAAGTGACCTCGATGCTGTGCTTACGCATGCTGCCAATGGTGACCGGCAGGCTGGAAACAGTCATGGTGTCTTTATCGAGCACCCAGACCCTGGCGTTGAGTCCGCTATCGGCCTGTACGGCATTAACCGGCACCCACTTGGCTGTGTCTGCCTCCATCAGCTGGGAAAAATCGATGCCCACGGTGACGGTCATTCCTGACAGAACGCGGAACTCTTTGGGAGACGGCATGGTCAAGGTGACCCGGAAAGTCTGGGTCTGGCTATCGGCCTTGGTGGCCACCTCTTTTATAGACAAGGGAAAGCGAATATCGCCGCGGCCCTCAAAACGCGCATAGGCGACTATCTTGCTGGCAGCCGGGGAAGGGCGCCCCTGTTCATCTACTGGTGCACTGCTGAGGCGCAGGCTGCGTACCAGCGTCTCGGGCAGGTTAATCAATATATCCAGTTGGGAGTCATCCTGGAAGCGGAAGACGGTCTGTTTAGCCTGAATTTCCTCAAAATTCTCTACGTCTCGCTGGCCGACACTACCATCAAAAGGTGCCCTGAGTTCAGTGTATTCCAGATCCTGCCGGGCCTGGCTCAATGCCGCTCTGGACGTCTTGAAATTGGCCTCCATGCGATCGTAATCCAGCTTGGATACATTGCCGTCTACGACCAGCTCCTTGGCGCGTTTGAAGTTGCGTTCGGAATTATCAAAAGTAGCCTGGCGGTCTTCCAGGGTGATCTTGAAGTCAGTGGGATCAAGCGCGGCCAGCAGTGTTCCCTGCTTTACGGCCTGACCCTCCAGGACCAGCATTTGTTGCAATACGCCGGGTACCCGAAATGCCAGGTCAGCGCGTTTTGACGCGCGCACCGAGCCTGGAAAATTACGCAATGCCTCCGTGCCCGCGCCCTCTACCAGGAATAATTTTACTGGCCGCGAGGCGGGTGGCTGGTCGACTGGTTCACCGCCGCCGCAGCTTGCCAACAAGATGCCAAAAAGAGCTACTGCCGCTAGTGCAAATGGGAAACGCATGGAAATTCTCCAGACTGATTGATCGCGCTAGGTTAGCACCCGATGGGACGGGGGGAAACCGAAATTAGACAGTAGTCGAACGACGCTCAAATCTAGCGCAGAGCGTCCTCGGCCGACCGGTATTTGTAGTCCAGGTCGTGCGCCACTGCCTCGTGGTTGACGTGCCCCGCATGGACATTGAGCCCGTTGGCCAAGTAGGGGTCGTTGCGCAGGGCATCGCGCCAGCCCAGGTTGGCCAGCGCTTTTACAAACGGCAGGGTGGCATTGGTCAGTGCCAGGGTGCTGGTGCGTGGTACCGCGCCGGGCATATTGGTTACACAGTAATGAACGATATCATCGACCAGGTAAGTGGGGTCCGCGTGCGTGGTGGGGCGACTGGTTTCGAAACAACCGCCCTGATCGATGGAAATGTCCACCAGTACTGAGCCTGCGCGCATATCCCTCACGTTCTGGGCAGACACCAGTTTGGGCGCGGAGGCGCCGGGTATTAATACCGCACCGATTACCAGGTCTGCCATCAATACGCATCTTTCCAGTTCGTGTTTGGTGGAATAAATGGTGTGTACACGACCGCCGAAGATATCATTGATATAGCCCAGTCGCGGTAGCGAACGATCCAGGATGGTGACGTCTGCACCCAGTCCGACCGCCATATCAGCGGCATTGAGACCGGCTACGCCGCCGCCAATAATGACAACTTTACCGGGCTCTACGCCAGGCACGCCGCCCAACAGCACACCACTGCCACCGTTGACTTTTTGCAGGCAGTTGGCACCGGCTTGAATTGAGAGACGGCCGGCGACTACCGACATGGGGTTGAGTAACGGTAAGGAGCCATCGCTTGAGGTGACAGTTTCGTAGGCGATGGCTGTGGTACCTGAATCCACCAGTGCCCTGGCCTGCTCGGGGTCGGCCGCCAGGTGCAGGTAAGTAAACAGTACCTGTTCTTCGCGCAGCAACTTGCACTCCGGCAGTTGCGGCTCCTTCACTTTGACAATCAAATCAGCGTCAGCGAACACCTGCTCGGCGCTCGCAGCGATCGCCGCGCCAGCCGCTTCATAATCGGTATCACTCATGCCAATGCCGTCACCGGCGCTGGACTCCACTATCACTTCATGGCCATCGTATACCAGCTCACGAACCCCGGCTGGCGTCATGCCAACACGAAACTCCAATGTCTTTATCTCTTTTGGAACGCCGATCTTCATGTAAAACCTCTTTTTTGGAATTCACCAGATAGCTGCCTCATTCGATACTAGCATAAGAGCATTTACAGCATCGTACGCACCGGCTATCGTTGCGTTAATGGCTTTCTTCATACAACGTTAATGGCTTTACGCGATACCAATATAGACAAGCTCGACGACGGCATTTTTGACGTACTCATCATCGGTGGTGGTATCAATGGCGCGGTCTCCGCTGCCTCTCTGGCGGCCAAGGGGGTGAGCGTAGCGCTGATTGATCGCGACGATTTTTCCAGTGACACCAGTTCCAATTCCTCCAATCTCGCCTGGGGCGGGATTAAGTACCTGGAGAGTTTTGAGTTTTTGCTGGTGCGAAAACTGTGCCGCTCCCGCAATCAGTTAATGAAGGAATATCCATCGACCGTTAAAGAAATTCGCTTCCTTACCACTATTCAGAAAGGCTTTCGGTTTCCGCCAATACTGATATTTATGGGCACAATCCTGTACTGGATTATCGGCCTGTTTGGTACCCGGGGGCCGCGTTACCTCAGCAAGAAGCAAATACGGCGGGCCGAGAGTGTCATTAATACCGACCATGCCGCAGGTGGGTTTGAGTACTCCGATTGCTACTTGCATGACAATGACGCGCGTTTTGTTTTTAACTTTATCCGTTCCGGCATGAATTATGGATGTATAGCCGCCAACTACGTGGAGTCGCTGGGCTCAAAGCGGGACGAGGGCGTGTGGGTGACCCAGGTCAGGGACCAGATTAGCGGTCGAGAGTTTGAAATTAGCTCGCGCGCAATTGTCAACGCCTGTGGACCCTACGCCGATGAGTACAACCGGCGCTCTGAGCAGGCCACCGATTACCATCACGTATTTTCCAAGGGCATTCACCTGATGGTCGACCAGGTCACACCTAACGAGCGGGTGCTGACCTTTTTTGCCAGCGACGGCCGTCTGTTCTTTGTTATTCCCATGGGCCCCAAGACCTGCCTGGGAACTACAGACATCCAGGTAGAGGGTCCCGCTGTTGCAGTGACGGATGAAGATCGGCACTTTGTGCTGGACAATGTCAGCGCCATGCTCAGGCTGGACAAGCCGCTGGGCCTGGAAGATATCATTGCCGAGCGCTGCGGCGTTCGCCCGCTGGCGACGCGAGAGGAGGACGGCGTCGCAGACTGGGTGCAGTTGTCACGCCGGCACAAGATTGAGGCGAATGTTGAAGAAAATTATCTCAGCATCTTCGGTGGCAAGCTCACCGATTGTCTGAATGTGGGTGATGAGGTGGCGGATATTATCGAGGACTTCGGCATTGATGTTCCCAATCCCAAACGCAAGTGGTATGGAGAGCCAACCGCGCGGCTGCGTGATGAATTCATGTACCAGGCACAGTTGTCCAAATTGGACGCGCTCACTCCGTCTACCTCGACAGAACCCTTGTCGGAGCGACTGTGGCGACGCTACGGTGATAAGGCCATTGATATGCTGGAGGCTATTCGGGAGGACCCGGCCCAGGCCGAGCTACTGATTGGAGGCACTGAATATATCCGCTGTGAAATAGTCGAAGCGGCCCACACCGAGATGATAGTAAAGCTGGAGGATTTTCTGCGCCGCCGTTCCAAGATTTCACTGGTAGTTCGGCACCAAGATATCGCCAGTTCGCCTGGCTTGAGAGAGGCGTGCCAGATTTTGTTTGGCGATAAGGCAGAACTGCGTCTGCAGGAGTTTCTCACCGAAAATCTGGATCAGGGACAGACTTAAGTCTGTCCCTATTTATCAGACAGTGGAGCCAATCCGTTAAAGAAAATGTCGAAATAATCCAGCGCTGCGGCATCGAGATCATCGATTTTACGCCACAACTCCATATTCATAGAGGCATTCACCGCGCCGGAAACCAGGTTCTCCGCAACCCGGTCGTTCACCGCGCGTATGCTGCCATCGGCGATACCTTCACGAATAAAATCTCCAAAGCGATGGTTGGATTCGATGATGCGCTGCAGTACGCGCGCCCGGCGGGCTTTCGGTAGTGCCGTGATGGTAGTGAAGCGAATCAGTGGTCCGGCATCGGAATTCTCTACGATAAACAAACGACGACACACCTGTTCAACTTTTTGCATGCCGTTGCCAGGGTTGGCTGCTACAGTTTCGTGAACGCGTTGCGTGGTATCCAGAGTGAAGGTGTAGCAGTTGTACAGCAAGTCCTCCTTGTTCTTGATGTAGTAATAAAATGCGCCCTTGGAGACGTCCAGGTATTTGGAGATTTCATCCAGGGAGGTGCTCTTGAAACCCTTGCGGTTAAAGAATGCGGTACCGGCCCGGGTAAATGCTGCCTGCTTTTGGCGACTGTCTTCCTCGCGGCTGAGGAAACCACTGGGCCGTTTACTGCTGGTGTCTTCAAGCACCAGCGCAGAGGGCTTATAGGTGCCGGGCCCGGCGTGTAATCCATGCAGGACAATGTCCAGTGCCTGCCTGGCGATTTCCGGCACATCGTCCAGTGGCACGCGCTGCAGCCAGGACAAGGACCAGGACGGCAGTGAGCCCAGGAATGCCCGGGTGGCAGAAGTGGCTTCGCAATCCCGCACAGAGCCTTCGGCAATACCGTCGCGAACAGTTTGGCGCAAACGCGTAAAGAGCGCTGTATAACGCCGCTGTACTTCTTCACGGTGCCCGTCCTTGAGAGAGGCAACTTCCAGCAATGCCGCCGAGTACGGACCCTGGCCGCGCTGGGCAGACAGCCAGTCGTCGACATGCTGTAAATAGAAAGCCGAGAGCCGCTGCAGGGTAGTCCCCCCGGCCAGGTCAATGGCGTCCAGAGCGCTGTTGTGCCGGTCAATGGTAGCCATGTAGCACTGGTAAATGAGCTCCTGCTTGGTCTCAACATAGTGATAGAGAGAGCTCTTGGTGAGGCCCAGGCTTTGGGCAATATCGTGCAGGGTAGTGCCCCGCGAGCCCTTGGTATTAAACAGGCGCGCGGCCTCCGACAGGATAGCCGTATGCTTGGCATCGTGCCTGGCGCTGCGATTAAACGGCGAATGGTCGCTGCTGATTGCAGGCACCCTGCCGTCCATTGGCTTGCTCACCCTTCTGATCCCGGCTTAAAGCTACTATTTAAATCGCCGCAGTTCACGTCTGGCGATGACCATTTTGTGTACTTCATCCGGACCGTCGGCGATGCGCAGGGAACGACCGTTGCGCCACATACTTGCCACCGGAGTGTCATCAGACACGCCCAGTGCACCCAGGCTTTGAATTACACGATCCAGTACGTTCATCATCATATTGGGTACCACCACCTTGGTCATGGACAACTCCTGGCGGGCATTTTCCTTGCCCACCGTGTCCATCTTCCAGGCCGCGTGCTGGGTCAACAGGCGGGCCTGGTCAATCTCCATGCGTGAGGTGGCCACCCATTCCTGCACAAATTGTTTGTCCGCCAGCAGGGAGCCGTGGGTGAAACGCTCGTTGGCGTTGCGACACATGATCTCAAAGGCCCGCTCGGCCATGCCGATACAGCGCATGCAGTGGTGGATGCGACCGGGGCCCAGACGGGCCTGGGCGATCATAAAGCCACCGTTCTCTGGCCCCAACAGGTTTTCGACAGGCACGCGGCAGTCGTTGTACTGGATTTCACAATGGCCGCCACCACCGGTGTGGCCCATAACTGAAACCGGTCGAATCAGGTCGAAGCCCGGTGCATCGGTTGGCACCAGGATCATGGAGGCTCGCTCGTGTGGTTTGCCATCGGGGTTGGTAACCACCATGACGATGGCAAATTTTGCACCTATCGCACCACTGGTAAACCACTTGTGCCCGTTGATGACCCATTCATTGCCATCGCGAACCGCACTGGTGCGCAAGCCGGTGGGGTCTGATCCGGGGGTGTCGGGTTCGGTCATGGAGAAACAGGAGCGCGCGGTGCCCTCCAGCAGCGGCACCAGAAATTCCTGCTTCTGCGCCTCGCTGCCAAACTCGGCGAGGATTTCGGCGTTGCCGGTATCGGGCGCGTTGCAATTGAACACGCGTGAGGCGGCCTGGCTGCGGCCCATATGCTCACACAATACAGCATAATCGTGATTGGAAATGCCCGCGCCCCACTCCTTGTCGGGAAGATACAGGTTCCAGAGTCCCAGCTTTTTGGCTTCTTCGCGTAGCAGCTTCATGGTTGGCAGTTCGCTGCCGTCCTTGACCTCCTCGGCTTCGATATTCAGTTGTTTCTCGGCGGGGATAATTTTTTCGTTCAGGAATCGCACCACCTGATCTTCGATGATGCGGCCTTCTTCAGAAATATTGAATTCCATAGTGTTCTCCCAGTGTTAAGAGTTTAGTTTTTCGGCTCAGGTAAGGCATAGGCGATAAGATAGTCGCCGGGTGGCGAGCCACCACCCCAGTGGCCGCCGGCGGCAACCACGACAAATTGTTTTCCTGTGGCAGAAGTTTGGTAGGTCATGGGTACAGCATTGGCTGCGGTGGGCAACTCAGTTTTCCACAGTACTTTTCCGGTTTTCAGATCAAAGGCCCGGAAAGCGTGTTCATTGGAAATCCCGGAAAAGATCAGGCCGGAAGCAGTCATCATCGGTGCGCCAAAGCCGGGCAGACCCTTGATCCACCAGAACGGGAAGGGCGCCATATTGCGCGTAGTACCCATGGGCACGCTCCACAGCAGCTCTCCCTTTTCAAGGTCAATGGCATCCAGTGTCCCCCAGGGAGGTGCGCTGCAGGGCACACCCAGCGGTGACATGAGCCAACCGGTATCAACGCAGTAAGGCGTTCCGGTCTGTTGCTGCATAACGCCTTCACATTGCTCTCGGGGGATGAGTCGTGTCTGGCCCGGCACGCGGTTGGTGTATACCACCATGATCCGGCTGTCCGGGTGTATGGCTGGTGAGCCCCAGTTATTGCCGCCGCCGTTGCTGGGAAAGTTAATGCTGCCTGTGATTGACGGGGGTGTGTAAATACCATCGTTGTGCCAGGCGTCGATTTTTTTGGCGCACTGCATTTTGTCCCAGATAATCATGCCCCAGGCATCATCGCTGGTGAAAGGTGGTTCTATCGTATAGGGAATGTGGCTGGGAAAGGGTTGTGTCGGCGACAGGTACTCTTCCGGGACGGCGCCCTGCTGCGGCACCGGGCGCTCTTCAACCGGCCACAAAGGTTCACCGGTATCCCGATGCAGGGCAAAGGTCATACCCATTTTGGTGACCTGCACTACAGCGGGTACGGTCTCGCCGTCTATCGTCAGGTCAACCAGGGTCGGCTGCGCCGGTGTGTCGTAGTCCCAGATGTCGTGGTGCACCATCTGGTAGTGCCAGGCCACTTCACCGGTGGCCCCGTGCAGGGCCACCACTGAACTTGAATAATAGTCGAGCCCATTGCGATGACCCCCATAATAATCCGGGGTGGTATTGCCAGTGGGCAGAAACACCATATCGCGCTCTTCATCGACGGCGATGATGGACCAGACATTGGTGGTGCCGCTGAGCCAGGTTCCATCGGCATTGCGCTGCCTGTCACCTGGCTTTACAGGATTCCAGGACCACAGCAAGGCACCGGTACGAACATCGTAGGCGCGCACAATGCCGCCTGGGGAGTCGGTCCTTTGGTTATCTAGCACCATGGCGCCGGTAATAAGCCTATCGCCAAGAATCGCCGGTGGTGAGGTGATGGAATAATCCCGCGGATCGTGTGCAGCCAGGCCCTCACTGGTATCGACTTCGCCACCCTCACCAAAATCCGCGCAGCGCTCGCCGGTGTTTGCATCAAGGGCTATCAGCCTTGCATCGAGGGTGCCGAGCAGAATGCGGTGCTCGCAAAATCCCTGCTCTCCAGATTGCCAACTGCTCACGCCCCTACAATTCGGCAACAAATCGGCGTAGTGATCAACCTGCGGGTCAAATGCCCAGAGTTCTTCGCCGGTCTCGGCATCGAGTGCGAAAACCTTGTTGAAGGGTGAGCAGTAGTACAGGCGATCGCCCACCACGATGGGCGTGACTTGCAGGGAGCTCTGGGTGATGCGCCGTTGTTCTGAAAACTCTGCCTCACGGATATCACCGGAGCGATGTTGCCAGGCGATTTGCAGGTGCGCCACATTATCTGGCGTGATCTGGTTGGCCCTGGAAAAATGGGTGCCGCCAGGTGTAGCTCCATAGGCGGGCCAGTCCGCAACCACTCCCGCCGGAATTTCATTGAGGGTATTTGAGTCGCAGGCGCTGAGTGCAAGCAGCAAAATTGCGCCTGCCAGAATACGAGAAGCCCTTAGCGTTATACGGAAAGCCATTCGCGCTATACGAAAACCCATTAGTGCTGCGCCATTTTGGCGTTTTTACGAGGCTGGTAATTGGCATTAATACAAATGATTTCCAGCACGCCTCCTTCCAGCGCCGGTGCCGGCAAGGGGTTGTTGGACATGCATATCTGGCCATCAGCGGTGAAGGTCATATCGCGGGTATAGGTGCCACGCAGTGGTACCGGGTAAATCACCCAGCGTTCTTCGGCGGGTATAAAACGGAAGATGCGATCAGTCATATTTTCATTGACCCAGATATCCTGGGTCTGCGGGTGAATGCCCAGCGCATAGGGGGCGGGGCGGTAGCCGGGAGCGAACTCAGGCATCTCATAAACTTTGGATTTGAAACCATCAGTTTCAATACGCGCCAGCTGGCCGGTGGAGTAGCCGGTTACCCACAGGGTACCCGTTTTGTCGAAATGCATGCGACGCGGGCCACTGACCGGCGAGGGGTACTCAGTGATCTCCAGGGTATCAGGGTCGATACGACCGATAAGATCGGCAAACAAGCGACCGTACCAGATGCTGCCATCAATCGGGTTGACGTCTATGCCGTACACCTGGGTAGTACCGGCGATGCCCATCGGCTTGTGGGTGGGTACATTGAGAATGGTGAACTCACCTTTAACGGGATCGAGGCGACCGACCTGTTCGGAGCCGGTGAGCGAGAACCAGAGCATGCCCTTCTTGTCGGTGCGAATGGTGTGGGGATAAACCGCGCCGGTTTCCTTGGCCATCAAGTGGGAGGCTTCCCACTGCCGCGTGGCCGGATTAAAAACCCCAATGCTGCGGCTGCCGGTGTTGGTAACGTAGTATTTGCCATCCAGCCCCTGTGACAGAGAGTGCGGTCCATGGCGGGCGCCGGGGGTAAACTCACCGTGCACCGCGTTGTCTTTGGTGATGCCCTGGCGATAAGACATGGCGGCACCGTCTTGTTGAACCACGTACTCGGTTGCGCCAGTGGCGGGATCGGTAATTGCCATATGGTCCAGCATCTGGTCGACGGTATAGAGCAGCCCATCGTTGGGGTTGTAGATCGCGTCGTGGGGCACACCGCCCTGATACAGCGAGTAGGAGGTGATCTTGGCGGTATCAAGCTCCTTGTCGATGGGAAATACCGGTCGTGCGGCGGTGGGCTTGCCGTCGAAGCCTTCTGAAAGTATTACCGAGCGTTTGTCGCGCAGGGCCATATCAAAATTGCCCAGGTACATGTGCATGCGGGCAATGGTCTGCGCCCAGGACTCGGGCGTGCGCACCTGGCGTGAAAAGGTGTTGCCCAATTGGTGGCAGGACAGGCAATCGCGCTGAAATTGCAGGCGGTTAAAATCGGTATTCTCACCCTGCTCGAAGGGCAGGTCGCCAAAGTGATACGCGGCCGGCAGGCTGTCGGAAATTTCCATGGGGTCGGTCATGGCTTGCATGACCAGGTTCTCTTGTTGGCTGGTGCCGGCTTTGAGTGCGACGGTAGCAGTTACATCCCGGTAATAGGGGGTGCGCACGCGCAGGCTGAGATCGCCGGCCAGGTCGGTTTGCAGTACATACTGCCCCAGGGTATTGGTAAACACGGCCTCGGAGATGCCGGTCTTGGCATCGCTGATCCTGACCATGGCCCCGTGCAGTGCCGCGCCACTCTCATCCTTGACGGTGCCGGTAAGCACAGCGGCGCTCGCCGATGTTGCCATAGCCATTGCCAGTAGCAAACCGGCACTTCTGTATAGTGATTTCATTAATGCTCTCCTCGTAAATACGTAACAAACCATTGCTGGGCGGCTTGCAGCGCTTTTGCATAACCCTGATCCCGGTAAATCGCATAGTGCTGGCCGGGCAGGGTCAGGTATTTGGTATCGACCCGGCCTTGCAGGTTTTTATGCAGGGCCTTGCCGTTCAATGTGCGATCAAACAATTCTTCATCTTCTGCATCGATAATCAGTGTAGGCATATCCAATTTATCCCACCAGGCGGCGGGGTCGTAGTGTTTCATGGCGATGAGGTCGGGGTAACCTTTGAGTCCGGGAGTGCCGGATTCAGGACCCGGGTAGGGTGCTATTTCTCCGCGGGCTCGCAGGGTCTCCCATTGGGCTACCTCACGGTCGGACACCATGGCGAAGTTGGCCTTGTTATTGACCGCACCGATCTGGCTGACCAGGGCTTTAACGCGATTGTCGTTGGCGGCAGTGACCAGTGCTATGCCTCCGCCAAGGCTGGTTCCCCACAGGCCGATATTGTCGGGCTGAACCTGCGCTTCACCGACCAGGTAAGAGAGCGCAGCGCGGGCGTCTTCTACCATTTTGAGGGGGTTTACTATGTGGCGAAACTGTTGGCCTCGCACGGTAACTGCCGCTGTCTCGTTCACACGGGGCAGGGCGGCATCGGCCAACAAAAAACCATCACTCTCGCCCCAGCTCCTGAAATCAAAGGTCATGACGATGAAGCCCAGCCCGGCAAACTGCGGGGCGTAGGCCTTGTTGAGATGGGACTTCTCTCCTCCCCAACCGTGAATCAGCAAGATGCCGGGAAGTTTGGTTTCCACTGCCAGTCCAGCCGGCTTGAAAATGTCGCCCTGTAGCCGCGCCCCCTGACTCCACAGGGTGATGCTCTGGTGGTCAATTTTGTTGTTGGCAAGAGTCGTCTGGACTACCAGTAATGACAGCAGGGCGGCGCCAACAATTTTTAGGAAAGCGGTTGTCATTTTATGACTCCTGCCCTAATATCCTTAAGGTTCGTTTAACATACTCAACAGTCAATAAACTAACCTAATATTTGATTTTTCACAATAAGTAGTTTTAACTGGTGCTCACGGTATTACTATAAAACCAAATAACCAGTACCAACCACGAGGTGAAGTATGAACAAACTACCTGTCTTTCTCGCCGCTCTGCCGCTGGCAATCAGCGCACAGATTCATGCCCAGTCAGGCGATAGCAGCCTGGTGCTGGAAGAAATTATTGTCACCGCTAACAAGCGCGAAACGTCGCTGCAGGACACCGCTATAGCGATTACCGCCTTCTCGCAAAACCTGCTGGAAGACCTGAACATCAACAGCCCCTTTATGTACGAAGCGCTGGTGCCATCATTGACCTACCAGCAGGAGCCTAACCGGCTTTCTATTCGCGGCGTGGGTCGTTTTTCCAATTCTCTAGGTGTAAGCCCCGGTGTAGGGATTTATAACGACGGTATTTTCACAGCCGAGGCTACGTCACTCAGCACGCAGCCGATTAATATGACCCGCACCGAAATATTGCGCGGCCCCCAGGGTACGCTGTACGGCCGCAATACTACTGGCGGTGCGGTTAATATTATCAGTCGCCGCCCGACGGAGGAGTTCGAGGGCGATTTTCGGGTCAAGATTGGCGAAGAAGATCTGCGCCAGTATGCGGCCGTGGTCAGTGGGCCGCTGACAGACAGCTTGCGCTACAAACTGCATTTCATCGACACCGAGCGCGATGGCCTGCAGCATAATACCGCCGGCAAGGACATACGTACCCTGGACAACACCTACTACGAGGTTCAGATTGAGTGGGATATCTCGGAGAAATTGCACCTGTGGGCCGAGTACGCGCGCTTTGATCAAAATTTTATACCCGGTGCGGGCGGCGATTCCAGCGGGACTCCACGCCCCAGCGAGGACCCCTACGATTGTGTGAATTTCTGGTCTGGACTGAGCAAGAGCGCGCAGTACCTGGCCTGTGAAAAAGGTCTGGAAAATGCCTCTATTGGTGATCCGCACACGGTAAACCGTAACTTTGCGGGCAAGGTAAGGCTGGAGAACAATAACAGTGTGACCGCCAGGCTGAGCTACGACTTTGACGTGGCTGAACTGAGCTTTCTGTATGGCCTGGTTGAGTACGACTGGAGTTCCACATCGGATTATGACGGTACTGCAGACCCGGACCCGGTCAACCAGGTTAACCTGGATATTGAGCAAAACCAGAAGCAGAACACCTACGAATTGCAGCTTGTTTCCACCTGGGACAAAGACTGGAGCTATATTGCCGGCCTGTACTATTTTACCGATGAAAACGAGCAGCCATTTAGTATTAATGCGCCGGACAACCCCACTTTTGCGGTAAGCTCGGCCGACGCATTTGGCCTGGACACCTGGGCTAATCCACTGGGGATAATTTATTACCAGCTCGGTGAGATAGACAATGAATCCTGGGCCGCCTACGGCGAAGTCGATTTTCCGATCAATGACCAGTGGTCTTTAACACTCGGTGCGCGCTACTCGGAAGACGACTACAAAGGCTATGAAACCCAGCTGCGCTACTACAATCTCTATCGCGAATTTGGCGGAGTCGACCTGCCCTATGCCCTGGATGTCAGCGTAGCCCCCTTCGCCGGTGATCCCTCACGCTACATCGATAGTATTGATGCGAAATATACGCAAGATTTCAGCAATACCACCGGCAAAATTACCGCCACCTACCGGCCCGAAGAGGGCCAGATGTTCTGGGGCACCCTGTCCACCGGTTATAAAATGGGTGGCACCCGCCTGGGTGCCATGGAGCAGTTCTATGCCGCAGAGGCCGGGGCATCGGATGATGGCCAGTTTGATGAGGAAGAAGTACTTGCCTACGAGCTGGGCTGGAAAGGCACTTTTATGGACAACACCTTACTCACCGAGGTGGTTGGTTTTTATTATGACTACACCGATATGCAGCAGTCCCGCGCCTACCAGACGCCGCCCCCGGGTGCTATCACACTGGCTGAAGTGGTTAACCTGGATACGGAAATGTACGGCCTGGAAGTGAGTGGCACCTGGCTGCCTACTGACAACTTGCGTGCCATTTTCGCCTACTCCTATAACCATGCTGAAGTTACCTCGAATGCCTTTTTCGAGAATTTTACCTACGGCGAGCGCGATGAAAATAACGAGATTATTCCGGAAAACGTGAAGGGTAAGCAGTTGATGCTGACACCGGAGAACAAGGCGGCGCTGTCGCTGCACTATTTTTGGCCCACCAGCAGCGGTGAATTCACGCTGGGCGGCACTGGCTCTTACATGGGTAAACGTTATTTCGACCTGGGTGAGCACAACCAGGAAGGCAGCTACACACGATTGGACCTGCAAGCATCCTGGACCAGTCCCGAAGGCCGCTACAAGGTGCTGGGACTGATGACCAATGCTACCGATGAGGAGGCCTATAACACCTTTGGCTGTAACGCCAATCTCGATGGTGTCTATGGAACCGACAGCTTTATTACCCGCTGTGGCGGTAATCCCATCGATCAGCGTCTGTGGGAAGTACAATTTATGATGAAAATCTAGATCGCTTCGATTTAGGTGTGTGCTCCGGCGGCCTGGCCCAGTAATGGTTCAGGCCGTGTTATATAAGAGGCCTGTATGACGATTCCCAGCCAGAATGTATTAAGTGTTAGCCCCATCGCCAGTTTGTCCGATGAGGTCAACGAAATACGCGCGCGTACCGCCACCATCGTTGCCGAGTACATTATTCCCCAGGAAAAGGTGCTGGCCGGCCAGGAGGGGGATGATAAACGCGATAGCCTCTACGAAGAGCTGAGCAATCACGTGCGCAGCCAGGGCCTGTGGAAACCCCATCTGCCGGAGCAATATGGCGGTATGGGGGCAGGTTTTTTAAGCCTGGCTTATATGAACGAGATTATGGCCTGGTCACCGTTTTCCAAAAACTGCTTTGGCATCGTGCCACCCAGTGCCGGTAATGAAAGTTTGCTGGCCAAGTACGCCACCGAGGAGCAGGTGGAAAAATGGTTGCTGCCTTCTATTCGCGGCGAGATGCAATCCTGCTTTTCCATGACCGAGCCCGATAGTGCGGGTTCAGACCCTCGCTCAATCAAGACCACCGCCCGGCTGGAGGGAGACGAGTGGGTGATCAACGGTCGCAAGTGGTTTACCTCCCACGCCAGGCGAGCGGATTTCGCCATTGTTATGTGTAGAACCGAGACCGAGGATGACGACGGCAATGTAAATTCCAAAATGACCCAGATTATTGTGCCCACCGACACGCCCGGCTTTGAGATTGTGCGGGACATTCCGGTGTGGGGGCATACCGGTGGGTCCCACTCGGAAATTACCTATACCGATGTGCGCGTGCCCAAAGCCAATGCCCTGGGTCGACGCGGCAGTGGCCATGCGGCGGCGCAGGACCGGCTCGGCGCCGGCCGTGTTTATCACTGCATGAACTGCGTGGGTTCGATGTGGCGGGCCTTTGATTTAATGGTCAAGCGTGCCACCGAGCGTGAAGTACATGGCGGGCTATTGGAGGAAAAGCAGTTTATCCAGGGCTTTATTGCCGACAGTTACATGGATATCCAGGCGGCGCGTTTAATGACTATTCACACTGCCGAAATTATCGAGAGCGGCCGCGATCCGCGCACGGATATTTCTGCGATCAAGGTGTTCGTACCCGCGGCCATGCACCGGGTTGTCGATAGAGCCATTCAGACCTATGGGGGCATTGGAGTTTCTACGGATTATCCCCTGGCAGGTTTTTACCTGGCGGCGCGCACCTTGCGCATTGCCGATGGCCCCGATGAGGTGCACAAAATACTCATCGCCAAGAACGTGTTGCGGCAATACCATGCGGGCTCGAGTTGGGATTTTGGCTAGGCCCGATACCTCTTTGTTTGGGAGACTACCACTGTGATCAAACTCACTCTCAATGGACAGCCGTGGCAATATGACGGTGACCCGCAGATGCCCTTGCTGTGGTTTATTCGCGACCTTGCCAATTTGACCGGCACAAAATACGGTTGTGGTATAGCCATATGTGGTGCTTGCACCATACATGTGGACGGGGCCGCCCGGCGTGCCTGTGTGATGCCGATGGCAGCTGTGGAAGGCAAGTCGATCACCACTATCGAAGGCCTCAGCGAAAGTGGTGACCATCCGCTACAGCAGTCCTGGCGGGAACAGCGCGTGCCCCAGTGCGGCTTTTGTCAGCCAGGTCAAATCATGCAGGCGGCGGACCTGTTGCAGGGCAATAGCAATCCCTCCGATGAGGAAATCGATCAGGCGATGCAGGGCAATATCTGCCGCTGTGGCACATATCCCCGTATTCGCGCGGCCATTAAAACCGCGGCCGTGAAATACGCCGGTGGGGGAGAGTCGTGAACTCCTACTTTGATATGGATAGACGCCAGTTCCTGCGGCGCTCCGGTCTCACCGGCGCCATGGTAATCGGCACCAGCCTGACCCCGTTTTCGGGCCTGTTTGCAGCCGGGCAGTCTGCTGCTGCACTTGCCGATGCCAACTTGTTTATCGCCATTGCCGAGGACGGCAGTGTACTTATTACTTGCCATCGTTCCGAGATGGGACAACACACGCGCACCGCCATCAGCCAGATAATTGCCGATGAGTTGGAGGCAGACTGGGATGCCGTGCAAGTGGTGCAGGCGGTGGGGGACAGCAAGTACGGCGATCAAAACACCGACGGTTCCAAGAGTATCCGGCTTAATTTTCAACGCCTGAGGTTGGCCGCCGCCACCCTGCGTCAGATGCTGGAGCAGTCTGCCGCCAACCAGTGGCGTGTCGATGTCAGCGCATGCCGGGCAGAGTTGGGTCAGGTGTTGCATGCGTCAGGCAAGAGCGCTTCATACCGAAGCCTGGTGGCTGGACTAAAAAAAGTGAGCCCACCCGCTGAACAGGACATCCAACTGAAAAAGCCCGATCAGTGGCGCTATATCAATCACAGCGTGCCAGCAGTAGATATGGACGAACTTCTTACCGGCAGCGCTACCTATGGTGCCGATGTGCGGCTTGAAGACACCCTGGTCGCGATCATTGCCCGCCCGCCGGTCGTGGGTGGAGTGATACAAAAATTCGATGCCGAGGCCGCCCTGGCAGTGGCTGGAGTAATACAGGTGATAAAAATGCCGATACCACAGGGTCCTCCCGGCTTTCAGCCGCTGGGAGGTGTGGCTGTGCTGGCAAGCAATACCTGGGCGGCGATGGAAGGGCGCCAGCGCTTGCAGCCACAGTGGCATGCAGGACCGAATGGCAACTATGATTCGGTACAGTTTCGCAAGCTATTGGAAAAATCTGCCCGCGCCGGTGGTGATGTACACCGCAATCGCGGTGATATCGACAGGGGCCTGGCCGATGCTGCCAGCCGTATCGAGGCAAAATATTATGTGCCCCATTTAACCCATGCGGCGATGGAGCCGCCGGTGGCCACGGCTCGTTTTGCCAGCGGCCGGGTAGAAGTCTGGTCTGCCTGCCAGAACCCCCAGGCAGATCGCAGGACCGTGGCGATGATGCTGGGTATTCAGCAGCAACAGGTCACTATTAATGTCACCCTGTTGGGCGGTGCTTTTGGTCGTAAATCCAAACCTGATTTTGCCGCCGAGGCAGCCTGGCTGGCGCGTGAAAGTGGCCGCACCGTGCGGGTACAGTGGACCCGGGAAGATGATATACAACACAGCTATTATCACAGTGTCAGTGCCCAGTGGCTGGCAGGGGGTTTGGATAAGGAGGGTCGCCTGCAGGCCTGGCGCCACCACTCATCATTCCCCAGTATCAGTTCAACATTTAGGCCGGGAATCGACCAGCCACGCTCTGGCGAGATTAGTATGGGGCTGGTGAACGCCCCCTACGATGTGCCGCATATTCGCATTGAAACGGGTCGCGCCAGGGCCCATACCCGCATTGGCTGGATGCGCTCGGTGGCCAATATCTATCACGCCTTTGCCGCGCAATCCTTTATGGCGGAACTGGCTCACGCCGCCGGCCGTGACCACCGCGACTTTTTGTTGCAGTCGATTGGTCCCGACCGGATCATCGACTTCGCCGCCGACGGTGCAAAGTATTCCAATCACGGCGCTTCATACCAGGACTATCCCTACGACACAGGCAGGCTTAAACACGTGTTGCGCCGGGTCACGAAGTTGGCCAGCTGGGGCAGGCAACTGCCCGCGGGCAGCGCGCTGGGTCTGGCGGTACATCGCAGTTTTCTCACCTATGTGGCGACGGTGGTTGAGGTTGTTATTAGCCCACAGGGTGAACTGCGTATCCCCGCTGTATGGGTGGCTATCGATGCCGGCACGGTGGTGAATCCAGATACGGTGGTTAATCAAATGCAGGGCGCATCGGTGTTTGGTTTGAGCGCTGCCTTGCATGCGCAAGTGACCATGCAGGATGGTGCGGTTACCCAGAGTAATTATCATGATTACCCGGTAGCGCGTATGAATGAGGCGCCACTGCGGATAGAAGTTGAAGTCGTAGCGAGCCAGGCGGCACCAGCGGGTGTTGGCGAACCTGGCACGCCGCCGTTCGCGCCAGCGCTTTGTAATGCTATATTTGCTGCTACCGGCAAACGGATTCGCACCCTGCCAATAGGCGATCAGCTGACGGGCTGAACTGAAACAACGAGGAGTTGAGACAACAATGATTGGACGCACCGTGCTTGGACATACCTTGATAATGACGACACTGCTGCTTGCCGGCTGCGGCCAGCAACAGGCGCCGCCGGCGATACCTTTCGAGCTGGCCACGGATATGCATCACACCATGGAGCTGATTCTGGATCCCGCCGCCGATAAAATCTGGGATTCAGCGGGTTTCATTATTACCGAAGCGGGTGAGCAGGATCTTTCTCCCACCACCGACGAAGGCTGGCACGAAGTAGAGAGCGCCGCCGCCGTCCTGGCTGAAACGGGCAACTTGCTGTTGCTGCCGGGCCGCTCAGAGGGCGCTGACTGGGATGCCTATGCCGTTGGTTTGCGAGAGGCTGGCAAGCTGGCCATGCAAGCGGCCCTGGACCAGGATGCGGAGGCCTTGTTTGCTGCGGGCGGCAATATTTACCAGGTGTGTAAAGCCTGTCACAGCCAATACCTGATCGAGGAAGAAGCCGCGCCGTAATGAGGCCCCCCTTTGCTCTACGGGCAGCGCTGGGCTTGCTACTGGCAAGCTTTAGCAGCCTACTGGCTGCCCACGATCTCTCCGCCGATAACGCCGCTTTTGTACAGGGGCTGACTGGAGTTGCGGTAGGTCCCTATATGTACCTGGGTGCCAAGCACATGTTTACTGGTTACGATCACCTGCTGTTTTTGTTGGGCGTTATCTTTTTCCTGTACAAACCACGGCACATAATTCTCTACGTGACCCTGTTTACCATCGGCCACAGCACCACCTTGCTGCTGGGTGTACTGTGGGGGTGGGGAGTGAATGTTCACCTGGTGGATGCGGTTATTGGTCTGTCCATTGTCTATAAAGGTTTTGAGAATATCGGCGGCTTTCAGACACTGTTCGCCTGGCAACCCGATACCCGCATTGCCGTCCTGGTGTTCGGTTTGTTCCACGGACTGGGGCTGGCCACCAAGTTGCAGGGCTACGTGCAATCTGGCGATGGCCTGTTGGTTAACATGTTGAGTTTTAATGTCGGTGTGGAACTGGGCCAATTGGCAGCGCTGTTCTTTATTTTGCTGGTGTTGCAGTTGTGGCGGGGCTATCCCAGCTTCCAGCGGCAGGCCTTTACCGTCAACAGCCTGTTAATGTGTGCGGGCCTGGTGCTGTTTGGGTCACAAATGGCGGGGTACCTGCTGGTATGAAGGGGCGACGCATTATTGTGGCGAGCCTGGCGGCCGCGCTGGTGGCGACTGCCTTGCTGCTCACCGTTATTTTACCGGCTGAGTATGGCTGGGACCCGCTGGGCACCGGTAGGGCGATGGGCCTGCTGGGTCTCTCAGAGGGAGAGCAACAAGCCCTCAATCAACAGCAAGAACACTGGCACACGGATTCTATTGAATTTGAGTTGCTGCCCTTTGAATCAGTGGAGTACAAGTACCGCCTGGAAAAGGGCGCGGCGCTGTTGTACGCCTGGCAGACCGGGACCGACGTGCTGTACGAGATGCACAGCGAACCGGACGGCACGGCACCGGGCTATGCGGAAACCTTTAGCAAAACAGAAGCGGCCAGTGACCAGGGTTCCTTCACGGCACCCTACGGGGGTATACATGGCTGGTACTGGCAGAATCGCAGCCAGCAGCCGGTGACAGTGCGCCTGCAAGCGCAGGGGTATTTCAGTTATTCGGTAGAGATGTCGGAGGGGCGTACCTTCCGGCGTGAATTCCCAAAGTCCGTAGGGTCGAATTCATTCGACCAATAGATAAATATGGGGTCAGAGCAAAACCGCCAAAAGCAGCGGTTTTGGTCTGACCCCGGCCTAGCCGTAGGCCAACTCCAGCATCTCCAGCATGGCAGCAAATTCGCCGCTCCAGTAAACAACGAAGAAAACTATAATGGCGCCAGCGCCAATAAGTGCGGAGATTTGTTTGTCTGTTGTCGAGTTGTTGTTCATTGCGTATCTCTCCTCACTCAACCGGAAAAGCCGATCCAGCGACCGCAGGCGGCCACCGTAAACCAGACCATCACGGAGGCTATAGCGACTGCCTTTAACACCCAGGGATTGAGGCTGTCGGGGTCATCGGCCAGCAGCGGTTGCCTGATAAAAAACACGAACAACATGCCCGCAGCCAGCGCCAGCATCTTGTACCAAAATACCTCCAGGTAGTAGATTTTCATGGCCACCCCGCAGCCCATAAATACACCGGTAAGTAGCATCACAGCCAGTGCCCGCACGAACAGTTTGTGGGCCGGTTGTGTTATCTCTTGTATGGGGGTGTCGGTAAATGCCAGACCCAGTAAGCGCGAATCACTTAACAGTATGGCACCACCCATGACCGCCATAGCCAGCAAGTGAAAGGCTTCAACGACTGCGAAGGCCGCGCCCCAGGTTTTGCCGATGTGTCCGAACAAAGTCGTTTCGCTCCATTCAAACAGCGGCAGCAGCTGATTCCAGGTGGCAATACGCAAGCCGGAAAAGGCGAAGTACAGGGCCAGGCCGAGTAGCGCCGCGGTAAGCAGCGAACGAATGGGTATCGAACTGTGTGTTGAGGTATTCAAAACTGTGTCTGCCCCGCTACGCAACCGGCCAGCGCGCCGATCAGCGCATTGGGTTCGCTGCTGCAATCAAACCAATCATAGGCGATGAGTCGCCCGCTAATAACAATGACGGTCCAGAAGGATAAGGACAATATGGCGCCGGTGCGCAATCGTCTGGGTGCCCTGGGCTGGGTGTCCCAACTGTCTATGGAAGCGTTCATCTGGCGGTGAAACAGGAAGGCGTTAATGGCGGCGGCGATTAGCAGTACCACCTTGATGCGCAGCCACAGGCTCTGGGATGAACGCACGGGAATCGCATAAACCAACATAATGCCGGTGATAAACATCAGCGTGAAGCCAGCCACCATGGGCCAGTGCAACCGGTGGGCGATACGCGAAGCGGGTACGCCGGGCAGTGCAATACCCAGCATTCGTAAATCGATCAGGAACAGCATGCCCAGGCTGATCATCAGTGTCAGTACATGGGTAGTTTCAGTCCAGTTATACATGTAAAAGGATTCATGCAGGGCGGTGCTGGACTCGAAGCCATCCAACCAGACGGCAAAGTTGTAGATCAGTTGGTTCATTGCAGGATCATCTGTCGCGGGGATCACTGCCATCTTTGGGCGCGCCGGTGCCGCTGGAGCCCATAAAGGCCTTGCGCCCATCGGCGAAGGTGATATCGCGGCCATTGGCCTTGCAAGCGGGTTTGCATGATTTGTCCTTGGCCTGGTAGCCGCGCACATGCAGCTCACTGCCCACGGGTATTGATCGCTTGTTAATGCCAGCGCGCAGCAGGGTATTAGGTGTGCCACCCTCTACCATCCAGTCAACGGTTGAGCCATCGTCCTGCGTCACGGCCACGTGAATCCAGGCGTGTGGATTAATCCATTCCACCTTGGTGACGGTGCCAATAATATTAATCGGTGCATCCTTATCGAATTCAGCCGAGAAGGCGTGGTGCCCCCAGGCCTGCCATGAAGTGAGACACGCCAGTGGCAGCGCCAGCAGCAGGGTTGGTAGTGAAGCGTTGCGTATGATCTTCATGGCGTTACTCCTGCTCGCCGCGCTCTTCAGCGCGTGCGCCGGCCAAAATATTGGGCATCGCATAATTGCCCTCGTGGCAGGCGTATTCGTAGATTTGAGAATCGGTAGATCGCATGATCAGTTCGCCACGCCAGTCCTCGCGGTACAGAGAGTCGTCGCTGATCGTGAACTGGTAGAGAATCTCCTCTGCGTTGAGGCGGGTAAAGCGCTCTTCAACCAGGGTGTCTACGCCCATATATATCTGGTGCTTAATAGCCGCGCGCAGATTCTGTTGTGGATGAAAGCCGGTGGTGCGTACTACCAGTGTGTCGCCATCCCAGTGACCAATGGAGTCGCCCAGCCAGGGCTTGATAGTGGCAGGTAGCCGCTCGCCGTCCATGCGGATGCTGCGCACATTGTGATTCATCTCCACCAGGATCAGCACATGGTCAGGGGTTTGTACAAACTGGTAATTGTTGTTGTAGAGCACGGGCAACATGGGTGGGCCGCCGGTGCTGCCGAAGCCTACCGTGCAGCGCTCTCCCAGGGGACGTTCCTCCGGGTTGTCATGGCGCTTCATCAATTTATAGCCCTTCCAGTAAAACTGGGCGCGGCCCCACAGGGTATAAGGCACCTGTCCGTCTTCAGGCCAGCTAATAATGGAGCTGCGCGGTTCGCCCTTGACGCGCAACACGTGGGTGCCAGGGTCCATCCAGAATGTGTTGTAGCCACCCACGTCTTCACCGGCTTGCAGGTCTCCCTCGGCAAGTTGGTCGTTCGCTTCCAGCGACTCGACCAGTGCACCGGAGCTTTCCAGTTGCAGGGCCCTGGCCTCACTGATAACCAGGCTTTCATCTTCAAGCTCTTCCGGGCGCGCCAGTTGGGTAATCGTCGCGGTGGTCCAGGTACCTTGCAGATCGGGATCGCCCCAGGGCATACGGGGTGTTTGCCAGTCTTCAGCGATAGCCGTGCTCGTTATTAGCAGGCCTGCTATTGTGCCTGACAGCAATCTATTCATGCGTGTTCTCTCCACTAGTCCAGAGGGTCTTTGCGCAAATGGCCGTACATCATTTCTTCGACATACTCCACGCAATTGAACTGCATAAGACGATCGTCTGCACCGACCCGCTTGTACAGCACCATGCTCATCTTCCAGGGGCGTGTATAAACGGTTTCATCTGCCAGGGTCACTTCATAGTCCATGGTGTGATCGGATGTGCGGGTAAAGCGTTCGGTGACTTTAAGCAGGTCGCTATGGAAATTGCCGGATCGATCCAGCCAGCTCTGGTCGTGTTGGCCGGTAGTTTCTATTACCAGCGTGTCGCCCTCCCAGCGGGCCCAGGATTGACCCATCCAGCTGTCTATAGGTGCTTCACCCGGATCGCTGAGGAATACGTTGCGCATCGCCCCTGCGTAGGCATAGGAAAAGAACAGGGCATCATCATTATGGGCGATCTGGAAGGGGTAGGGCATGTAGGTGGCGCGCGGAATACCGGGCAGGTAACACTTGATCTCAGGGGATTCTTCTAACCAGTTGCGGCGCTTCTCATCACGCTTTTTCAGGGCCCAGACCTGGTAGGGGATTTCACCACCCTCAACGACGCCGACACTGGATGGAACGGCGCCGATGGCGCCCAGGGCGACAACTTCTTTGGCGGGTACCGGTACCACGGGACCTTCACGCATGATCATGGCAGCGGCGCCCGGGTGTGCTTCGACATTGTAATTGGCGGTGTTTAATACCTGCCAGATGCCAGTCATGTCGGGTTTGCCAGCGGCAGTGCGGGGTGGTTCATAGCCCGCCGCCTCCACATTAGCGGTAATGGACAGACCCGCTGTTGCGGCCAAAGTGAGGAGGCTTGCCTGAGCCAGTGAGCGCAGCGCTTTGCTCATTATTGTTGTCCTGTAGTTCTGTTATTAGCAATTGAACCTATAGTATGTTTTGCTACTGAAATGTCAATCTGATGGCAGATTAGCTTTACCTCCCCATGCCAGGTCCTCAAGTAAATAGCGACTGGCAGCGTAGTACAGCGGAATGGCTATGGCGCCAACCAGGGTAACGATTACCATGGCGTAGCGCAGGCTATTGATTCCATAGCTGTCTGCCAGTGCATCGCTGATAAGACCGGTTGCCAGTGGGCCCATGCCCAGGCCGATCAGGTTGAGCATAAAAAACAGGATCGCCGAGGTAAACGCCCGCATACCGGGATGGACCAGGGTGTGAGAAATGGCCAGGCAACAGCCCAGAAAAGTGGAGTAACACATAGTGCTGAGAAACTGACACACCATGGCCAGCGTGGTGTTGTCCGTCAGGTAAAAAGTAATAGCAAAGGGCTTGCTCAGCAGCAAACCGATGGCAGGCACCCACAGGTACCAGCGCTTGTCCCGCACCGCCAGCCTGTCTCCCAGGTAGCCACCCAGAAAGGTACCAATCATGCCGGACAGGCCTCCCGCCACGGCCAATAGCAGACCGACCTCGGTCAGGCTTAAATCGTGGTTGCGCAGGTAGTAAGAAGCGGAAAAATTGCCCGCGCCGTAGCCGGCAAAGTTTTGTATGGCGGTGGCCAACGCCAGCAGACAGAATGATTTGTATGAAACCAACACCCGCAGGGTCTCCCCCAGCCCTGGCTTGTGGGCGTTTACTTCCGGGCCCTCCCAGCGCCCCCGTGGGGGTTCTTTAACCACCAGCGCAAAAATGATGGCAAAGACAACGCCGGGCACGCCCACCAGCATAAAAGTGGCGCGCCAGCCCAGGGCATCAGCAACGGCACCGCCTATCACATAGCCCATCAGGATGCCGAAATAGAGACCACTGGAGTATATAGACAGGGCCGTGCCACGTTTTTCCGGTGGGTAGTAATCGCTGATCATGGAGTGAGCGGGCGGGCTGCCACCTGCCTCGCCCAGTCCCACACCGATTCTTGCCAGTAGCAGCTGGGTGTAGTTCTGGGCCATACCCGACAGGGCGGTCATGCCGCTCCAGACAACCAGTGCCAGAGAGATAATGTTCTTGCGGTTACCGCGATCGGCCCAGTAGGCGATGGGTATGCCGGCGGTGACGTAGACCAGCGCAAAGGAAAAGCCACTCAGCAAGCCCAGTTGGGCATCGCTAAGCCCCATGTCGATCTTGATGGATTCCTGCAAAACCACCAGTATTTGTCGATCAATAAAATTAAAGGCATATACAACCGCCAACATTGCCAGGGCAATGCTGGGTGCTTTGCTGGACTCCGCGCTGGGTGAATTCATGGGCTAGCGACCCTTGAATACAGGTTCGCGTTTTTCGACGAAGGCTTGGGTGGCCTCCTTGTGGTCTTCGGTAAAGGCGGCGTGCACGTGATGGGTGACTTCCAGGTCCAGACAGTCGTCAATATCACCCGTCATGGCGCGGTTGAGATTTTCTTTCATATACCGGTAAGCCACGGTGGGCCCGGTGGCAAGTCGCATGGCAATTTCCCTGGTTTTGCTGGCAAGATCTTGCGGTTCTACGACCCAATTAGTCAGGCCCAGCGACAGTGCCTGTTCAGCGCTGACACGCTCAGACAGGTAGTAAAGCTCACGGGCTTTGGCCGACCCCACCAATTGAGTCAGGAAATAGGTGCCACCGTAATCACCGGAAAATCCTACCCGGGCAAAGGCGGTGGTGAGAATGGCATTGCTTGCCATAATACGCAGGTCACAGGCCAGGGCGAGGGACAAACCAGCGCCGGCGGCGGCGCCGGGCAGGGCGGCAATGGTGGGCTTGGGCATCTTGAATAATTTACCGGCGGTGGCGCGCTGGCTGTCTCGCTGGCGGTGAATGATTTCATCAATGGTGGCTGGATTGTCACTAATGCTGCCAGCCGCCATGCCCTTGACGTCGCCACCGGCACAAAAGCCTTTGCCGGCGCCGGTGAGTACGATGACCTTAACGGCGGGATTCAGCTCGCACTCGGCCAGGGTAGCGGCCAGTGCGCCAAGCATATCGTCAGACATGGCATTCCTGACTTCGGGTCTGTTGAGAGTAAGGGTGGCGATGCCATTGTCCAATTCGGCCAACAGGTCGTTGGTGCCGGTCTCGAGAGTTACGCTGTCCATTATTATTCTCCAATTGTTGGCAGGGCTGGTGTTGCACAATGGTGGTGACACGTATACTGCCATAATTAGTTTATCGTAGGCACCAGGCGTGCCCGACGAATTCATTCGGCCCTGGGATATCGTGTAGGGTTGAATTTATTCGACCAATTCCGGGAGGATATCGTGAGAATTAGACAAATAGCACTGGTGGCCACTGAACTGGCGCCGGTAAGAGACGCCCTGTTTGAATTATTGGGTTTGGACGATGCCTTCATAGATGACGCGGTGACTCAATTTGGCCTGGAAAATGCCGTGATGACCATTGGCACGACCTTCCTGGAGGTGGTGTCACCCGTTCAGCCCAATACCACCGCCGGCCGCCTGCTGAAACGACGTGGCGGTGACGGCGGTTATATGGTGATTGTGCAGGTGGCTGACCTGGCGGCAGAGCTGGCGCGACTCGAACCCACTGGTATTCGCAAGGTATGGGAGGTCGACATTGGCAATGCCCGGGCGGTACATCTGCACCCCAAGGACGTGCCAGGTGCAATTGCCTCCATGGATGAAATGGATCCAGTGGAAAGCTGGCATTGGGCCGGCCCTGGCTGGGAGACACGTGCGGCGCGCCATGTGTCAGCTATTACCGGCGCCTGCATCCAGTCTGCTGATCCCACAATTACTGCGCAAAAATGGGCGCTGGCCTATGGCCAGGATATCGTATCACACGATGGCATTCCCACCCTGCCGCTGGGTGATACCGAGATTCGGTTCGTTGTGGATACCAATGGCAGGGGCGATGGATTGCAGGCCATAGATCTGCGCATCACCGATAGTGCCGCCGTCCTGGCAGCCGCACATCGACTGGCGCTGCCCGTGCAGGACAACAGCGTGGAGATCTGCGGCACCCGGTTTAATTTCACATCTGAGGCTTAATGAGAAACTTCTCGCCGGTAGCCTGCTGGCTGTAGCGGGCCATCGCATCCAGCGACAGCACCTCGGCCAGGGAGATTTCCTCGCTGTAGTGACTGGCGAAGGTAGTCTTTATCTCCGCCGCCACCCGGGCGCGCAATTGCATGCTTTTCTCGATACCTGCCTTTTGCAGAAAAGGCGTCAGCAACCAGCCACCCAGGCTCCAGGAAAAGCCGAAGGAGCGACTGAGAGTAGTCTGGCTGCGATCCAGACCCCCGTATATATAGACCTGCTTGAAAACATCTGAGCCGTAGCGGTTGTACTCAGACATATTCTGTACCGCGGCGGCCTCCATGCAGGTAAGGATATCGCTGGCCAGCCGGCCGCCGCCGGTGGCATCAAAGGCGATGGTCGCCTTGGTCTCGGCCAGGGCGGCGGTCAAATCGCTGAAGAAACTATCCGAGCTGGAGTTACAAATAGTTTTTGCACCGATGTCGCGCAAAATATCTTCCTGTTCGGTTTTGCGTACGATGTTTACCAGGTCAACGCCATCGGCAATGCAGATACGATTTAACATCTGTCCGAGATTGGATGCGGCCGCCGTATGTACCAGTGCGGTATGACCTTCCGCACGCATGGTTTCCACCATACCCAGTGCTGTCAGGGGGTTCACGAAACAGGAGGCACCCTCGACGGCGGTGGTGCCGGGTTCCAGTTCAAGACACTGAAACACATTGAGGCAGCGGTACTGGGCATACATCTCGCCACCGATTACGCCGACCATCTTGCCCATCAGGGCCTGTGCGGCATCCGACTCTCCGGCTGCTACGACTACGCCAGCGCCTTCGTTGCCAGCGGGCAGGGATTCCCCGACCCGGCCGGCCACCATCTTCATCAGGTTTTCGGGAATATCGGCGGTCACTATCGGGCTATCGTCGGTGCCGCTTACGCGGGCGCTGCTGACATCGGCGGGGCCCAATACCAGGGCCAGGTCTGATGGGTTCAGTGGCGCGGCTTCTATTTTTACCAGTACCTCGTCGGGCCCCGGATCGGGAATCATCACCTCGGCGAGTGAAAGCTCAAGTGTGTTGTCTTCTTTTACCAGGCTGCGAAACTGTAATGAGGATGTGGGCATGGGATGTCCTATAGATGGTGCTGTGGGTAAGAGTTGAGAGAACTAATTTCCTTTGAATTGGGGAGTACGTTTTTCGAAAAATGCGGCGGGGCCCTCGCGGGCATCGTCGGTGCTCTGGGCCAGCATGAACTGGTCGGCGTCCATAAAGCTGGTGGCGTTGTTGAGCGCGGTGGCGGCGATAGTAACACCGCGCTTGATCATGCGCACGGGTATGGGTGGCATGGCGGCGACCTGGGCGGCCAGCGCCAGCGCTTTTGACACGCTCTGGCCATTGTCTACACAGTAATCAACCAGGCCCCATTCAAGGGCTGTGTCAGCAGCCAGCGGCTCGCACAAAATCAACAGTTGCTTGGTGCGGGCCGGGCCAATCAGGTTAGTAAAGCGCGGCACACTCTGCCAACTCATATTCATGCCCAGTTTTAGTTCCGGCACATAAAGCTGTGCATCTTTGGCGGCTACCCGCCAGTCGCAGGCAACGGCCAGGGCGGTACCGCCGCCTATACACCAGCCTTCAATGGCGACGATAGTGACTGGTTCCAGTGCTTCCCAGGCTGCACACATCATCGGCCCTGTTTTGTTCAATGTGCGCCGCTCTGCCAGGGATGCATCGCGCGCTGCCGCCAATACCGGATCTTTAAGATTGGCGCCGCCGCTAAAAATATCTTCGCGTCCGCACAGGACGATGGCGCTGAGCTCGCTGTCATGTTGAAGCTGCTGCGCCAACTCGGTGAGTTCGCGCATCACCGCTATGCCCAGGCTGTTAACCTTGTCTCCGGAGTTGATACTGACGGTGAGTATGCGTCCGTCACGTTGCAGGTTCAGGTGTTGCCAGCTTTTTTCAGTCATGGTTGATAAATCCGCATGCGGTTAGTTACAGGGGCAGCTCGTCAAATTCGCCCAGGTTGGCGAGAAAACGATGCAGGTTGCCAGCTACCGTTGCCGCATCGGTGGCCTCCGCCAGGTGGCGCACACTGTCGGTTATGGCCAGCCACCAGCGTATATGTTTGGCACTGAGCTGCGCGGCCACGGGTATCAGGTCGTGTATGGTGGTCAGGTTGTGCGCGGCCACCGCCTTGAGTCTGGCCATATCGTCCAGCGCAATATTGCTGCCTGCCAATTTCAGTATCAGGTCGGCGACGACTTTGGGGTCTTCCTCCAGGGATTTGGAATCGGAAGGTTCAGCTGTCTCCCCCAACAGGCTGATGTCAATGTGGCTGATAATTTCACGCAGGGCGCCGCGCAAGCTCAGTCGTAGTTCCGCCTTGCGCTCGCGTTCTCTACGGTTTTGCACCAGCGAGAACAAACCAATCAGGAAGAAGCCCTCCAGGCAGAAACCAATCAGCTCGGGCAACAGGTTGTCGTGTACCGGGCCGCCCTTGCCGGGCTGCAGGAACTCTACCAGTAAATAGACCCCTCCCAGTCCAAACAACAACATGGGTGCCAGCAGGCTGAGTCGCCCCATGAGCTACTTATCACCCTCCGGTTGGGCCAGCGCCTGTACCACGGCGGCGATTTTTGCAGCCTCTTTCTCGGTCATATCCAGGGGTACGTTCTGTACGTATACCACCAGGTTTTCGCGGATGGGCACCGGGAATATTTGCAGCGGACTGCGCGGCGGATTAAGGGCCAGTTCTTCTCGAGCCTGTTTGTGGTCAGCGGGCTCGTTCTTGAACATTTCCCGGTGGGCTTTGAACTCGCTTTCCCGCGGTGTGAAAGACTCCTGGTCGTCGGTCCAGGCGATAAAGTCAGTCAGTGCATCCTTGAGGCGAGATTTGTACACATCCAGGCTTTCCGGGCGGATGGTGGAGTCCTGCAATTTGTGGAAGCGGGTGCAGAGTTCCTCGACATCGACCAGGCGCAGGTCGTTGCGCTCATGAGACTTCAGCTCGGTGAGCAATTGCTGAGCCGCTAATTTGCGTGATCGCAGGGTGGCGGGGTTGTGTAGCCCAAGCACCACACACTGGCGCATGAACTCGCCAAAACTGGCTTCGGAGTAACTTTGCCCCGCCATGCTTTTCCTCCCTATGAATCCAGCTGGATATCGCTGAGCTGCGGGCCGATGCGGTTGGCATTAGCTTGCATCAGTTCTCGATCAAAACTAAACACATCGACGGCAGTTTCGCCCAGTATGCTGCGAATTTCCTGTTCGGCTACATCGTGGAAGGTTTCGCGCAGCTTGTCCATGGTGTTGGGCCAGGTGCCTTCCATATGTGGATAGTCCGAGCCCCACATGAGTTTGTCTACGCCGATATCGTAGCGGCTGCCAATTTCGTGGCGGGGCAGGAACGACGCGCCGATAAAGCAATTGCGCTGGAAATACTCGGCCGGGGTCAGTGACAGGTCTTTGGTGAAATGGGCAAAGATGGGGTTGTCGGCCTTGAACTGCAGGGTGCGCAGGGTCTCCAGGATCCAGGCGCAGCCAGCTTCGGTAAATATCAGTTTCAAATCGGGGTGTTTTTCAAATACCCCGGACCACAGCAGTGCGGCGAAAGGGCGATGTGCCCACATATCCACTTCACTGATAAACATGGGTGTTGCCGCAGGCACGTCACCGTAATCGGGAGACCATCCCGAATGGGTGTGTACAGGCAAGCCCAGTTCTTCACACACAGACCACAGTGGGGCGTAACGCTGGTAGTGATGGTAATAGGGGTGTGTGCCAGTACTGCCGGGCAATAGCACGCCGCCAAACAATCCCATGGCGTGACCGTCGCGTATCTCCTGCACCGCCACGTCTATATCTTCCACGTTGATAATAATGACCCCGGCATGGCGGCCAGGATTAGCTGAGCAGAGGTCTGCCAACCAACGGTTGTAGGCCTGAATTCCGGCCAGGTTGTGTTCCGGGTGGATGGGGTGGCGGTATTGCATCAAGCCGCCGCCGAAAGGCGCCATTTGTGGAAACACCACCTCACCGGCGATGCCATCACCATCCAGTTCCTTGATGCGAATAGCAGGGTCGTATTCACCGCGTTGTGGCGCGATCATGCTGTCTGGATCACAGAGATAATCCCACAGCTCAGCGTCGCTGGCCTCGGCAGCCTTGGCGGCAGCAGTGGGGTCCATGCGTCCCGCTCCCTGCTCGCCGGATCGCTTGCTGAATTCCTCGGCGGCCTCCTGGTCGAAAAAGGTGCCCATGCGCTGCATCATTTCGCGGGAATACTGCAGCCACCATTGGTCTGCCGCATCGTGATATTTCGCAGGCATGTAATTCTTGTAGCCCTCGGGCAGTGCGCCCGCGTGACAATCTGAACTGATCAGTAATAGTCGGGACATAAATCTGTTTCCTCCAGTAATAACTGGATCATACAGGGATGGGAGGCACAGCATAGTTCCCCGGGGCGCAGGTTTCCACTAAGGCATTGCTTGACTCAGCTGGAGAAGGTGTCCGCAATCAGCCCCAGATTTTCATTACTGCGCTCCGGACTCATACCTATACTGGGCGAGTAGAGCAAAGGAGTTTCCGTGAGCCCCTGCCACTGCTGCATGCGATCACGTGCTTCGGCCGGCGTGCCGGCGATGGCTATTGCGTCAACCATTTCATCGCTCACCGCTGCTGTCATGGCATTAAAATCTCCCTCACGAAAAGCGGCCGTGATAATGCCACCTTGTTCGCGCCAGCCGTGCACATCCAGTATTGAATGGTAGAGCGGGGTGGAATAATAGAAGGCTATCTGCGCGCGCGCCTCGTTGCGGGCCTGGTCTGCATCTTCAGAGATCGCACAGATAACATAGGGGGCCAGTACACACTGGCTGCCGTCCAGCTCTGGTAAAACCACTTCTTTGATATAGCGGCGGGTATATACCGGGTGTCCAACCAGGCCGTCGGCCACACGCGCCGCGCAGCGGATCATGCCCTTGTTCACCCCGGCCACGTAAATAGGAATGCTTTCCCTGGCCGCATCGGGTCGAAAGAACTGGGGAATATTGATGTTGTAGTGATCACCTTCAAACTTGAGACCACCGCCGTGCTGCGCAGCGAAGGCGGCGCGAATGAGCTCAACCGCTTCCTGCATGCGAGGTGCGGGCGGGCTGTCAAAAGCCGTGGAGTACCACTTTTCGTTCATGGTCTTGGTGCCGGAGCCCAGGCCCAGGATAGTGCGGCCCTTGGAAATCTCATCGATATCCATGGCGCCGTTAGCCGCCAGTATGGGCGAGCGCATAAAGGCATAGGCAATGGCACTGCCGATTTTAACTCGTTGGGTAGCGCCGGCGACTGCCGCCATACGCACCAGAGCGTGCTGGTGGAAAAACTCGGTGAGCCAGACGGAATCAAAGTTGTTGGCTTCAGCCAGTTGGGCCGCGGTGATCTGGTCAGCGATTTTGCTGGTGCTGAGGATCATGCCGTATTTCATGGGCGGGGCTCATTGGAGATTTGATGATGTATTGTAATCGGATTCGACCTGGGGCTGTGGAATATATAAAATCTAATTTTCTAATGCCACTGGACCTGGCATCAGCAGGGGCGCCTGGTCGGGCGGACTGACATAATTCACATCGTCTTTAAAGAGCCACGCACGCCCAGTTTGCTATGCTAGGGCGTGAAACATGAAGGAATCCTGGAGGAATAACGGTGCCTAAATTTGATTTTGTAGATCTACTGGCATTCACTCTTTTACTGGCTGGAATCGGTCTCTCTGGCTGGGGTATGTACATTGCCCCGCCTGCTTCTATACAGGAATTGGTGTCGGTAACCTTTGGGGATTGGACTCCGGGCCTGGTGGTTGATGGTGCGCTACTATTCATCCTCAACCGGGTTATCCATAGCCATGAGCGCAAGCGTGTGATCAGCCAGGTTGCCAGCCTCAGCAATGAGTTTGCGCTGGATGCCGTGCGACGCTGTCGGGATGAGGGTTGGTTGCAAGACGGTACCCTGGTGAACAAGAGCTTTATCAAGGCACGTCTGGCCAGCGCAGATTTAAGTGATTCAAAACTTGCCGGTGTAGATTTTAGTTTTGCAGACCTGACCGGTGCCGACCTGACCTATGCCGAGCTCAAGGGCGCTAATCTCAGGGGGCCAACTTCACTGGAACGGACCTGCGATGGGCTGACCTGTCAGCCGCTAACCTCGATTGGGCGGACCTGCGCAATGCTGAGCTGGACGGTGTGGAACTACAAGGCCTGTCGGCGGATTTCGCCTCTGTGGACAGCTATTATGCGGATACCGCCGCGTTTCGAAACGCCGTGGTGGGCGGCTTCCTGTCGGCACAACAGGTCGCACTGGTGACGTCGAGCTTCGAGCTGGTTCTGCGGGCCGGCGAGCCGGTGATTGTGCGCTTCTACGAGCGCCTGTTTGAGACCGCCCCGCAATTCAAACAGCTGTTTACCAGCGATGTAAAGCGGCAGGCCCGGAAGTTTTTGCAGAGCCTCAAGATGATTGTCGGCAGTCTGGCAGCAACGGAACGCGCCGTCCCTATGTTGCATCGTCTCGGCGACAGGCATCGTGGTTACGGTGTTAAGCCCGAGGACTATGAGGTGGTTGGCGGCGTGCTGATCGAGACTTTGCAGGAAGGGCTGGGTGACGATTTTACCGCCGAGGAACGAGAAGCCTGGATTGCTGCCTTTAGCCTGATTTCGTCAATACTGCGCACCAGCACGACGCTCGATTGATATAGCGGTCAGGGCCCATAAGGCCGGCCCCCGGATCATCCGGGGGCCGGCCTTTCTTCTTAGAAGAGTTTTCTTCTGCGTGTCATGGTATGTCTGACTGCGCCGCACAGCGCTGGATCGCAGCCTTGTCCCTGCCGGAAAGCAGTTTATCTTTTTTCAGGTCGTTAGTGACATGGGAGGTACAGCTGACGAAATCACCGTGATTCTTCGGGTCGTCGCATTCGGCGATCAGGTCACTGATAGTGCAGCCGAACTCGAAGAACGTGTTATCCACCCCCGAGTCACAGTCCTGTATGGCCACGCTGTCAGACAGGTCTGAGCCCAGGCACACATCGATATCATCGGGTACACCGTCGGCATCACAGTCGCAGACCTCCGCCTGCAGGGTCAGGGTGCCAGGCCCGGATGCACCACTGAAGCCGTCAAGCTGGACGTGGTAGGTCCTGTTGGGATCAACGCAGACCGGAAAAATTCCCGCCGAAAATACGTGAGCACCGGGAATCAGAACGTCTCCGTCGTCATCATTGGCCGCAATTTCCAAATAGGTGCTGAAGTCAGCGGGATCTTGTGCATCCCACAGGGCCAACTGGGTGTCAAAGCCAGTCGCTGCCAGCGAGACGCAGCCCAGTGGCGGTCCTTCGAAGGTGTACCAGACAGAATTTTGAACCTCTGTTTCAAAGGCACACCAGCCGTCCTGGGAGTTGCAGCTACCTGGACCATCGGTGCCCGGACCTGGGCTGGGTTCGCCGGTTTCCGCTGTGGCAAAGCTGTTGTTAAACGGGGTGTCGCCAAAGGCCAGCGGCATGGCATCGACCGCGTCATCGTTGCCCAGTGGTGCGATGCTGGTCACGGTGAGATAAAAATCACCGACGCCGGCACCAAAACCGTGCACCAGGACGGATGGCGGCCAGGCCAGGATCAGTAGCGCCAGGATGACGCCGGGCTTCTTACTCGTTATTCCAATCTCTCATAGTAATCGATATCCGATATTCAAATATTTCATTACAAACCCCTTCCCCGTAATCGGGGAGCTCGCATTGCGCAAAGAAGTAAGTCGTAGCCCTGCCCGGATTCGACCTCAAGGAGCCTGTGAACCCGTTTGAAGGGCTCTTCTGCTGTCACGCCATTGATGGTATTGAAATAGAGGATTGTTATCTGTGCATGAGCCATGCTGGGCCGGCCATTGTTAAGTCAAGTGATAACAGGGCTGGTAATCCTGTTGGCCTTCGCCCAGTTTCATGCGCTGCTCTTTCACTAACATCTGCAATAAGCGGTCCATGCTGGCCAATAATTTTGCGTCACCTGACAGTTTGTAGGGGCCATGAGCGCGTACTTGTTCAATACCAAAGGTCTTCACGTTGCCGGCCACCAGGCCGGAAAACGCACAGCGCAGCGCACTCGCCAGTGCATATCCGGGCAGTTCAGGGTGCAGTTGCAGTGCCGCCATATTGTCATGGGTTGGAACAAACGGATGCTGCAAATCCGTCGGAATCTGTAATTCCCAATTATAGTAGTAGGCCTGCGACGCCTGGCGTCGCCTGGCGTGCACTTTCTCCACCGCCGTTCTGATGGTGTGACCAACCTCTTGGGGCGAGCCCACAATAACGCGGTAGTGGCGCCTGACCCCTTCGCCCAGGCAGTCGGTGAGAAAACGTTCCAGCTCCTGAAAGTACTCGCGACAGGATTCAGGTCCTGCAAATATCAGCGGTAGGGCCTGGTCGTTGTCGGGATGCATGAGGATGCTCAACAGGTAGAGAACCTCTTCAATAGTGCCAACCCCGCCTGGAAACACGATGATGGCGTGGGCGAGTCTGACAAAAGCTTCCAGACGTTTTTCGATATCAGGCATGATTACCAGTTCATTAACGATGGCGTTGGGTGACTCAGAGGCTATGATGCCCGGCTCGCTGATGCCGATATAGCGGCCATCCTTGATCTGCTGTTTGGCATGGCCCACGGCCGCGCCTTTCATCGGCCCTTTCATAGCCCCGATTCCGCAACCGGTAACGATGTGCAGGCCGCGTAAGCCCAGCTCGTAACCCACGAGTTTGGCGTAATCGTACTCCCGGCGTGGAATCGAGTGTCCACCCCAGCAGACCACCATTTTGGGTAGTTGGTTAGGGCGCACAATACCGGCGTTGCGCAGGATGCGAAACACCGTGTTGGTGGTTTGCGCGGAGGTCGGCGGCTCTGTCTGAGCCCCGGTGATTTTGAAATCCGTATAGACGATATCGCGCAGCGCCGAAAACAAGTGCTCTTGAATACCACGGATCATTTTGCCATCGACAAAAGACTGGGCAGGTGCATTGAATAGCTCCAGCCTCAATCCGCGTGGTTGGGGTACCAGGCGGATATCGAAGTCGGAGTAGTCGGCACAGATTTTGGTGGCATCATCCTTGCCGCTGTCGGTATTTAATATCGCCAGCGCACAGTGCCTGAACAGTGCAAACATATCACCACGGCTGCTAGTAAATCCTTCTATGTCGGCTTGCGAAAGCAGGTTCAGGGACTTGAGCGGGTTTACAATAGCATGAGAAATTTTTTCCATAGGGTAATCATGGCCCTTATTGCAAAAGCACTCAACTGGAGCAACCAGCAACCGGGGGTACTAGAACTGGTAGCTGATGGAGGCCCCGTAGTGGCGCGGTATGCCATAGATACTGGCTGTTTCGGTGCTTTCATCCGGTCCTGCTATGCGATGTATCTGGTAGGTCTCATCGGTCAGGTTCTTGCCCCATACCGACAATTCCCAGTTGTCCATGGGTGAGCGCCAGCTTATGCGCGCGTCCAGTAACTCCTTGTCATCAAACTTGTTGGCGTCGAAGTTCTCATTGCTCTGGTAAGTCTCATCCCGCCAGCTGTAGGTGATCAGCGAGGAAAGCTCGGAACCGTTGACCAGGGGCAGGGTGTAACGGGCATTGATGGCGTAGGAATGCTCGGGTGCATTTTTCAGCTTGTTGCCGGACAGGTCCTTGCCATCCGAGAAAAAATCCTCAAACTCGGTATCGTTATAAGCGTAGAAGCCAAACAACTGCAGGTAAGGTGTGATCGCCCAATGGGCTTCTATCTCGATACCCTTGGTGACGGCGTCTGCGGCGTTCTCTACCACACCGGCGGCAATGGGAATGCCCTCCGGAGTTTCTCCCACTTGCAGGAATTGCTGTACCTGTAGGTCGGAATAATCCATGTAATACACGGAGGCATTGAATCGCAGACGATTGTTCAGCCACTGGGACTTTATTCCAATTTCGTAGTTAATGGCCTCTTCGGGGTCGAAGGCTTGTACGGCCGAAATAGGCTCACTGGGCTGGCCCTGGAAGCCGCCACTCTTAAAACCCGTGGCGATGCTGGCGTATATCATGCCATCGGTCTCGAGTTCGTACTGGCCCACCAGGCGCCAGGTGACATCATCCCAGCTCTCATCTGCATTGACAGAAAACTCCTCCCGCAAGAAGAAAAGTGGGAATGGGTCTGCCGAAGTGGTGTTGCTGAAATCTTTCTCCTCGTGGGTATAGCGCAAACCCAGGGTTGCGGAAAATTTTTCACCCAGCGACTTATACAGTTCGCCAAAAACAGCGGCGCTGTCGGTGGTGTTCTCCTGGTCGTATTGCTCGCGCACTACAAAGCCTAGATCGATATCGAAGGCCTCCATGCGTTCAATTTCCTCGTGCAGGTAGTAAAGCCCCACGGTCCACTGGTAGTCCGAATCATCCATATCCGAAGCCAGTCGCAGCTCCTGGCTGTACTGCTCAGCTTCTTCACTGGTCTCGTTGATCAATTGCGTGGCCACGCCCCTGGGCAAGCCAAACAGGTTTTCCTGCCAACTGTATTCCGTGTTGCGGTAACCGCTTATTGATGTCAACTGGCCCAGCCCGGTAGTCCAGTTTATCTCGATGCGAGCGGCGTGGGTGTCGCGCTTCTGGTACCCGGGTACGTCGGTTTGCGTGGTAAAAACGTCGCTATCGTGTAGCGCACCCAGCACCGGGCCCATGGTGTGACGGCCATTGCCGTTTCGATCCACCTCTTCCCATTCCAGGCCCAGGGTGATGTCGAAGTTGTCGCCTGGCTCATAGAGTAGCTGGCCGTGGGCCGCGATATCGTCGATATCCTGATGTTCTTCCCCGTTAAATTTGTTGTCTATATAACCATCGCGTTCACGGTAGTTAACCGCCATGTTGGCATACAGACGACTGGCCAGAGGAACATTGGCCTTGCCGCGAAATTCGCGCAAATCGTATTCCCCGACGGTGAACTCCGCCGTGCCCGCGAGAGTGTCATGGGGTTGGGCGGATATAACGTTGATCACGCCGCCAATCGCGTTTTTTCCGTACAGTGTACCCTGGGGGCCACGCAACACTTCGATGCGAGCAACGTCCATGAAGTTGAAGGTGGAACCGGCCGCGCGTGCGACGTAGATACCATCAACATAGCTTGCCACCGAGGGATCGCCGCCGGCACCGTCTTCGTTGGAGCCGATGCCGCGGATATAGAGCTGCGGTTGACCCAGGCTGAAGCTGGCCATACTGAATCCAGGCGTCAGTTGAGTGATGGACATAAGGTCGTTGATGCCAGCTTCGTTGATATAGTCGGCACTGAACCCGGTTATGGCGGAGGCAACATCCTGCAGGCTCTGTTCGCGCTTGTTGGCGGTTACTATTATCTCTTCGAGTACGGTATCGCCTTGGCCGGCGTTGCTCGCTGTTGACCAGGTACTGGCCAGCAGGATCGCCGCTGCCAGGGTGCTTAGTCTGAAATTTCGGGTTTGCGTGGACATGCGTTCAGATCCTCTCTGTGTGGGGCACTCAGGCGTGGTAGCATTGCCTTCATTATTTTTAAGCCCCGTTTTGTGAATCACTTATGACCATTGATAAGTATCAGCTTGATCACAATATTGGTTTTCTGGTTAATGATATTTCCCGGTTAATCTCCACTCAGTACAACAAGATCATGAAGCCACTGGGTCTTACCCGGGCGCAGTGGCGAGTCATTGTTCATTTGCATCGAGCCGATGGCCTGACTCAATCTGAACTGGCTGATCTGCTTGATGTAGGCAAGGTATCTGTGGGTGGCTTGATTGACAGGCTTGAGCACAGCGATTGGGTGCAGCGGCGAGACGACCCCAAGGATCGTCGTACCAATCGTGTCTACCTGACCAATAAGGGGCGTGCTATTGAAAAGGAAATGCAGGCCACGGGTAAGGAACTGACCGTCCAGACTTTGCGCGACCTGGGCGCTGACGAACGAACGCAGCTGGTGGATTTGTTGATCGCCGTGAAAAACAATCTGCTTGAGATTGAATCCGACCCTGATGAAAAGGCTTAGTCCACTCATTGACCGGTAAACCGGGCTTCACGTTTTTCGAAGAACGCGGTAATGCCCTCTATAAAATCCTTACTGGCCATGCACTGATCCTGCAGCGGCCCCTCGGCACTGAAGGTCTCACTTAAACTCTGATTGTAGGAGTCACGCATGGCTTGTTTGGTCAGGGATAGTGCCAGCGGCGCACGCGTTGCCAATTGGGCCGCCCACTCGAGCGCAGTATCCAGCGCAGATTCCTCAGCCGCTACCTTGTTGGCCAGGCCGTGCAGCAGACAGAACTGGGCGTCGAGGCTCTGCGCTTCAATGGCCACCTGGTAGGCGCGACGGTAACCCAGCGCCTGCGGCAGCAGCCAGTTGGCACCACAGTCTGGAATCAGCGCAATATCACTGAAGGCCAGCTTGATGTAGCCGTTATCCGCGATAACCATCAAGTCACAGAGCATGGCCAGCGCAGCGCCACCACCGGCAGCGCCACCGCGCACGCAGGCGATGACCGGTTTGGTACAGCCGGCAATAGCCATAAAGGCAGGCTTGTAGTGCTCTTCTATACCCTGGGTGCCGGACGAGAAGCCGCTACGGGCAGTCAAATCGGCGCCGGCACAAAATCCCTTGCCGGCACCGGTGAGAACGATTATCCACACGTTGGGGTCGGCCTGGAGTTCCTCGAATATGCGCTTCAGCTCGGCCAGCATGTCTATGTCCAGCGCATTGCGCCGCTCAGGCTTGTTTAGCGTTACCAATGCGACATGATCCCTCTGTTCGCACAATACGGTTGCTACATCACTCATTGTGACCCTCCTTCAGGGATAGCTGATGCCTGAATCGACCAGCTGTTGTTTGATCTCGCGTTTGAGAATTTTCCCCAGGTGGTTTTTGGGTAATTCCGCTACAACTTCAACGCCAGCCAGCCGTTGGCTTTTACTCAGCTTGTTATTGGCCCAGGCAAGTAATTCGGCGCTACTGGCGCCTTTGTCGGCCATGGTTACCACAGCCACCGGGCTTTCTCCCCAGCGTTCACTGGGTACTCCAATGACGGTCGCTTCCTGCACAGCCTCATGCTGAATCACAATGGCTTCTATATCGCTGGCGTATATATTCATGCCGCCGCTGATGATCATGTCTTTTTTGCGATCGCGCAGGTAGAGAAAACCATCCGCATCCAGGTAACCGAGATCGCCGGAGCGAATAAAGGTATTGCCGTCCGCGTCGATCCAGTAGAGCTCTTCCTGGCTGACCGCATTGTTCACGTAGCCATCCATGTGCAGTTCACTGCGGCCCACTATCTCGCCGCTCATACCCTGCGCCAGCTCGCAGCCATCATCGTCGATTATTTTCAGTACGCAGCCATCGGTAGCCTGCCCGACCGAGGCCAGCTTGTCCGGGAAATGGTTGATCAGTAGCGCGGTGGTGACGCCGCCTTCAGTAAGCGAATAGAACTCGAACATTTCGCCTGGAAACCGGGCGGCCACATCCTGCTTGACGGCCACTGTCATGGGGGCGCTGCCACCAAACTTGTACTTTACTGAGGAGAGATCGAAGTCTTCGAATTCAGGCAGTGCCAGCAGCCGCTGGTATTGCACCGGAACCATCAACAGATGAGTAACCCGGTGCTGCTGAATCAGGGACAGGAAATCGTGTTCGTTAAATTTCTCCACCAGGATGTTACAGGCGCCCCCGTAAATTGAGGGCATCCAGGTCGACAGTGCGCCCAGCGAATAGAGCGGGGTGCTAATAATGTTGGTGGCATTTTGGTCGAACTCCAATGCAGCCATGGTGCGCGCCTGGTGTGTTCGAGAGCCGTGACTAAGAATAATGCCCTTGGGCATACCCGTGGTGCCAGAACTGTACATGATGCAAAACGTATCCGACTCACATATCTCGATAGTGAGATGATGCTGACCGGCAGTACTACACCATTCATCTAGGCTGGGCAGATCCGCAGCAGAGGAATCCAGGCATATGAGCTTGTCTTCGAGCGTGGCGGGTGCCAATTCCAATAGCTCGCCGAGCAGCGGCAGGTGGTGCCGGTCTACAAATAACATATCGGGTTGGCAATCTTCGATGATCGCCAGCAATGTAGTTGCGGTAATCATGCAGGGCAGGGGTACAAAAGCGGCACCTGCGCTGAGAACGCCTGCCATCATTTCAACGTAGGCGCCACTATTCTTGCCCAGCAGGGCAATGCGCGATCCTCTGCCCAGTCCCGACTCCAGCAAGCGATTGGCAATACGGTTAACCCGGGCGGAGTACTGTTGCCAGGTTTGTTGTTTGCCCTTGAAGATTACAGCGATGCTTGCCGGTTGTGTTGCGGCATGTTGAGCAATACGGGCCGGCAGGCTGTCTTCCAGCAGCTTGGCCGATTCAAGTGTGGCGCTGTGATTCATCAGGTCACGATGCGGTAGGGGATACAGCCGCGCGCGTAGACTCGCTGGTCATCCTTACCAGCCACCTCTACATCGCTATAGAGAATCTCATTGTCCTGGTAGGCCACCCTGGCATAGGCGATCAGGTCCTGCGCCGGAGGCGCAACCAGTATCTGGGCTTGCATGGTAGGCGTAGAAGCCTTGTAGCGGCCGGGTCCTGTCTGGGCCCAACCGGCCATGGCACCGGCCGTATCCAGTAGTGCCAGTGCCGCACCTTCATGGGTGCCGCCACTGCTGTTGTCGCCGTGGTTTTCGATCCAGGGCATCAACAGACGTGCTTCTCCCGCCGCCATATGTTCAATGACAATGCCGCGTTCGTGTATGAATGGAACCATTTCGGTGATCGCGGGCCCCATGTCTCCAGGTTCATCGCCGGCCACAGCGCTGCTGCAGAGTGGGCCCTGCAGGGCGTCAGCCCCTTTGCGACCGCGGATCATCAGGCTGGCCTGGGCCACATCTTTGCCTGCGTCACTGGTGCAAGTCACCTCCACAAAAGCGAGTTCCTTGCCACGCTTCAATAGCCTGGCGGTGGCGGTGACGCCTTCGTTAATGGCTGCCGACAGGTAGTTAATTTGCATGCTCACGGTGTGAAAAGGACCGATGTCCGGCCCCAGTGCAGTGCGCGCGGTGGCATGGGCCCCAATGATAGACAGTGAGGCATAGACCCCACCGTGTAGTGCGCCACCGGGGTTGGAGTTGCCCTCGCGAAAAGGTAAATGCAAGATGGCTTCGCTGTCCGAAATGGATGTTGCTTCTACGCCGAGGGTTTCTGCATACGCAGATTGTTCAACCCAGCTTTTTATGTCGGTCATAAGATCGATTCTCTGTTGGTTTTACTAGAATTCGGGGATCAGGCAGGAGTGAACGGATTCATCGCCGGGAACTTCCCGGGCCAGAGTCTTTATCGCCAGTTCTGCCTCTTCCAGTTTGAAGTTGTGGGTGTGCATGGCGGCCATGGGTACGATGCCCGACTCAATGGTCTTGATAGCAGCACGGTAGCCGCTGGACGTCACCCCCATGGCACCCTTGATGGTAATTTCCTGGACCACGATCAGGTCGGATATAAAGTCGGGGATGGCCTTGAAGCCCTTGACGCCTGCCAGCACAACAGTACCGCCGGCGCGTACGAAACTTAATGCATCTACCACCGGCTTAACTGCGTAAGAAGTAACATCGACGACGATGTCTACGCCCTTGCCATCGGTAATTTCCTTGACGCGCTGTATCGGGTCTTCGTTATCCACATCAATGGTGTAATCGGCACCGTAAAGTGTGGCGAGCTTGAGCTTGTCGGCATCCGCGGCGAGGCCGGTAACAATTATTTTCCCCGCGCCAGCCTGGCGACAGGCGATGACGCAGGCCAGTCCGCGCTGCCCGGGTCCCATAATCACCACGTCATCGCCAATTTTTGTATCCGGTACTTCTACTGCCCAGCGAAAGCCCGCGCCCAGCGGGTTGAACATGACGGCGATTTCCGGCGGTAAGTCGGGATCCATCTTGTGGACGATGGAGTTCTTATCAAGAAACATATATTGCGAGTAGGAGCCCCACAGTCCCGGTTCCTCGCTGAGCGGAATATAGGAATAAATGCGGCGCGATCCGCACAGGTGGTAATCACCGCTGTAGCAGGTAGAGCAGCTATGGCAGGCGATCATGGTTTCCACCGCCACCCGGTCACCGACGTCGACGCCCCAGCGGGCGGCGGCGCCGTCACCGATGGCGGCAATGCGTCCCAGCGGCTCATGGCCGGGCACTGCCGGCATGGGTGTGCCGAGCACGCCTTCGAATTGCTCGTAATCACTGCCGCAGATGCCGCAGGCTTCGATTTGCAAGATTGCGCTTTCGTTATCGATATCAGGGATGTCGATGTCCATGGGTTCCAGCACACGCTTGCCGGTCTGTACCATCGCAAATGATTTTTTGGGCAACATAGGATGTTCCTGCGGACCTGGATTCGGTCACGAACCAAGCCAGAGAGTAAAATAGTATTGATGCTAATAATACACATGTGTACTATATGCATCAAGCTCTCAAACGAAAATCGGGCCTGGCCCCGCATAATCAGGACATAAAGCACATGACCGCTACCGCAAAAGTAGAAACACTGAGTATCGAGGAGTCTGTGAAGCGCGCCGAAGAGGTGGGAATCCTGCCTCAGCTCGCCGAATTGAACATCTTCAGGACACTGCTCAGGCACCCAAAACTGGCCAAGGTCATCAGCGAGCTGTTGATGATGCTACTCAGTGACGGCAACAAACTGGACGCGCGCTTGCGCGAATTACTGATCATGCGAATTGGCTGGGTTACCAGCTGTGATTACGAGTGGACGCAGCACTGGCCTATTGCCAAGATGTTTGGCCTTGAGGAAGAGGAGCTGCTGGCGGTTCGTGATTGGCACAACGCCGATTGTTTCGATGCTGCGGATAAAGCGGTGCTTGCCGCCACCGATGACACCCTGCAGCACGGTCGCATTCTGGACCAGACCTGGGACCAGTGTATGGAGGCGTTAGAGCAACCGGAAGTATTACTGGAATTGTGTGTGGCTATCGGTGCCTGGCGCCTGATCTCGCAGCTGGCACGTAGCACCGGGGTAGAACTGGAAGAGGGCGTAGAGTCCTGGCCGCCGGATGGCCAGTTTTTAGCCCAGTCGTAATCGAATTAATTTATTGAAAAGGATGTAAGTCATGAGTAAACCCGCTATATCAAACGATATCATCGGTATGAAATTTCCCCCGGTGCCAGTGAAGTGGCGTGATAACGACACCATGCTGTATGCATTGGCAGTCGGCTGTAACCCGGAAGAACACCTGGATTTTGTCTACGAGGGCAAGGGCCCCAAAGTTGTACCCACCTACGGAGTAATCCCGGGCATGACCTGCCTGGGCGGTCTCAATGATGCAGTGGATATCAACCTGATGATGGTGTTGCACGGTGAACAATCCATTGAAATGTACCGCCCCATACCTACCAGGCCCAAGAATGCCACGGCACGAGGCTCGGTAAAGGATGTGTTCGATAAGGGCAAAGCGGCAGTTATCTCGGTGGATTGTGAAGTTTCAGATGACGATGGCCCGATATTAAAAACCAACTCCAGCATATTTGTACGTGGCGCTGGCGGCTTCGGCGGCGACCGGGGCCCTTCCACGGCGGGCGTTAACCAGCCGCCAGAACGCGAACCGGATCATGTAGTGGAGTACCAGACCTTGCCGCAGCAGGGTGCGCTGTACCGCTTGACCGGTGACCGGGTGCCGCTGCACATCGACCCGGAATTCGCCAAGATGGCGGGCTACGACAAACCCTTTATGCACGGCTTGTGTACCTATGGCTTTGTCTGTCGCGCCGTTATGGAAAGCTACTGTGACAATGAACCAGAAAACTTCAAATCCCTGAGCGGCCGTTTTGCCGACCAGGTCTGGTTTGGCGATACCATTGTCACCAAGATGTGGAAGACCGGCCCGGGCGAGCTTATTCTGCAGGCCGAAACCCAAACCGGTACGGTGGTTATCTCCCAGGGCAAGGCTACATTTGCGGAATAAACCATGAAGAAATCGGCTTTGATTGGAACAGGTCTGCTGGGCCTGTTGATTGGAGTGTTGGTGTTCAGAGCACTGAACTTCACCTCGGTACAAGTCCAGTATCCACCGGTTGCTGCTGTCACACTGGAGGAGTCCGCTGTACTACAGCGCTTCTCCGATATTGTGCAATTGCAGACAGTATCCCCGGCCAGGGCCGAAGATTTTGATCCGCAACCCTTCGAGGCCCTGCATAGCTATCTGGTTGATGCATATCCGCTGGTACACCAGCAGCTTTCGAAACAGGTGGTGGGGGCGTTTACCCTGCTGTATCACCTGCCTGGTTCTGACCCTTCCCTGACGCCCATCATGCTGATGGCCCATATGGATGTGGTACCGATCGAGGAATCTACCCGCGACCAGTGGGTACAGAACCCGTTTTCCGGTGCGATTCAGGACGGCCAAATTTTTGGCCGGGGAACCCTGGATAACAAGGCCAGCATGACCGGCATACTGGAGGCGATGGAGTTGCTGCTGAGCCAGGGTTTCACGCCGCAGCGTGGAATTTATCTGTTGATCGGCCACGACGAAGAACTGGGGGGATATGAGGGCAGCGCGCTGGTGGCGCAACAGTTTGAGCGCCGCCAGCAGCGTCTGCAGTTTGTGCTGGACGAGGGTCTGGCGATAGCTCAACGACTGGGTAGCTTTGACAATCCGGTTGCCCTGATCGGGATTGCCGAGAAGGGAACAGTCTCTCTTGATGTGACCGCCAGGGCACTGGGCGGCCACTCTTCCCAGCCGCCCGCTGTGACCAGTATTGGCTTGTTGGCGCGAGCTGTGGCCAGTCTGGAGGCACACCAGTTTCCCGCTCGGCTATCCGGAGCGGTAGAGTTGATGTTCGATACCCTGTCTCGCGAGATGGGCTTTGGCATGCGCATGCTGTTTGCCAACCGTTGGTTAACTGAGCCGATAATTGTGTGGGTGCTGGAGAAGAATGAACCTCTGTTGCCCATGATGCACACCACCACTGCCCTCACCATGTTGCAGGCGGGGGTCAAGTCCAATGTTATGCCGACCGTCGCCACGGCTGTGGTCAATTTTCGTGTATTGCCTGGCGATACTATCGAGGATGTGACTGAGCATGCGCGCAGGATCATCGACAATCCTGCGGTTGAGGTCAGCATCCGCGGTCGCGACGGAATCGCCGGCAACCCGTCACCTGTTTCTGACCCTGAAGCACCGGCCTACAAAATTGTCGAAAAGACTATCAGGCAGGTTTTCCCAGATACGGTGGTGGCACCCGGATTAGTGATGGGTGGTACTGACTCCAAGCACTTTGTGCGGGTAAGCGACAATATCTACCGATTCGTGCCGTTTAGAATCAACAAGCAGAATGTCAACTCGGTGCACGGCATTAACGAGCGTATAGCGGTCAAGGATTATCTGGGCATCGTGGCGTTCTACGCCCAGTTGCTGCAAAACGCCGCTGGGTAAAAGGTAGACTCTGACCCGAATGGCACTTACTTAAGCGAGATACTGCGTCTTCCACTCTAGCTGTAGGGTCGAATTCATTCGACCAATGGTAGGGTTGGTCCGACTTTGGCCGAATAAATTCGGCCCTACGGCGCTTAAGTAAGTGCCATTCAACTCTGACCCCCAATCTTCGATGGATGCTATGCTAGCGCTTCCCCCTACGGAAGTTAGGCAGTGCAAGAAATCCAGAACCATGAATCCATCAACGTCTTCGATGAGCCCCTGTTGCCCTGCAGCGAAGATCCGCTCACCGGTTTTTTTCGCGATGGCTGTTGCAATACCAATGACCAGGATGTGGGCTCGCACACGGTGTGCATCCAGGTAAGCGAGGAATTTCTGCAGTACTCGCGCTTTCGCGGCAATGACCTGAGCACACCCATGCCCGAGTTTGGCTTTCCTGGCCTTAGTTCCGGCGATCGATGGTGCCTGTGCGCGGCGCGCTGGTTGGAGGCCTATGAGCAAGACATGGCACCCAGGGTGTTCCTCACGCGCACCCATAAACGGGCACTGGCAACGATTCCATTGGAAATACTGCGAGAGTACGCGGCCGACCTGAACTGATAGCCGGTTTATTAGAGGATGCGGCGATGAACTCATCTGTGGAATTACCACAACTCACCACCAAGGCCATTATTTTGGGCATTCTCCTGTCCATGGTACTGGCGGGAGCCAATGCCTACCTGGGCCTGTTCGCGGGCATGACCGTTTCCGCATCTATTCCCGCCGCTGTCATCTCCATGGGCGTGCTCCGATTGTTCAAAAATTCGAACATACTCGAAAACAATATTGTGCAGACCTCCGCTTCGGCCGGGGAGTCCATCGCCGCCGGGGTGATCTTTACCATGCCGGCGCTGATTCTTCTCAATGCTGATGAGTTTTTCTCCTACTGGTGGGTATCGGCCATTGCCCTCTTTGGCGGATTGCTGGGTGTGTTGTATACCATTCCCCTGCGGCGCTCGCTGATTGTCGAGGAAAAGCTGGCTTTTCCAGAGGGTGTCGCAACCGCTGAGGTACTACAGGTTGGCGACACGGGTTCGGGGTTGCGTTACCTCGCCGTGGCCGGTTTGTTGGGCGGCCTGGCCAAGCTGTCCTCCACGGGTCTTAAACTGTGGAGTGAGACGGCACAAACGGGCACCTTCCTGGGTGGCAAAACCATTGCCTATGCCGGAATTAACCTGTCCCCGGCCTTGCTGTCGGTGGGTTACATTGTCGGCGTCAATATTGCCCTGCTGGTATTTGTCGGTGGGGCGATATCCTGGTACGTGGCCATCCCGGTGTTTTCTACCTTCTTTATCGAATCCAACGCCGAGATCCTCGCCGCTTTTCAAAGTGGCATGCCAGCCGAGGACCTGGCTGGGCTGATCTGGACGCGACAGATTCGCTACCTGGGTGTCGGTGCCATGCTGGTGGGTGGAATCTGGGCCCTGATCTCCATGCGCAAGGCGCTTTTCAGCGGCATCATGAGTGGCTTGAAAAATGTGGCGGGCGCAACGGGACAGGCGGTGCATCACACCGAGAGAGACGTGCCGATGAAGCTGGTTTTCACTCTGGTCGGTGTCATGGTGGTGCCGATATTTATTCTCTACCAGCTGGTGGTCGCCGATAGCGGGGGTCTGGCGGTGAGCATTCCCATGACCCTGGTTATGGTGGTCGCGGCATTCCTGTTTTCTTCAGTGGCGGCCTATATGGCCGGTTTGGTCGGTTCCTCCAACAACCCGATATCCGGCGTGACTATCGCCACTATTTTGTTCGCCGCGCTATTGTTGCGCTGGCTCATGGGTCCGGATGCGGCCATGGGTCCGGTGGCGGCCATTATGATCGGTGGTGTGGTCTGCTGTGCCGCCGCGATCGGTGGCGATAATATGCAGGATCTCAAGGCGGGTTACATTCTCGGTGCCACTCCCTGGAAGCAGCAGCTCATGCAGGGCCTGGGTGTTGTCTCGGCGGTGTTGGTGATATTCCCGATTCTCAACCTGTTGAACCAGGCCTACGGTATTGGTGTTGCCACCGCCGAGCATCCCAACCCCTTGCAAGCACCCCAGGCGACGTTAATGGCCTCGGTGGCACAGGGTGTTTTTCGTGGTGGTCTGCCCTGGGCCATGGTCGCCATTGGCGCGGCTATTGGTGCGGTAATTATTGTCATCGACGAATGGGCCAAAGCTACCGAGAAATCCTGGCGCGCGCCGGTGCTGGCGGTGGCGGTGGGTATTTACCTGCCACTGGAACTTTCGGTACCGGTAGGACTGGGCGGCTTGATTGCTTTCTTTGCCCAGCGCTGGCATAGCGGCAACAATACTGCCGATGGCGGGGAGGGTGCTATGCGCCATGGCATGCTATTCGCCGCTGGGCTGATTACCGGCGAGGCCCTGATCGGCATATTTATGGCCCTGCCTATCGTAATTTCTGGCAGCTCGGATGTGCTGGCCGTGGCGGCAGAACCCTTTCACGGCAAGCCGGGTTTACTCGCCCTGGGGATTTTGGCTTACCTTCTGTATCGCATCGCGCGCAGCAATAACTTGGCCGAATAACACCCAAAGGGTACGATGATTCGGCCCTACGCGGTACCCGACGGTATGTCCTTGAAACTCATGCCCTTGTCTACCCGGGGTTCCTGCGGCAAGCCCAGCACGCGTTCGGCGATGATATTGCGCAGCACTTCATCGGTGCCACCGGCGATGCGCATGGCGGGGGAGCTGAGAAAGGCCAGCTGGAAGCGGGCATCGCTTTCTACCAGAGCCTCATCGGCAACGATGCCGGCAGCGTCCATTAAATCGAGACCGAAGCTGGCGATTTCCTGGGCCTTGGTGGCTCCCACCAGTTTGGTGATTGAATTTTCTGGTCCCGGTGTTTCACCCCGTGATAGCGCAGAAATAGACCGGTACTTGGTGTATTTGAGACCCGCCGTTTCGCAGTGCCATTTGGCCAACTGTGAGCGAATGGCCTGGTTCTTGATGGCGGCTTGCCCGTTGAGCTCAATATTGCTGGCCAGGGCCACGGCCTGATCAAGATTGGGCCCGGGAGCATCGCCTACCGAAACCCGTTCGTTCATGAGGGTGGTTAAGGCCACGCCCCAGCCACCACCGATTTCACCCAGGCGCTGGGCATCGGGTACGCGCACATCGTTAAAAACTACCGTGTTGAAATTGGAACCACCAGTGATCTGCTTGATCGGGCGAATCTCCACCCCGGCCGACTTCATGTCGAGGAAAAAGAAGGTCAGGCCCCGGTGCTTGGCGGCGTCGACGTCAGAACGCGCGACGATAATGCCGTAGTCGCAGTAGTGGGCACCGCTGGTCCAGATTTTTTCACCATTGAGAATCCAGTCATCGCCGTCGCGGGTGGCTTTCATGCGCAGCCCGGCCAGGTCTGAACCGGCACTGGCTTCGCTGAATAACTGGCACCAGATCTCTTCTCCGTTCGCCATGGGTGGCAGGTAGCGCTGTTTTTGCTCGGCACTGGCGTACTGCATTAATACCGGCCCGGCCATGCCCTGGCCGATGTCGAATACGCCACTGGGTACCAGGTAGCGTGACTCCTCTTCTCCCCAGATAACCCGCTCGATCGGGGAGGCACCGCGGCCGCCGAATTCCCTGGGCCAGTGCAGACAGGCCCAGCCGCCCGCATGCTTTTTCTGTTGGTATTCTTTGGCCAGGCGCACGATGCTGGCAGAACTCTTGTCTGTGAGGGTAGAGGCCCAGGTCTGGTTGGGATGGGTGCGCCTGGAGGCATTGGCTTCCAGCCAGCTGCGCGCCTCAGCGCGAAAGCTGGCTTCTTCGGTGGTATCGTTAAAATCCATGGTGGTTCTCCTTAAGCTGCTGCCTGGTCACGGTGTTCCAGAGCGGTGACCAGTTTGTCTTCCCACTGGTATTGGCTGCCCAGGTTGAGGGCCAATACGCGGGCACGACGCAGGTGAAAGTGACAATCAAACTCCCAGGTAAAACCCATGCCGCCATGGGTCTGTATGTTCTCGCTAGCGCATTCGTTATAGGCGCGGGTCGCACTCACCCGGGCAGTGGCAGCGGCCAGTGCCAGTTCGGGTGCGTCGGTGCTCAGGGCCCAGGCGCCGTAATAGCAGTTAGAGCGCGCCAGGGTGGCCACTGCATACATGTCTGCCAGTTTGTGTTTGATGGCCTGGAAGGAAGCAATGGGGCGTCCAAACGCATATCGCTGCAGCGCGTATTCCCTGGCCTGGTCCAGAGCGGCCAGTGCGCCACCGGTTTGTTCGAAGGCAAACAATACGGCGGCCCGGTTGTACAAGGCATTGGTAGCGTGCCAGCCCTGACCGGCTGTGCCCAGTAACTGGGCCGGGGCGTTATTGAATTCAATCAGTGCCTGGTCGCGGCTGGGGTCCAGTGAGCGTACCGGCTTGCGCTGCACCCCCTGCTCGTGCAAATCCACCAGGTACCAGCTAACGCCAGTGTCGTCATTGGCGCAGACGATGGCAAAGTCGGCCACATTACCATCGGTAACCGGTAGCTTGGTACCGGACAGGCTGCCGCCTTTGAAGCGGGTGCAAAGATTGTTCTCGCTGGCGGCGCTAGGGCCTTCACTGAGGGCGAAGCAGCCAATCAGTTCGCCGCTGGCCAACTGTGGCAGGTAATTCTGTTTCTGTGCTTCGCTGCCGGCCATCAGCAGGGCTTCCGTGGCCAGGTATACCGAGGAGGAAAAAGGTGTAGAGGCCAGTGATCGTCCCAGTTCTTCGGCGATCACGCACAGTTCCAGGCTGCCCAGGCCAATACCACCGTACTGCTCGGGGATGGTCGTACTCATCCAGCCCAGGGCGGCCATCTGTTGCCACAGATCGCGCTGGTAGGCCTGGTCACCCTCGTAAATTTCCCGTACCGCCGTGAGTGGGGATTTCTCTTTAAGAAAGCTTGCGGCCTGCTCTCGCAGCATTTTTTGTTCGTCTGAAAATTCAAAATTCATGCGATTTCCTTTTGTTGTGCTATATCATGTGCCCATTCGTAGTTAGGCTTGCCCGTTGGCGTGCGCTGGATTTCCTCCAGAATAAGAACCTGTTTGGGTGCTTTGTAATCCGCCAGGATGCTGCGGGTATGGTCCTTGATGTCCTGCTCTGTGAGCCGGTGTCCATCGTTTAGCGAAACCAGGGCGTACACTTCCTGTCCCCAGCGCTCGCTGGCGACACCGATTACTTGCACATCCCTGATGCCAGACAGCTTTTTGATGGTGGCCTCCACTTCCTCGGCGAACACCTTTTCCCCACCGGTATTAATGGTTACTGATTCGCGGCCCAGCAGGTGGAATTGGCCGGCGCCACTGAACTCTGCGCGATCACCGGGTATCGAATAACGGGTGCCGTCAATGGTGGGGAAGCTCAATGCCGTCTTGTCTGCGTCCTTGTAGTAACCCAGGGCTACATGTCCGGATTGTGCCATCCAGCCGATCTCATCGCTGCCCTCATCCAGAAGCGCATCGCGTGCGTCGTTAACCAGGTTGCTGCCAGCGACCATGGTGAAATTTACGGAAGAAGCGATTTCTCCGGCCCGGGAGATGTTCATCCCCTGCTGGCCGGTTTCCGAGGAGCCGAGCACGTCAAATATAATCACCTCTGGCATGTGCTGCTGAAACAATTGCTTGTTACGTTCCGACAGCATGGCGCCGCCGGTGGATATCAGGCGCATGGCCGACAGGTCGTAGTGTTTTTGTTGCAGCTGTTGATTGAGGGGATTGCCAAAGCCGTCGCCGACGATAGCGATGCTGCTGACGTTTTCGCGTTCCATGGTACTGAGTACGTCATCGGCATCGAACTTGTCAGTCTGCGACTGAATAACCAGGGTGTAACCCATAAACCAGATGCCCAGTGCCACACAGCAGCCCGAGGCGTGCATAAATGGTGGCGGCGCCATACCGGAACCGAGTTTGTCCCTGGCTTGACGTTTAACGACGACATTGACGATGTCCTGCAGTGACATGCCTTCGGAGTACAGTGGTGCAATAAGGGCGTGAAATATGTCCTGTTGCCGCCACAGCACACCCTTGGGCATACCGGTGGTGCCGCCGGTGTAGATCATAAACAGGTCATCGGCGTTGACATCGGCATCCATCGGCTCGGGGCTGCTGTCGGCCAATGCCTGTTCGTAATCCAGCGCCCCTTCCATCAACGGGGTACCGGAGCCATCCTCGACCTGCAACCACAGCCGGATCTGCGGCAGCTGCGACTTTATGTTCTCTAGCAGCGGTGCAAAGCGGCCATGAAATACAATGGCCTGGGTGTCGGCGTTCTCCAGCAGATAGGTCAATTCCTTTTGCTGGTAACGGTAGTTCACATTGAAGGGTACGCTACGGCACTTGTAGGCGCCCAGCACACTCTCCATATATTCATTGCAGTTGTACATATACAGCGCGACATGGCTCTGACCTGATTGCCAGTTTTGCAGATGTTCGCGCTCCTGGTGTATGGCCAGGCCATGCTGGCGCAATACCTGGGCCAGGCGACGGCTGCGATCAGTAACCTGCTCCCAGCTGAAACGCCTGTCGCCATAGACAATGCAGTCGCGTTGGGCCAGCGGTTGGGCCAGTGCCTCGTGTAGTTGTGCCAGGTTCATACAGGTTGCTCCTCTCGTCGCTAGTGTTCAGGTAACAGGCAGGAGTGAATCGATTCCTCATTGGGGATCTCCCTGGCCAGGGTGCGAATAGCCAGCTCGGCATCCTCCACCGCGAATGAATGGGTATGCATCAGCGCCAGTGGCACTTGCCCGGCCTCTATCAGTTCTATAGCGCTGCGGTAGCCGCTGGAGGTGACGCCGAAGGCGCCCAACAGGCGAATTTCCTTGAATACCACCTTGTCAGAGATGAATCCGGTTACCGGTTTGTAGCCCTTTATACCCGCCAGTACGACGGTGCCGCCTACCCGCACGACACTCAGTGCATCCTCGACCGGCGCGGTAGCGCCCGGCGTAACATCCAGCACCACGTCGACACCTTCACCGTCTGTCAGTTCCTTTACGCGCCGCTTGAGCGGCTCGTTTTGACTATCGATAGTGTCGGTAGCGCCATACAGGCGGCACAGTTCCAGTTTGGCATGGTCGGCCTCCAGCCCAGTGACGATGATTTGGCCGGCGCCGGCCTGATTGGCGGCGATTACCGCCGCCAACCCGCGTTGTCCCGGCCCCATAATCAGAATGCTGTCGCCGCTGCTCAGCTGTGGGATTTCGACGGCCCAGCGGAAGCCGGCACCCAGCGGGTTGTACATCACGGCGATTTCAGCGGGAATGTCCTTGCGCATCTTGTGCACTCTGCTGGTAGCGTCCAGCACCATGTAGTTGGCGTAGGCGCCCCACAACCCGTGGCCCTCGGCAACAGGGATGGTGGAGTAAATGCGCCGTGACGGGCACAGGTGGTATTGGCCCGAGCGGCAGCGCTGGCAGGTATGGCAGGACATCAACGACTCTACGGCTACCCGGTCACCCACATTCACGCCCCATTGACGGGCCAGGCCATCGCCAATGGTTTCGATAATTCCCAGCGGCTCATGGCCGGGAATATGCGGCATGGGGAGGTTCATGCCCGAGGCAAATTGCTCACAATCAGTGCCGCAGATGCCACAGGCCTCGATGCGCAGCAGCGCGCTGCTGTCATCAATGGCAGGCAGTGGCAGCGATATTTTTTCCAGCTTGCCGGGCGCGGTAAGTGCCATCGCCAGGGCTGATTTTTCTGCCACGGTTTACGAACTCCTCAGGCAAGTGGTGGTGGAAACTCCGACTGCCAGTAGCGTACTGCCAGCCCAGACCTCAATGCGGGTGGTTGCCAGGCCCGCTACCAGTGATTCCAGTCGACAACAGGCCACCAGGTAGTGAGGCAGTTCTGTTTCTGCGCAAAAACGCAGGGAAATATCCGGGTTGGGAGTGGCTACAGGTTGGCCCTTGAGTGCACTCATGACCGGGGGCCCCACCGAAATGTCGGCGGCGATGCAGACAGCTTCGGCACAGTGCTCGGTCAGATCCCAGATTGTTTTTATGCCGGTGGCAATACCAGCGCTGGTTTTACCGTAATAAACCGGTTCAAAGGTATCCAGCAACGGAATTTGCATGGGCGGTTCTGGCTGTGGCCAGGGCTTGGCCTGGCTGGACGCAAGCAGCTCTGCAGGGGGTTCAATACCCGCGTGATCCAGTTCGCCCAGCATCTGGGGATTTACCAGTGAAACCAGTGCGCGGGTGCAGAGTTTGCCTGCAGAGTTCGCTAGATCCACCTGCACGGTCGACAGGGTGCGGCCGGCATTAACTACCGTCGCGATGACGCTGGCTGTGCCTGGACGAAAGCTGCGAATAAAGCGCGCATCGACACCGCTCACGCGCCAGTTCGGTGCCAGGTCTCGTGCCACAAACACAGTCAGTGCGGCCAGCACGCCGCCGGTGGTGCCGCTAAAGGCGCCGTTGATAGTTTCGTCGAGCTCAAACTGCCAGTTGCCCTCAGCTTGTTTGGTCCCGCCAAAACACTCCGCGAAGTTCATTGTTGATCGCTCTGGTAACAAACAGCGGCCTGGGATAGCACCACCTTGCCGTCCTGCGTTTCAGCCTGCAGCACGGCTTCACCGGGTGCGGTCTTCCAGATTTTGGTGATGATTTTGTCGCCGAACTCCACCCGCTCAGAAAAACGGCCGGTCATGGATTTAAAATTTCCTGGTTTGTTATCACACAGGGCTGACAATACGGCACGGCCGACGAAACCATAGGTACACAGCCCGTGCATAAAGGGCTTTTCGTAGCCGGCCTGCTGGGCAAACTCGGGGTCGATATGCAGTGCTACGCGATCCCCGCTCAAACGGTAGAGGGCACCCTGTTCTTCCTGTGTTTGATACTCGACTACTAAATCTGGCTGGCGTGAAGGGGGGCGGTTTTTGTCTTTGGCGCTTGGGCCTGGTGCGCCGCCAAAGCCACCACCACCGATGTAGTACAAGCTGGAATGGGATGTAAACAAGGGTCCATTGGCATCCTCTGCCACAGCGCTTACGCCAATCACCGCTGACTTGCCCTTGTCCCATATCTCTGAGATATGGCTGTGCAGGGTGATCTCACATTTTGCCGGCAGCGGCCGCAGCAGTTCAATGCTCTGCTCGCCGTGTAGCAGTCGTGACAGCTTTAATTTCACCGCCTGGCGCAGGTTCCCCATTGCCAGCATGGCGGGAATAACGGCGTATGTAGGCAACACCCAAGGGCCTTTTCCCTCGTACAGAAACTCCAGTTCTGTCGCCGGCTTGGCACCAACACCCAGTGCGTAAAGCATGGTGTCCTGGGCGCGCCAGCTGGTGGTAATAGGCTCAAATTTTGTGCCTACCAGGTCGGCTGAAAGGCGGTCCGCAACCATAGTGAAATCCTTGTTATTGGTGTGTCTCTGAGATGATGTTCTGGGTGTTCTGTTTCACCGTGAGTAACAGATCTATTAGCTGCTTTTGCTGATTGGCGTTGATGCCTGCCAGCATTTTTTCCATGACGTAACGGCCGGATTCCACTATCGGCTTATACAGCACATCGGCCTTGTCGGTCAGGAATACAAGTGTTGCGCGGCGGTCAGTGGGGTGCGGCTTGCGCTCGATGAGTCCTTTACTTTGTAGCCTGTCCAGCAGACCCCCCACGGCTACCTTGCCTATTTCCAGGTCCTCGGCGATGCGTACCTGGGTCAGCCCGTCCTGTCGTGACAGGTGCAAAATTATGCGCAACTGTGATCGGGTCAGGCCCAGTGTCTTGAGCTCCTTGTCCATGGCGGTAGTAATCAGTCGCTGCAGGTCGCTGATAACAAAGCCCAGATTGCGGTCCATATCGTAGCCGGGTATTTCCAGGCTCATTGCGGTGTGCTCTTTTTTATCAGTTAGGATGCAAATAGTATAGACATGTATAGTAAGCATGTATACTATTTTGATAAATGCGATGAGGAGCCTGCTACGGCATTTGTCTCTCTACTCATCTGAACGTGGCTCACCTGGCGGGGTGTACCAGCACGATTCGCATTGGCACCGCGGTGACTATTACGCCCTTTGTGCCGCCCTTACGCCCCGGCGACGATACCCCGGTCGTGCAAACTGCCAATTTCGCCGCTGTCCATGCCCAGCTCCGCCAGAATTTCATCGGTGTGCTGGCCTAACAGGGGTGCGGGCTGCACCGGCTTGCTGGCGACACCACCGAAGCCCAGCGGGTTGCCCGGCATCAGGTAGGACCCAATGCCCGGTTGTTCGACCATTTCGAAGAGGGGGTTGTCGGTGGAGCAATCCACATCTGTGTCGACCAGCTGCCTGATGGTCTGGTACTTGCCCCAGCAGACGCCGTTGGACTGCGCAATATCTTCAACCTCTTGCAGTGAACGGGCAGAGAACCAGGGTTCCAGCAGGGCGCTAATGGCCTCGCGCGCCTGGTAGCGGTCGCCTTCGCGGTTGAAATCCAGCCCCAGTCGGTTGGCCAGTTCAGTCATCTCGGCCTGGCTATCGGTTGCCTTGATAATGGCCTGCCACTGCTTGGGGCTGACCCCGACGATCATGATTCGCTGGCCATCCCTGCAGGTGAAATCGCGACCAAAGGTGCCGAAAATATGGTTGCCCAGCGGCTCGCGCTCCGTGTCATTAATCATTATCTCGCCGATGTAACCCAGGTGACCCAGGGTGGCCAGGGCGACATCAGCCAGTGCCAGCTTGATAAACTGGCCCGCGCCGGTGATGCGTCTATGGCGCTCGGCGGCCAGCAAGCCCAGGGCGATGTGCTGACCGGCTATCACATCCCAGGCGGGCAGGGGATTGTTGATGGGTTGCTGTTTATTCGCCCCGATCCCGTTAACAGTACCGGTGATAAGCGGAAAGCCGACCTTGCTGTTGACGGTGTAATCCAGGGCGCTGCCACCGTGTCGGTCGCCAGTGAGATTGAGATAAATAAGATCCTGACGATGCTGACGCAACTCCTCATCGGCCAGCCAACCCCGGGCGGGGAAATTGGTCAGAAACAGGCCAGCGTCTTCACCGGGTGCGGTAATAAGGCGGGTCAGCAATTCGCGCCCCTCGGACTGACGAAAATCCACGGCAATGGAACGTTTACCCTTGTTGAGACTGTGCCAGTAAATACTGCGTTGGTCTTTGGTGACAGGCCAACGCCGGTAGTCGATGCCGCCGCCAATGGGGTCAAAGCGAATAACATCGGCCCCCAATTGTGCCAGTGTCATGCCACCAGAGGGTGCTGCGACAAAAGCGCTGCCTTCCACTACTTTTAAGCCGGCCAGAATCCCCTGCATATTATTTATCCCCCGGGCTGGCATTGCTGACCAGATCCCTGGCGATAACTTTAAGGGCCAGGGTTTCCTCGGCGCCTTCAAAGATGGATAACACCCGCGCGTCGACAAAGTAGCGGCTGACCGGGCTCTCCTCGGCGTAGCCCATACCACCGTGAATTTGCATGGCTTCGCGGGTGATCCACTCGGCGGCGCGGCAGCTGAATAGTTTCACCAGGCTGGCTTCCATCTGTCCTCCCCCTCCGTCCATAAGCCGGGCCACCGCATAGCTGAACTGGCGTGCGGCGGTCAGGGTGATGAGCATCCTGCCCAGCTTTACCTGGGTGAGTTGGTAATCTGCCACGGCGGCCCCGAATACCTTGCGCTCGTTGGCATAGCGAATGGCCTGTTCCAGCGCTGCCTGCATTACCCCGGTGGCCCTGGCGGCGGTTTGAATACGACCGCCGGAGAATCCGGTCATGGCATGATAAAAGCCTTTGCCTGGCGTTACGCCCACCAGCTGATCTGCCGGTACAAAATAGTCTTCAAAAAAAAGGTCAAAGGAATGCATGCCGCGATAGCCCAGGGTGGCTATGGCTTTGCCGCTGAGTTTGCCTTCCTGGGCTTGAGTATGCTCGAACTGGTGCCCGCTAAACGCCGGTTTCTCCACCAGAAACAAGCTTAAGCCACGGTGCCCGGCCGTGGGATCCGGGTCGGTGCGTGCCAGAGTGACCAACAGGTTGGCCTTGCCGGCAAAGGTGCACCAGGTCTTGCTGCCGTTTAGTAGCCAGCCGCCGTCGGTGGGTCTGGCCTTTAACATAACTGAAGCCACGTCTGAACCGTAGTCGGGCTCGGTAACGGCGATGGCACACAGGGTTTCTGCGGTGGCGAGTCTTGGCAACCAATACTGTTGTTGTTCAGCGGTGCCGCCGGACAATAAAGCGCGAGCGGCAATCTCTGGTCGCGTAATCAGGCTGCCGGCTGCTCCCAGTGAGGCGCGAGATAGCTCTTCGGTGACCACAATCATGCCGAGACTGTCGCTGCCCTGGTCGGGCATAGTGCCGCCGAAGCGCTGGGGAATGCAGCTGCCGAAGCAGCCCATATCAGCCGCGGCTTGAATGAGCGAGTCAGGGATGTCCAGATCTTGTCTGTGAATGGCCTCAGCCTGGGGCGCCACTACTTCATCGGCAAATCGGGCAAAACTATCGCGGATCATTTCCTTGTCAGCGTCCAATAGCGAGGGCAGGCGGCCATGACCGCGCTGGCTCAGCGCCGCACCTATTTTTGCCAATACCTGGGTCGCAATATCCCGATCCAGCAAATCAAACAGCGCTTGACGCTCAAGGCCCAGCTCACCGCAGCGAGGTAATAGCCTGGTGGCCACGGATTGGACCGTCTCGGCGGTAAATGCCAGCGCGACGTCTTCACACAGTGGATCCTGCTTGCCAGCCTCAGCTGCGTAATCGTTGAGTATTTTGGCAGCGCTAATTTCAGCCGCGCAAAAGGCGAGCTCGTAGCCCAGCTGTTGGTGTGTATCCAGCAGGGCGGCGTCGAATACACCCTCTACAGTGCACTGGATATTCAGGTAAGCCAGGGCAGAATCGACAATAGCCTGGAGACGATCCAGTACCGGAGCAGGATTATCCATCGTTACAGAAACCAGGAGCCACCATCGACCATATGGGTCTGGCCGGTCACAAAGGTGCTGTTGTCGGAAGCCAGGTAGATGACCGTGCCGGTGAGATCCTGTGTTTCCAGGTTTCTGGGAATGACCTGACCCGCGGCGATGGCCGATTTGGCTTTTTCAAATTTCACACCAAAGAATTCCGTGGTGCCCTCGGTCATTACTGCTGAAGGTGCGATGGCATTGACGCGAATATTGTCACGCCCCAGTTCCCGCGCCATGGAGCGGGTCATGCCAATCACGGCGGCCTTCGAGGCGACGTAGTCCATACCGTAGGCCAGACCATAGACCGCCGCCAGGGATGAAATATTGATAATGGAGCCGCCGCCAGCTGCGCGCAGATGCCCGACCGCCGCCTTGCAACACTGCCAGACGCCTTTCACGTTGATGTTCATTACCGCGTCCCATTGGGCTTCTTCCAGGTTTTCAAACCTGGCACCCTGGAGGCCGGCGTAGAGCGCGGCATTGTTGACCAGCACATCGACCTTGCCGAACTCCTGTGCCGCCAGGTCCGCCATAGCCTGGCAGCTTTCCATGCTGGCAACATCGGTGATGGTGGCGCAGGCCTTACCGCCGGCGGCGGTGATGGCAGCTACCGTTTCACTGCAGTCGTTGATATCGCAGGCCAATACCGAAGCACCTTCCTGTGCCATGGCTTCGGCGTAGGCCCGGCCCAGGCCCCTGGCGGCGCCGGTTATGATGACCACTTTATCCTGTAACTGCATAGTGATTGTCTCCTCAGTCTGCGATAACGACGCCTAGTAAAACTGATAGCGGGTCTAGCGGTCAAGGCACAGGCTTAGCTGCCAGCCAGCTGTTTGCTATTATTCCCTGCCAACCCCGCGTAGAGGCCGATATGTTAGTAGAAATTGATCGTGTGCAACTGGCGGTGCCAGACCGTTCACCGGTGGTAGCGCGCTGGCAGAGCTTGCTGGGTGCTGAAATTGAATCGGTGGATAAGGTGGCTTGCCTGGCGGCCGCGCGAACAACACTGCGCCTGGGTACTGGCTGCATCGAGATTCTGCAGCCAGACGGTAGCGGCATTGTTGCTGATGCGGTCGCAAAAAGGGCGGCCCATTTGTTTTCTGCTGGCGCATCTTGCCTGGATCTACAGCAGCTTGCAGCGCAGTTAGCCACGCGCACCGATAAGCTGCCGGTAGAGAATGGCCAGCTGTTTATCAATGGTGATGATATCGGAATTCATGGTTTGCGGGTGGTAGTGAGCCCTCATGAAACAAGGGCCGCTGTGGGTGATATAGATTTTATGTATGAAGCGACCTTGCTGGCGGGAAATGCGCTTGCAGAGACAGCCAAATTCGCCGACGTTTTTGCGTTGGAATCCCAGCAGTTTGTGAACATCGAATCGCCCCAGTTTGGCTACGACGGCACCTTGACCCTGTTTCGCAAAGATCAGCTGCATCGTTTTGAAGTGATTACCCCCACTGAC
>SMVB01014245.1_pt1 | contig 75276 bp, 65 predicted proteins | sample 2456461 | NCBI WGS metagenome assembly SMVB01 (sample SAMN11095934, study PRJNA526329) | marine sediment metagenome | biome: Marine sediment; feature: Surficial sediment; material: Deep marine sediment; isolation source: Hadal surficial sediment | place: Pacific Ocean | collected 2014-05 | depth...
CTAGTTAGAGCTGGAAAGAAGAAGGTCACCAAAACTTGGTACTTGAGATATACCCGTGGTCAAAAAACAACCAAATGTACTCTTGGCCAATATCCAACCATGGGGCTAGCTCAGGCGCGTAAGATCGCTCGCGATCTTACTCATGCCCAGCGATACGAAAATATAGACCCTAAGGAGCATCTGAGGGCCCTTAGAAAGCCCAAACAGGCCATAACTGTCGCTATGGCACTAGATAACTATCTGACTCTGAAAGAACCTATATTGCGGCCAAACACATTAACCCAATATAAATATCTAGCTAACCACTTAATCAAACCGAAAATTGGGGATAGAGGCATCCAAGCTTTAACCAGGGCAGATGCCACTGAATTTATGAGTAGTGTTATGTCCACCCCCATGGCTGCTAGGAACTGCATGGTCCTACTTAGGGCTTGCTTCAATCAGTGCCTGGATATGGGGCAAATCGAAGCAAATTGTTGGTCACGACTCCAAATCATGCGTCAACTGTCTGTTGGGATAAGGGAACGTACCCTTACTGACCTGGAAATCCAAATGGTGATGAAGTGGGGCGACCAAGAGAATATTCCCTACAACACTGTTGCCTGTTTTTTGTTCAATCTCTGTTTGGGGCTACGTCCGAATGAGGGGTTGAAACTGACCTATGGAGAGGTTCATCGGGAGGAGGGGTATATTCTACTTGCCGGAGCCCGGGTCAAAACCAAGAAATCACGCAAGATTCCATTGCCTCAGTTTGGAGAGGGAATATTGGACAAGATGCTGGAACAGCACTTGGATGACCCCAAACCCAGTGATTTGGTCTTCTTCAACAAGAGGAAAGACAACCACTTCGATACTGGGCTGTTTAATAAGTTCATGCAGCGGAACCAGACCAGGACTGATTACTTTGTGCCGTACGATGCGCGGAGATCGTGTGGAACTCGATTAGCTGAATGGTTCCCCCGAGACACCGTTGGACTTGTCCTTGGGCATGCTGATCAATCAGTAACAGCCGTCCATTACATTCACTCTGATGGGTGGGACCGACAAGGCGGGGCAGCTTTACTATCAGGCGAGGCGACGCAGCTTTACTATCAGACTAGGCGACGCGCCTTCAGCACTCAAAACCGGTGCCGCCAAACAATACCGCTCGATACGGGCCAAGCCTGTGAAAAAACGTAAAATTACCTTACTCGAACGCCAGTAAATCAGTATTATTGCCCCGTAGCCACCTTTAAAAATAATCCAGGGACTCGCCATGAATAACCGTCGTTTTGCATCCCGCAAGCTCGCCCTTGCTGTCGCTGCCGTTATCAGCGCCTCCGCATCCACCGCCAGCTATGGCCAGATGCTGGAAGAAGTCATTGTTACCGCCCAGAAGCGCGACCAGAGCCTGCAGGATGTCCCTATCGCTGTTTCCGCCTTTAGTGCGGCTATGCTGGAAAAAACCGGCGTGAAGGACATGTTTGATCTGCAGAACAACGCCCCCAGTCTGATTGTTGGGCAGACCCAGACGGCCGGCACTACCACGTTCTCCATTCGGGGTATTTTCACCAGCTCGCAGAACTTTGGTCTGGAACCTTCCGTGGGACTGTATGTAGATGGCGTGTATCGCGCACGTCAGGGTTCAATGATTAACAATATGGTAGATGTAGCCAGCGTAGAAGTGCTGCGCGGCCCGCAGGGTACCCTGTTTGGGCGAAACTCGCCGGCGGGTGCCATCCAGATCAATTCAGCGGAGCCAGATTTCGAAGGTAGTGGTTTCATAGAGGCCACCGCGGGTGACTACGGCCTGTTCGGTGCCAGCGGCGCTAAATCCTTCACACTAATCGAGGATGTATTGGCGGTTCGCGCTACCGGCTTTTACATGGAGCGGGATGGTTATCTTGACTGGATCGGGCCCGATGGTGTGACAGAGGACGAAGCCATCAATGACAAAGACCGGTGGGGCGGCCGGCTCCAGGCACTCTATACCCCAACCGATGACCTGACTTTGCGTTTGATTCTCGACCACTCCGAGCTTGATGAAATCTGCTGTGGCGCAGGGTCGTGGAAGAGTAACCGGACTCCTCTGGACGGTGGTACCTTGCCGCCACCCTTCAATCCCTTCCCCAATGGTCCTACGGATCAATTCGTGGACGATATCGGCGGCACGGTGCTGACCAATGACGATTTTTACGATTACAAAGTCACTGCAGGGCGCAAACCATCGTCCGCAAACGAAGATGACGGCGTAACGCTGCAGGCCGATTGGGATGCTGGTCCGTTTCTGGTGACCAGTATCACCGGGTATCGCACGCACGACGCTCAGGACGATGCTGATATTCTCTTCCTAAACCTCGATGGCGCCTTCCGGACTAATGATGCGGAGCAGTCACAGTTCACCCAGGAGTTGCGCTTCACCGGTGATGGCGAGCGCTTCAATTACGTGGCTGGCCTGTATTACTACTATCAGGAACTGGACAATGATCGCAGTACGACTGTGGGCAAAGACACCACAGCGATCGTCCTAGGGCCTCTCTTTCCGCCTAATCTTTTTATCGCGGGCGATGGGTCGCGGGATATTAACGAACAGGAGCATGAGAGTTATGCGATTTTTGGCCAGGGCGACTTTAATATCACTGATACGCTGGTGCTTACTGCCGGTTTGCGCTGGACCTATGAAGACAAGAAGGTTAGCAATACCTTTACCCAGGATTTTCCGCTGGAAGGTGGCACGCCGGGTGACAATGCTGGTTTTTTATCGTTCCCGCCGCTGACCCCAACGCCGGATCTGGAAGAGGACTTCGACGATGACCAAATTACCGGCACGATCAAACTGAGTTGGTTCGTGACCGATGACATCATGCTCTACGGTTCATATGGCACCGGTTATAAGTCGGGAGGCGTCAATACAGACCGTATCAGCCCTACAATTCCGATCCTTTTCGACGCCGAGGAGTCCGAGGCTTTCGAGTTGGGCATGAAAGCTGAATTTCCTGACCAGGCGCTGCGCGCAAATGTTGCAGTGCACATGACGAATACAGACGATCTCCAAACCATTTCATTCCAGGGGGGTGGTTTCGCATTAACTAACGCCGGTACCGCTGAGACCTATGGCTTGGAAGCGGATATCTCATGGCTGCCTGCGGAGAACACGACTTTGACCTTCGCCTACGCCTACAATCATGGCGAGTATGCGGACTTTGAGGAAGGACCTTGCTGGACTGGTGAGGTGTGGCACACAGGTCAGCCTGACCCGGGTGACCCAGACCCTCTTGCATCAGGCAATTGTGACCGTAGCGGTGGAGATATAGCTGGCAATCCGGAGAACGTAATTGTGGGCTCGGTTAACCAGGACTTCCAGCTGTCAGATGCGATCAGTGGATTCGTCTACGCAGAATATTCCTGGACCGACGAGCGCATGACTGACGTTAACAACGATCCAGAGAAATATGATGGTTCTTATGGACTGTTTAACATGCGTGCCGGTGTTCGCTACGAGCCCTGGGACACAGCAATATCTTTCTGGGGTCGTAACCTGACCGATGAGGAATTCACCACGACTATCGCGGATTCTCCGGCCCAGACGGGCCGCTACAATGGGTATTACTCAGAGCCTCTGACTTGGGGAGTTTCAGTTCGCAAGGATTTCTAATCCGGCGATTAGCCCAAAGGCAGCAATAGGGCAAAGCAATAGGATGTTGTGAGTAGACTGAAGGCCTCGTCAAATGACGGGGCCTTTTTTTGTCTACTGTTTCTACATCAGGACAGGGGCTGTGTACGTAAGTCCTTGAACACGTTAGATTCATATTAGTGAAACTTTATGTTTAAAGATATTGATTTATGCAACATATGTTTCGTCCTAAAATACCGTCTCTCATTCGATTATTGGAACTGAAACAGATGACCGCGATGCCGGAATTTACCTCGTTGACGCGCGAGCAACTGGAAGCCCACTGGATGCCGTATACCGGCAATCGCCAGTTCAAAAAGGACCCGCGTATTATCGTTGCCGCCGAGGGCGTGCACTATGTTGATGATAAGGGCCGCAGGGTGCTGGATGGATTGTCGGGCCTGTGGTGTTCGGGCCTGGGTCATAATCGGCCGGAGATTGCCGAGGCGGTGAACTCTCAATTGCAAACACTGGACTATGCCCCGGCCTTTCAGTTTGGGCATCCCAAGTCCTTTGAGTTGGCCAATAAAATCAAGGCGCTCACCCCGCAGGGGCTGGATTATGTCTTTTTCACCAATTCGGGTTCGGAATGTGCCGATACGTCCCTGAAGATGGCCCGGGCCTATTGGCGTCTCAAAGGCCAGCCTGCCAAAACCAAGCTCATAGGCCGGGCCAAGGGCTATCATGGGGTTAACTTTGGCGGCATCGCAGTGGGGGGCATAGCCGCCAACCGAAAACTGTTTGGCCAGGGAGTTGATGCCGATCACCTGTCGCACACCCTGTTGCCAGAAAATGTATTCACCCGGGGAATGCCTGGCAATGGCTGGCATCTGGCGGATGAACTCAATGAGATCATCGCCCTGCATGACGCCTCCAATATTGCGGCGGTCATCGTGGAGCCCATGGCGGGCTCCGGTGGTGTTATTCCTCCCCCTGCAGGGTATCTACAGCGTTTGCGGGACATCTGTACGGCCAACGACATCCTGCTGATTTTTGATGAGGTCATCACCGCCTTTGGTCGCTGCGGCGCCATGACCGGCGCCGATGCCTTTGGTGTCACCCCCGATATCATGAATGTCGCCAAGCAACTCACCAACGGGGCGATCCCCATGGGGGCGGTAATTGCCAGTGCGGAAATTTACCAAACCTATATGGATCAGGGTGGCCCCGACTACATGTTGGAATTCCCCCACGGTTACACTTATTCGGCACACCCGGTGGCCTGTGCGGCGGGGCTGGCCGCGTTGGATGTACTGGAGCGCGACGACCTGCCGGGGCGCGTCGCGGCAATGGCCCCGTATTTTGAACAGGGCTTGCACCAGTTGAAAGGTTGCCCCCACGTGGCGGATATACGCAATTATGGCTTTGCCGGTGCGCTGCAAATTCAGCCTATAGAGGGCGAACCCGCACGCAGACCCTATGAGATCGCTATGCGGATGTGGGAAAAGGGCTTTTACGTGCGTTACGGTGGCGACACGATTCAACTGGGCCTGCCCTTTGTCATCGAAAAGGATCAGATTGATAGCCTGCTCGATGCCCTGAAAGATTCCCTCGAAGCGTAGCGTAGGGCGCTAGAAAACCCGATAGCGCCGTTGCACATGGCGCTGGCGGATACTAATTTGTTCGCGCCGCTCGTCGGCATTGACGAACGCGGTGCTCTCGGGTAGATGTGCCCGAATGTCAGCCAGTGGCACTTTACTGACGACCACGGTGGGCCAATCCGGTTCCGCCGGGGTCTGGCTATAGGCCCATCGCGCTGTCATGAAGCCCTCGCGCTGCCCACTGATATCAATCCAATTAGGTACGCCGGGGTCCGCGTGGGCAAGCACAATGCGAATGACATCGTCCGGATCGGTGGCTATCTGATGGCCATTGAGGCTGCCGGTGCGGTTCGCGTACTCCATTGATTCGCCCCACAGATTTGCCACCTGGAAACCGAGATACTGGGGTTTTAGAGCGATACGATTTTCAATAATGAGCGCTTCGTCGGGCTCCAACTCGAAAACGCCGCCAGCGTACAGGTTAGTACTCATTCCGCCCCCCGTTGCGCCTGAGGCGGCATTGACCTTGTTGAACGCATTTCTGGGGAAGGCCACCCCGGGAATGCTGCCCTCTCGCTCACCATAGGTACCCATGGGGATGGTCCAGAAGGCATTCCAAAAATGCATTTGATTACGCACAATTGCCCCAAATCTGCGTATTTCTGCAGCTGCAGTTGCCGGGCAGTACGGTTCACTGTGATCATCGCAGATATCCCATTGGCTGATCTCGAAATGAATGGCCTCCTCGCGTTGCCAATCGTTAAATAGCTGTCGCCCGCTGATGTAATTTGCATAGCGCTGAGGTGGCATCGATGGATCGCTGGGGTGGGGGTGGCGGACCGTTTTCAAAGTTGGAATAAAATTTCCTGTGTAACCCTCCGGTAGCGTCGGTGCCAACAGGATTTCGAAACTGCCATCGCTACTCACCTCTATGCTGGAGGAATCAATTTGGCCGGTTCGAGTTTTCATTCCCGGACGCAATTCTGCAAGATCGCCTGAATCGCCTGCGAGATCGCCGGCATTGGCTTCCAGAATAAGGTAGTGGGGCGCTTTGCGGCCTGTGGCTGCCGGTGATTCGCCCCGCCAGTGTCTGGCGTCACCCAGCTTTCCTCGAATGAGATAGCGGTTACGGCCATCGATTGGCGCGTAAAAATAGATCGCGTCGGCATTGTCGACAGTGCCGCGCGTGATGATGGAGAGCGCATTTCGAAAGTGAGGGCGGGCGGGGTCTTCATGAAATGCCCTCTCAACTGCGCTGTGTACAAACCCCATGAGATAGCGATAGCCTTCAGCAAGGTTTCGATCACTTGCCGGGGCGGGCATCAAGGCCGGCGTGTCAATGGCATTGCGCGCATCCTGCAGTGACTGGATCATATCGTCCCATGCGGCTCGCAACTCTTCCCTGGCGTGACTCGATTTGTAGCGCATGGTGGGTCTCTCCTTTTAGGCGGTACCGTTCGGGCGTGAACGTGGCCAATCATACCGATCGTAAAAAGCACCCAGTTCTAACTCAATCCGTTCCTGTGATACTTCATAGTCATCGATATCGTATCTAAAATGCGTGGTGTGGCTCTTCGCTTGCTCCTGGTGTGCTAGCAGGTATTGATCAAATTCCACCGATAGAGACATGCCCAGTGCGCGGTATGCTTTGTCGATTGCTGTCCTGGGGTCGCCGGTCAGTTCACGGTAGTCAATAACCACCTGTGCCGTCTCGGGTCTACTTTGCAGAACCATTTGCGGATGATGAAAACTGTCGAAGGAAATCTCTGTCAGCATCTGCAGTGATTGCCTATAATCTTGTCGGGTCCAACCTTTGGCTTGCCAGCTAACTTCAACCAGCTTGAGCACGCTTGGAATACACTGGGCGGGATCGCGCATCATGACCGCGATGCGGGCATCCGGAAAGGTTTCTATCAGTGCTTGAACCCAGCCACTCATTGCAGGGTTTTTACTGAGGTGCGTTTTCTCCCCGCCATTTAATAGTAGTTGTCGCTTCACGCATTCCCGGTAGTGATGTAGCCAGCGCTGGCGTTTTTTTACGGGCAACTGATCCACGTGAAATACATCCATAATATCCATCATGGGAATTTCCAGGGCCCATTGCTGGGTGACGAAGGCGGCGCGCATCACAAATTGGTCTTCCTCCGAGTTCCACAAACTCATGTCGTGTATGTGGCGGTGCGGACCGTAGGTTTTGTCATCCCAGGCCACCAGCCGTTTATACAGTAGCTGTGCCAAAATTTTATCGTCAAGCCAACCCAGGGCGCGAATAATTTTTTTCTGCAGCAGCGAGGGGAAGAACAGCTCCCAGTAGAGGAAATAGCTAAAGGTATTGGCATCTGCTGAGAGTAGGCGATGCGCCATCGTGGATCCGCTGCGCGCGTGGCCCACGATAAAGACCGGGCGCTCAACTTTTTGCCGCCACAGGCGGGGGAAAAATACGTAGTCCAGGAGAAAGAAGCTGGCGTGAAAGAGGTATTCCAGAGGAACCTGAACGAGGAGCTTGCCCAGCATCCGGGATCGGCCAGGCCAGTGTTTGAGTGACCAAACGTGGCGCAGGACTCGCCAGTAACAATCCAAATCAAAATACATAATGCGCGTCGCAGCCTGTGGACGGCCTTAACCCTATTCCGATGCCTGTTACAGGACAACCAAATTCCGGCTAATTATCGCAACATTGGCTAATGGGTGAATGGTGGTTTAATAGAATGGGTGAGTATCCCCACGTTGAGGTCGCCGGGGCGCATGACCGGCGACCGTGCAAGCGTTAACGCCCCAATATAGAACGGGCGACCAACTCCCTCATGATCTCAGAGGTTCCGCCGTATATACGCTGAATTCGCGCATCGGTGTAGAACCGGGAGATGGGGTATTCCGTCGTATAACCGTAGCCACCAAACAACTGCAGGCAGTCATCGATGGTCTTACACTGCATTTCCGTTGCGGCGTATTTCAGCATGGCGGCATCGTCGGCGCTGAGTTTTCCCTCGGAGTAGGCACTGGCGCATTTCTCATAGAATGCCCGATTCAGGGAAATTTCAGTTTTTACCTCCGCCAGCGTGAAGCGCGTGTTCTGGAAACTGGCCACGGTCTGGCCGAAGGCCTTGCGCTCCAGCACATAGTCAATCGTGATGGCCAGGGCGCCTTCCGCAGCAGCTATCGCCTGGGCGGCAATACCCAGACGCTCACGTGGTAACTCGGTCATCATGATGACGAAGCCTTTATTAACTTCACCCAATAGAGCGGATGCGGGTAGGCGAATATCCTGGAAAAACAGCTCCGCGGTATCGGAGCTGTGTTGGCCTATCTTCTCGAGCTTTTTACCCTTCTCAAAACCGGGCAAACTTGCATCAACCAGAAACAGGGACGTGCCCTTGGCACCCTTGCCAGGGTCGGTAATGGCCGCGACGATAACAATATCCGCGTGGTAGCCATTGGTGATAAATATCTTGGAGCCATTGAGTATCCACTCATCGCCGTCTTTTACCGCATTAGTGCGAATACCCTGAACATCGGAACCCGCGCCGGGCTCAGTCATGGCGAGCGCGCCGACCGCTTCGCCGGTGATCATTTTCGTCAGCCACTGCTGTTTTTGTTCTTCGGTACCGAAGTGGTTGATGTAGGGGGCAACGATATTGCAGTGGATGCCCCAGCCGGTAGCGATGCCGCCAAAGCCCATCCGGGACAGCTCCTCGATCAGGGCGAGGGTCACTTCGGGATCGGTGCCCGCACCACCGTAAGCCTCGGGCATATCGGGACAGAGTAGCCCGGCTTCACCCAGGCGGTTCCACATTTCCCGGGGCACCATGTGGTCCGCTTCCCATTGTTCAAAATTCGGGGCGATCTCCTGCTCGAAAGCGCGGTGGGCCATGTCGCGAAATAAGGTTAATTCTTCAATATCCATCAGGGATCTCCGTCGGTGAATGCTGTACTTAATAGTGTGACAAATTTGCGGCTATAGTGTGCTAGACAGTTATAGTATAGACAATGATTCAAACTGCCATAAATTAATAAAAACAGACAATTATGTATAAAAATACGGCAAATTACGGTATATATGACTAAATACGGCCAATATATTATCTGTAAATGACATTATCTGACTTACAGCGCCCCGACCTATCGGTTCATTTCCCCCGGGTCATTGTGACGCGGGCGGTGCGTCTGGGTTGTGAGCGCGAAGACTTGCTGCGGGCTGTGCGTCTGAGCGCGGAATCCCTGGCAGATGAGCGCACCTTGATCAGCCCCCAGCAACTCGGCGCCCTGCTGCGGCGGGTTTGGCAGGTACTGGATGACGAGATGATGGGTTTTGCGGCGGCCCCCCACCGCTTTGGGGTGTTCGCCCTGATGGCCAGACAGATGGTAGCGAGTGCCACACTGGGGGAGGCCCTGCGCTACGCGGTCCGATTTTCCAATCTCACTTCCTCCGCTGTACGCTGGGAGTTGGAGGAGGGGAGTGAGACCCGATTATTGCTGACGATGTTGGATACTCGAGCGGATCCGGACCACTTTCTGGAGGAGTTTCTGCTGCTCATCTGGCATCGGTTCAGCAATTGGCTGATCGGTGAGCGCACGCCGCTGATTCGGACAGAGTTCCGATTTTCCACGCCGACTCATCAGGCCGTATACCGGGGCATGTTTCCAGGTCGGATTTCGTATAATCATGGGTGCAGCGCCATTGTGTGTGACGGCAAGTGGCTCAGTGCCAGCGTTATCCGTTCGCGCCTGGACCTGCGGCGTTATTTACAACGACTGCCCGATGAATGGTTTATCAAACAGGACTTCGGTGTCAGTGTCAGTGAGCGCGTGTTACGCAGTTTGGCCGAGGGCGATCAACCGCTCTCCCTGGCGCAGTTGGCGGCGCATTGGAACATGAGCAGCCGTACCCTGCACCGGCAATTGCAGCGCGAGGGGACAAGCTTCCGGGCACTGCGCGATCAACGGCGGCGCGACCTGGCGATCGACCTGCTGTTGGCCGGTGACCGCCAGGTGGGGCAAATTGCCCGGCAACTTGGCATGACCGAACCGGCCTTCAGTCGCGCCTTCAAACAGTGGACGGGAATGACCGCGCTGCGCTACCGCCAAACCCATCAATAGCGGCAAATTAATTGACCAACTAACCCCATATAGGTGGTACCGGGTCCCTATGAGAGTGGTACAATTGACAGTTGCCCAATCATATCCTCTGGAGAATAGCGATGCGTGAATACAAGCAATTTTATATCAACGGTGAGTGGGTTGACCCCGTGACCCCCAACGAACTCGACGTGATCAACCCCGCCAACGAAGAGGTGTGTGCGCATATTTCAATGGGCTCTGAAGCGGACGTCGACCTCGCGGTTGCCGCCGCCAAAGCGGCCTTTGAATCCTATAGCAGGACCTCCAGGGCGGAGCGCATCGAGCTTCTCGAGTCCTGTGCGGAGGCTTACCAAAAGCACTATAACGACATTGCCGATGCGATCCGTGAGGAGATGGGCGCGCCCCAGGCACTCGCCGCCGGTGGTCAGGCCTTTTGTGGCCTCGGTCATTTGCAGGAAGCGGCCAAAGTGCTCAAGGATTTTCCCTTTGAGGAGGAGATGGGAGAGCACCGCATTTTCAAAGAGCCCATTGGCGTTTGTGGCTTGATTACGCCCTGGAATTGGCCGGTCAATCAAATTGCCTGCAAGGTAGCGCCCGCGCTCGCGGTGGGTTGCACCATGGTTCTAAAGCCCAGTGAAGTTGCGCCCTTGTCGGCCTATCTGTTCGCCCAGGTTATGCATGACGCCGGCGTGCCAGCAGGTGTCTTTAATATGATCAATGGCGATGGCCCGATAGTCGGTACCGCCCTGTCCAGACACCCGGATGTGGATATGATGTCCTTTACCGGTTCTACCCGCGCCGGCACGCTGGTGGCGCAAAACGCGGCACCCACGGTCAAGCGCGTCGCCCAGGAATTGGGTGGCAAGTCGCCAAATATTATTTTGGAAGATGTGGACTTGGAAGCCGCGGTGACCCGTGGCGTTATGCATATGTATAACAACACCGGGCAATCCTGTAACGCACCATCGCGCATGTTGGTGCCGGCGGCGAAACTGGCTGAAGCAGAGGCAATTGCCGCGAAGGTTACTGAGTCGGTGGTGGTCGGAGATCCGACAGCTGAGGGCACCACTATGGGCCCCGTGGTATCGGAAATTCAGTTCAACAAGATTCAGGGCTTGATTCAAGCGGGCATTGATGAAGGTGCCAAGGTTGTAGTGGGTGGGGCGGGTTTGCCCGATGGCATCGAAAAGGGCTATTTTATCAAGCCGACGGTTTTCTCCGAGGTGAACAACGACATGACGGTCGCGCGCGAGGAAATTTTTGGACCGGTGCTGGTTATGATTCCCTACGAGAGCGAGGAGGAAGCCATTCGTGTTGCCAACGACACACCCTACGGTCTTGCGGGCTATGTACAAGGCAATAATTTGGAAAAGGCCCGAGAAGTTGCCTCCCGTATTCGCGCCGGAAACATCCATATCAATGGCAACGATGCTGGTTTCAATGTGCCCTTCGGCGGCTTCAAGCAGTCGGGTAATGGCCGGGAGTGGGGTCATCATGGCTTTACCGATTTTCTTGAGATAAAAGCGGTCGAGGGTTACGGCACCTAAGCGACATGGCTAGAAAGGCCAGATTCATTCTGGCCATTGACCAGGGGACGACAGGTAGCACTGTCGCCCTCATGGACGCCAGCGGTAAGCTTCGAGCCAGCGTCAATTGCGAGTTTCCGCAAATCTATCCGCAGCCGGGCTGGGTGGAACATCGCCCCGCCGATATTTGGGCGTCGGTGGAAAAGGGCATCCGGGCTATTTTTCGCAAGAAGATTTGCACACCCACGGATATTGCCGCCATTGGCATTACCAACCAGCGCGAGACTGCCCTGTTATGGGACAAGCGCAGTGGCGAACCACTAAACAACGCCATCGTCTGGCAATGTAGACGCACCACAGACTTTTGCGAGTCGCTCAAGGCGGCGGGTCACGAGAAGCTTATCAAACGTAAATCGGGCCTGGTGCTCGATCCCTACTTCTCCGCCAGTAAGTTTCGCTGGTTGCTGAGAAATACCCGTGGCATCGCGACACTGTTGAAGTATGACCGGGTCGCGGCGGGCACCATCGATAGCTACTTGATCTGGAAACTCACCGCAGGCCAGAGCCACGTGACCGATGTATCGAATGCCTCGCGAACGTCTTTGATGAATATCAAAACAGGTTCCTGGGACGCTCGATTACTCGATCTATTTGAAGTACCGAAAAAGATACTTCCCGCCATTCGTCCCTCTAGCGGCTTACTCGGCCATACCGATGCGGTAAAGGGCCTGCCGGATGGTATCCCCATTGCAGGCGTTGCCGGTGATCAACAGGCGGCCCTGTTTGGCCAGGCGTGTTTTTCGGTCGGCGATGCAAAATGCACCTTTGGTACCGGGTCGTTCATCTTGATGAATACCGGTTCAGAGCTGGTGCAATCTGATTCCGGCTTGCTCACCACCATTGCCTGGCAGTTGGGTGACGCAGGAAAAACAGTGTATGCCCTGGAAGGGGGTGCGTTTGTCTGCGGTGCGGCGGTGCAGTGGCTGCGGGACGGTATGAAGTTGATCAAACGGGCAGCCGACATCGAGGCGCTTGCCGCGACGGTAGAGGACCATCAGGGGGTTGAGTTCGTACCGGCGCTCACCGGCCTGGGTGCGCCGCACTGGGCTCCTGAAGCGAGGGGAGTCCTCGCGGGACTGACCCGCGGCACCGAGACCGGCCACATCGCCAGAGCTACCCTGGACGCCATGGCCTTGCAAAATGCCGATATTTTGAGGGCGATGGAGCAGGATCTGGGCAGGCGAATGAAACCCTTGCGGGTAGACGGCGGGGCGGCGGTCAACAACTTCCTTATGCAAATTCAGGCCGATGTGCTGGGGCGACAATTGATACGGCCAAAGTTGATCGAGACCACGGTCGCCGGTGCATGTTACCTGGCCGGGCTGGGCGTGGGGATGTGGCACAGTCCAGCCGAATTGCGCAAGATTTGGCAGGTGGATCGCAAGTTCACAGTTGCAATGAAAGCACCCGCCAGGCGCAAGCGCCTGCAATCCTGGCACAAGGCAGTGGAGCGGGCACTGCTCTAGTGTGTAGCGCTCGCTCTCCGGGTATATGGCCACGCCAGGTCACCGCAAGCAGTTCCAACACAAATCAAAAGAGGGGTCGTTACTCTCGTTACAGTTTGAGCATGTCCATGGCACGGCATTGTCAGCACTGAATGCGTTTTTGAGCAACCTCGAAGCTCTGTCGTAGTTGGAATCATCCGTCACCCACAGTTCAACCCAGGCATCAAAGGCGGACAGTTCGCCGATGCCGCCGGCGGCGTATTCGTTCTTCAACACTACTCCGATGCCTGCGGCCTCAACGATATTTCGAGCGTTGGCAACAATAAGGCGGTTATCATTTGTGTACAGCAGTCTCACCCGTGATTACCCCTTATGCATTAAGGATTCACCCGCCTGTTGATAAGGCGGGTTTTGTTCTCTATGGTGTGAGCTATGAACCGACTCCCCTTCACAGGTCGCTCGCAGATGAAAAGTAATGGCTGACATCCTTCCCTTTCGGATACCTTCACTGAAGGAAAAGCACAAGGGTAACACCCTGTGCCGGCATGGCCATCATAAGTGGACAGTGGATAATTCCAGACGATTTGATGTGAAGCAGGGCGAACTGGTGACAACTTATCGCTGTTCACGCTGTGGTAAACAGAAGGTCAAGAAGCATTAGTTTTGGGAGCTACCCCTCGATTACCCGGTGGGTCACCATGGCCTTCTGATAGAGAAAATCTGGGATTTTGTCCGCAATGGTGGCGTGCAAACTGGGTAGTTTTGACCAATGTACGCCCTGTTTGTGGTGATGGGCCGTGTGGTAGCCCAAATTGCCCGTTAAACGATTGTAAACCGGGTTCAGATTGTTATACGACGCTTCAAATTCATTCTCGGAGTCCAGTCCTGTATGGTGGTCATAGGTCACATAGGCCGTGAACAGCATGCTGGTGATCATTGGCAATACAAACAAAAACAGCCCCTGGGCGGGATTAAACCACACCAGTGACGCGACGATTAGAAAGGTTGATATTGAATAAATAAGAAAGGTTTTCATCTGCTTTGGACGGCGCTTTCCAACGGCGTAACCGCGGGGGTAAGCCGTGAGGGCGACATTCAGTGTGTACTCGATCACACCCATTTGAGAGCCATCCTTGCGCTTCCATCGGCTCTCGTCCTTTTCCTGATCGAGAAAATTTAGATGGTGGCCCAATACATGATGAAAAAGCCAAAGGTGTGTTGTAATCCCTGTATGCAAGGCGTAACAAAATTCCAGTCCGCGATTTAACGCTGTATTGCGGAACGTAAACAAGTGTTGATGGTGATGATTCCAGGCACAGAGAATCCCCTTGGGGACAATCATCAGCACGTAGTAGGCAGCGAGCAAAGCGACGCTGTCCAGGGTGAAATACAGCGCGAAATCGACAGCGGTTAGCATTAACATAATGGCGACCGGCCAGCGATCCTCCCTGTGCCGAAAAATACCCCTTTTGATTGGGGCGGCTAAACTTTCTTGCATACAATTTCTCTGTAAATATGTGGCTGCATTAGGACAGAGCGCAATGGGGTGCGTTCCGCAACGGCGAATTATAGCCGCATATGCAGGCCGTTTACAGCTGTTATCCCGGAATTTAGCCCCCGGGCGGGTATCGAGCTCTATGATCCGCTCCAACGGGACGATTTTGCTAATGCCCTCAAGGCCCGAAACCGCGACGTACTGGTAGTGGGGCACAGCAATACCACCCCGGTTCTGGTGGGTTTGCTGGTGGGTAACGCCATCGGCGACAGGAGACTAGCCCACCACCTCCAGTACGCTCTTGCGGAAAATCTCGATAAACAGATCGATCTCTTCGTGCGAAATGGACAGGGGCGGGGACATCACCATATGGTCGCCCACCGGCCGGCACATCAAGCCGTTTTCGTAGCAGCGTTGGTGTATTTTGGCCCCCAGCGACTTCGCCGGTAACTCGCCGGGGTCAAAACTCACGGCGCCCAGCAGTCCGTAATTGCGAATATCAATGACCTGGGGAAGATCCCGCAGGCCATGGAGAGCCTCCTCCCAATACCGACCCTTGTCACCGCTGCCACAGCTAAACAGGTCTTCATTCTCATAGATATCCAGGGCGGCCAGGCCCGCCGCCGCGGCAACGGGTGTGCCCGCGTAGGTATTGCCGTGGAAAAACTCAGGCACTGTGGTTGGCGTGTGATCAAATATGCTTTGCTGGATCGCATCTCGCACAAATACGCCTCCCATGGGCACCGTGCCACCGTTAATGCCCTTGGCACAGGTCATCATGTCGGGAGTTACGTCAAATTCCACGGCGGCGAAGGCCGACCCGGTACGACCGAAGCCGGTGATGACCTCGTCGAAGATCAACAGGATATCGTGTTCATCGCACAGCTCACGAATACGCTTGAGGTAGCCGACGGGGGGTACGACCACGCCCCCGGCGCCGGAAATTGGCTCTATTAAAACTGCGCAAATTGACTGGGCTCCGCGCAGAGCAATTATTTGTTCGAACGCCGCGACCATCTCCTGGGTGCCGTGTTGCGGACAACCCCGGGAAAATGCGTTTTTCTCCATATCGAGCATGCCTGGCAGCCAATCGACTTGCTCCAATACCGGGAAGCCCTGGCGATTATTGGGCAGGCCCTGCATGGAGGTGCCGCCTATGTTCACCCCGTGGTAGCCCTGCTCCCGGGAGATGAAGCGAGTCTTGCTGCCCTTGCCCCGGGTTTGTTGATACAGGTGAGCGATCTTCAAGGCGGTGTCCACCGCCTCCGAGCCGGAATTGGTAAAAAAGATGCGATTGATGCCCTCGGGGGTATGTTTCATCAGGCGCTCAGCAAATTGGAAGGCCGGTGGCGTACCAAACTGAAAGGGTGGCGCGAAATCAATTTGCATGAGCTGCTCGTGCACCGCATCGGCGACAGACTTGCGCGCGTGACCGATGTTGCAGCACCACAGGCCCGCAGTGATATCCAATACCGATCGGTCGTCGTCGGTGTAGAGAAAACACCCCTGGGCGCGGGTGAACATCCGCGGGTTGTCCGCAAAGGCGCGATTGTTGGTGAATGGTTGCCACCAATTGTCGAAGTTCAGCTCAGGCATGTTGTTTTCCTTTTGAATTATTGCGTTGCTTTACTGGTCCAGGCCGCCCATCAGCATGTATTTAATTTCCACGTAGTCGTCGATGCCGTACTTGGAGCCCTCGCGGCCCGAGCCGGATTCCTTTATCCCGCCGAAGGGGGCCATTTCGTTTGAAATAATTCCCTCATTGATACCCACGATGCCGTATTCCAGCGCTTCGGCGACACGCCAGACCCGGCCAATGTCTCTGGTGTAAAAATAGCAGGCCAGGCCGAATTCGGTATCATTGGCCATTGCGATGACTTCTTCTTCCGTTGTGAATCGAATCACCGGCGCAACGGGGCCGAATATTTCATTGCGAAAAACTGCCATGTCGGCGTTGACGTCGGTCAATACGGTGGGTTGGTAGAAGCAGCCGCCCAGTTCGTGTGGGCCGCCTCCCAGCGCTACTTTTGCGCCTGCAGCGATCGAGGCCTGTACCAGCTCATCGACACCCGTCACGGCGCTGGTATTGACCAGCGGCCCCACGGCGATGCCCTCTTCAAAGCCATCGCCCACGCTCAGCTGTGCCGCCGCCTTTACAAACTTCTCTACAAAAGCGTCGTAAATGCCGTCTTGCACAAACAAGCGGTTGAAACAAACGCAGGTTTGCCCCGCGTTGCGATACTTGGAAACAATCGCCCCGGTAACGGCAGTATCCAGGTCCGCATCATCGAAAACGATAAACGGCGCATTGCCGCCCAGTTCCATGGAGGTCTTTTTCATGGTGGCGGCGCACTGGGCTTCCAGCATCTTGCCCACCGGCGTAGAGCCGGTGAAAGTCAGTTTGCGCACAGTGGGGTTGGAGGTGATCTCGCCGCCGATGGCTCCGGAGGCGCCGGCAATCACATTGATGACGCCGGCAGGCACCCCCGCACGTTCAGCGAGTACCGCCATCGCGAAGGCGGACAGCGGGGTTTCTGAGGCTGGTTTGATCACAATACTGCAACCGGCGGCGAGTGCCGGGGCGGCCTTGCGCGCAATCATGGCAGTGGGGAAGTTCCAGGGCGTTATTGCAGCAACCACCCCAACCGGCTGCTTGATACACACGATGCGTTTGTCCGGGGAGGGGCCGGGAATTACATCGCCGTTGATCCGTTTCGCCTCCTCACCAAACCACTCCATGAAAGCTGCCCCATAAGCGATTTCCCCGCGGGATTCGGCGATGGGCTTCCCCTGTTCCGCCGTCATGATGACGGCCAGGTCCTCGAGATGCTCCATCATCAGCTCATACCATTTGCGCAGAATAACCGCGCGGCTTTTGGCGGGCAGCGTCTTCCAGCTTTTCATGGCTTTATCAGCCGCCGCGATGGCCCTGGCGGTCTCTGCGGCGCCGAGTTTGGCCACTTCAATAATCAGTTCGCCATTGGCGGGATTGGAGACTGGAAAGGTGTCGCCATTGTCGGCATCTACCCATTGGCCATTAATGTAGGCCTGGCTTTTCAGCAGGTCTTTGTCCGCTAGGGCGTCGAAAAGAGAAAAGGGCATGTCGGTAATCCTTAGGCTGGCAATAAGAGGTGCAGTGTAAGTACTACAGACTAAGGTGGCTATACCTGAACTTAGGTAGTGCTACGAGTCCCGAGGGGCCAATAGTCCTAATAGGGGGTCCACAGCGGGTGGGCAAGGCTGGGCCAGGGCGTCAAAAAATAGTGAAAATAATTGATTATGGGATGACAGCCCCAGTTTGTGATAGATATTCTTGCGGTGCACCTGCTCTGTATGGGTGCTGATGCCCAGATGTCGAGCCGCCGCCTTGGAGGGGTAGCCTTTGAGCAGCAATTGCACCACGTCGCGCTCTCGGGGTGTCAGCACACTGCTACCAAATTGGGTGAGCAGTTGCTGTACGTGCAGATGGAGTTCCGTCCCCCGCGGCTCGGCTGCGGCGCTTGTTGCCAATCCCGTGGGCCACTGGCGCCGCACTAGGGCGGCCACCGTACCAGCAACAGCCGCCAGCCGTTTAGTATCCCGCCTACTGAAGGTGCGCAGGGCCGGAGTGCGCTCCAGGGAAATGGCGATGGGAGTGCCATCACCACTTTCCACTAAAAAAACCGTGTGGTCGTGTACCCCGTTTGAACGGTAGTAGAGGTCGTAGTAATTGCTGTTTTTGAAATTGTTCGGGGCGATATCCAGGATATGAAAAAATCCCCGAACGCCGGCCTTTGCACTTAAATAAAGGGGTGAAAGCAACCAGAGGCCATTGCGGTATGTGCTGCCAAAGCCGGGTTGATCGCCTTCGTGCAGGGCATTGTGTATCACCTGCAGGGCGCTGGTTTTGGGATAGGCCATGATGACCGCGCTATCGAAGTTCGCCGCCGCCCGAATGAACTCCAGTAGGGCAGGCGAGAAGGCATCGCTTGCCAGGGCGTCTATTACATCTGGCAGCGCCGCGGGATAAGCATCAGTGTTCGGCATGTCGTTTTTTGCCACCGGTCAGGCTATATTTACGCACCATGCCGCGTAATTGATCGTAACTCAAATTGAGTGCCGCGGCGGTGCGTCGCTGATTATGCCCGTTTTTGGCGAGAGCTTCCTCCAGCAGGCGCCGCTCCAACGACGCTATGCGTTCGCTGAATCCCAAAGGGGTGATTGGTGCCACTGGCGCTCGAAGTGGCACAGCGGTGTCTCGATCCAATTCATCCACTGTATCGGCTTCGGCGGGCTCTGTCGCGTAGGGTGATTGAAACGGATCGATAATAATGTCATTCACCAAGCTGTGCGGATCCGCCCAGCGATACAGTGATCGCTCCACCGCATTTTTCAGTTCTCGAATATTGCCGGGCCAGTCATGGGTATTAAGCGTTTCCAGTGCGTTCGCGGTGAAACCGGCAAAAAATTCCCAGCCCAGATCGGCGCACATTTGCACCGCAAAGTGCTGGGCCAGTTCCGGGATGTCTTCCCGTCGCTGTGCCAGTGCCGGAAGGTGGACAACATCGAAGCTCAGCCTGTCTAATAAATCCTGCCGGAATTTGTTTGCTTTGACGAGCGCCTGCAGATCACCGTTGGTAGCGGTAATGATTCGCACATCCACCTGTAGGGTTTGCTGCCCGCCCAGCCGCTCGAATTCGCCGTACTCGACCAGGCGCAATAGCTTTTCCTGCAGTCCCGTCGACATCGTCCCGAGTTCGTCCAGAAACAATGTACCGCCGTTTGCGCGCTCGAAGCGTCCGTGGTGCGTGCGGGTTGCACCGGTAAATGCACCTGGCTCATGGCCAAACAGTTCAGACTCCAGTAGTTGCTCAGAAATGGCGGCGCAATTTACCTTTAGCAATGGCCCGTCCCAACGCGGCGACAGAAAGTGCAGGCGCTCGGCAATCAATTCCTTGCCGGTACCGCGTTCCCCCAAAATGATCACCGGCCGCTGGATGGGCGCAAGCTGTGATACTCGGTCCAAGGCCAGGGCCAATGCGGCCGAATTGCCTATGATGCTTTCTTGCGGTCTAATCATAGGCTAAATATACCTTATTACTGGCTAAAAAAACCATACTATAGGTTATTTAAGCCATATTGGCAGCCCAGAAAACACAACAAACTCGAGACATTCCAAATATTACTTTAAAAATCAATGAGATAGAAAAGTTGGCACACAATCTGTATTAGTAATTAGCGTAACGAAACCAAATGAGAACGTACCACGGTGCGACAAGCTGGAGAAACTAAGTAATGGACACTCTCGACGAAAGATTTCTGATTTATAGCGCGCTGGCAATCCTGTGCAGTACCGTCAGCGTATTTTTAGGCCCGCTTGCAGGGGTCTGGAGCTTCATCCAGATTGCCGCAGTGATCGAGTTTTTGTACTGGCTTGGGCTGAACACCAAAACCCGGCAGGAACAATTTTAGTCAGTGAAGTAACAGGAGAAACACCATGGGTATATTTTCCCGCATGACCGATATTATTAATTCAAACATCAGCGCGCTGCTGGATCAGGCCGAGGATCCGGAGAAAATGATTCGCCTGATTATCCAGGAGATGGAAGACACCCTGGTAGAGGTGCGCAGCTCGTCCGCCCGGGTGCTTGCGGATCGAAAAGCGGCCGCCAGGCGACTGGAGCAGGTTCAAATCGAGGCACAGAGTTGGGAAGAGAAAGCCAAGCTCGCCATCAGCAAGGGCCGGGAGGATCTAGCCCGAGCTGCACTGCAGGAAAAGCGCGCGATCGAAGAAGAATTGACTGTGGTGGAAGCCGAACTGGGCGCTACCGACGAACACATAGCTCAACTCAATGATGAAGTTGCCCAATTGCAGCAAAAATTGACCGACGCCAAGGCCAAGCAAAAGGCGTTGTTGATGCGAACCAAAACCGTGGAGTCGCGCATTAAAGTGAAGCGGCAGATGCACCGTGAAGCACTCGATAACGCCTTCGCGCGCTTCGATCACTTTGAGCGTCGCATGGATAACCTGGAAAGCCAGCTTGAGGTCATGGACCTGGGGCGCGAAGTGCACCCTGATCTGGCCACCGAGATCAACGCCTTGGAAGAAGATGAGCGTATCAGTGATGAACTGAATCGTCTGAAAGCACAGATGAGCGGGCTCGACTCGGGTGCGCAGTCCGACGCTAAGTAATCCAGTTGGCTATAGGCTATATTAATGGCAGCATGTTCTTTCACCGATAAGCTGCCCTAGGAACGAGTTAATGGAATTTCTTCAATTCATGTCTGTCCCGACCATTTTGTTCATGGTTGTAGTGGCCCCAATCTGGCTTACGATGCACTACCGCAGTGTCAATAGGTCTTCTCGAGGCCTCAGTGAGGAAGATCGGGACTCTATTGAGCACATGCTAGAAACTGTAGACAAACTAACTGATCGCATTGGGACCCTGGAATCCATTTTGGATGCCGACCACCCGGACTGGCGTCAGCAAATGAACCGCCGCGAACGCGGAGAGGAGTGAGTAATGGGCAGAAAACGCCGCAAGTACAAGCACTATCGCCAGCAATATGAGCGCGGTAGTCGCACAGTGCGCGCCAGGAGTTGCTCTGGCTGGGGAATGAACCTCTACCGAAATACCCGCGATGGAAAAATAGCCGGCGTGTGTGCCGGTCTTGCCGATCACTGGGATATTGCCCACTGGGTGGTGCGTCTGATGTTTATAGGTGCCTGCCTCTTTACCGGCATGCTGGCGGTTTGGGCCTACATCGGAGCCTGGTGTCTAATGGCGCCACGCTCATCGCGCCGCACTAACCAGGGCGAACGCTATGACGACTACCACCGCTATACCGACGAGGCCGTCGAGATGGAATACGACGAACGCCACCACGACTATAGGCCGAAAAAGGTATTTCGTTACAGCGACAGCGGCAGTGTGCGTCTCAAGCGCGCCAGAGAGCGCCTTGATGCGGCGTTGCGTAGGGTCGAGGGTGTGGAGTCGTATGTGACTTCTCGGCAGTACGATCTCAATAAAGAGTTTTCAAAGCTGTAAGGTTGCCAGCAAAAATTAACTGAACTAAGTCTTCTTTCTCGCTATTGGAATGCCATCCGGTACGGGAGAGGTTCGCCTGCTAAACGGCGAGTAGCCGCTTTTTCATAGATCGGATCATTGGGATGTGTGGTATGACAGTATGTATCCAAATCGCGTTTGATCTACAAATGCCCGAATGGCTGCATGCGATTGGGGTCGTCTCGGTAGAGCAGTGGGCGCTTTTTACGCAGTACCTGAGTTTTGCCGTGACCATAGGAGTGCTCTAGCGGGGACGGGGCCGATTGCGGCAGTCGTCCTGGGGGCTTCCACAAAAAGCTAATCTTCGCTATTCTTCGTAGAAAGTGAATTCTGATTTGGGAACTGTCGATGAGCGATATTCAAGAAGAACCCTATGTGCCCCCGCCCAGTGCATGGTTGGCCCTTACTGAAGTACATCGCGCCGTCGCAGAAATTATCTCACTCGGTTTCAGCCGCAGGGCGTTGGCAAAGGCGCCGAACGGTGATGGTCACCCGGTCATGGTATTGCCTGGATTCCTGGGTGATGATGGCTACAGCGCCGCCTTCAGGCGTTTTCTTGGTAAGCGCAATTACGCGGTCTACGGTTGGGGTTTAGGTCGAAACCTCGGCCCGCGCGAGGGTATCATCGAGGGTCTGGAACAGCGGATTACCGATTTATACGAGCGCTACCAGAGCCCTGTCTCCCTGGTGGGGCATAGTCTGGGGGGCATTTATGCGCGCGAGATGGCCCGCCAAATGCCGCAGTATGTGCGCCAGGTGATCTCCCTGGGCAGCCCCTTTGGTAAGGGGCGACAAACCGCTTCCTATCCCGCGCGATTGTTTACCGCATTGAATCCGCTGGAGGATTTGCCGCTGGATCAGGATGTTCTGCACCACGCGCCACCGGTGCCCACAACGGCGGTGTATTCTCATGGTGACGGCATCGTCAATTGGCTCACGTCGGTGCAACACAACGGTCACGAGCAAAGCCAGAATATACGCGTGCGGGGCAGCCATTGCGGCATGACGTTTAATCCCACCGTGTGGTTTTTAGTGGCCGATCGCCTGGCTCAAGACCAGGGAGAGTGGCGACCTTTCGAGCGTAAAAAATGGGCTAAAATTCTTTACCCCGAGACCCCTACGAGCCAATAGTCGCCACTTGGCCCCCGGCTTCTGCCAGCGCCCGAGCGTGAAAGGCGATGTGGCTACCCACGAAGCTGGCGATAAAGAAGTAGCTGTGGTCATATCCCGCTTGACGGCGAATGGTCGCCTGGTAGCCGGTTTCTGCGCAGACTTGTTCCAGTAACTCGGTGCGCAATTGTAGTTCGAGAAAATCATCCGCTTCACCCTGATCCACCAACATGGGGATTTGGCTGGCCCCGCTCGAGATCAGTTCGCAACAATCGTAGTTTTTCCACGCCTCCCGATCATCACCCAAATAGTGAGTCAGGGCTTTTTCTCCCCAGGGACATCTTGTGGGGGAGACAATGGGTGAAAATGCCGAAACGGATTGATATCGGTCCGGGTTGCGCAAGGCTATGGTTAGCGCGCCGTGGCCGCCCATTGAATGGCCAAAAATCGAGGATAGTTCCGCATTGATGGGGAAGTGGTCCGCTACCAACTTGGGCAGCTCTTCGGTGATGTAGTCGTACATGCGGTAGTAAATATTCCAGGGAGCCTCGGTGGCATTGACGTAAAACCCTGCACCCTGGCCAAAATCCCAGGCGTGCTCAGGGTCGTCTGGAATACCCTCGCCTCGTGGGCTGGTGTCGGGGGTGACTATGGCCACCCCATGTTCGGCTGCGTAGCGTTGTGCGCCGGCCTTGTGGACGAAATTTTCATCGGTGCAGGTCAGGCCGGATAACCAATACAACACCGGTACATTTTCTTCGGCAGCTTGGGGCGGCAGGTAGACGGAAAAATTCATGTCACAGCTGAGGCTGTTAGAGGAATGCGTGAAGCGTTGCTGAAGTCCCTCCCAGCAACGATTTTCGCCAATTTTCTCCAGAGACATAGGTGGCTCCCGCGAAATCAGTAAGTGACAACAGAGCGAATACTTTCGCCTGCGTGCATTAAATCGAAGGCGCGGTTAATGTCATCCAGGGGCATGGTGTGGGTAATTAGATCGTCGACATTTATTTTGCCGTCCATATACCAATCGACAATTTTGGGCACGTCGGTACGCCCTCTGGCGCCGCCGAAGGCCACCCCGTGCCAGGAGCGCCCCGTGACCAACTGGAAGGGGCGAGTGGCAATTTCCTTACCTGCACCGGCCACGCCAATAATATAGGATTCGCCCCAGCCCTTATGGCAGCACTCCAGTGCCTGACGCATTACATCCACGTTGCCGATGCACTCAAAGCTGTAGTCCACACCTCCGTTGGTTAAGTCCATTATCGCTGCGACAACATCGCCCACCTCGCGCGGGTTAATAAAGTCGGTCATGCCAAACTGTCTTCCCAGTGCCTCGCGGTCAGGATTTAGATCGACGCCGATAATTTTATCCGCACCCACCATACGAGCGCCCTGTAAAACATTGAGTCCAATGCCACCCAGTCCGAATACCACGACATTGGCGCCGGGCTCAACTTTGGCCGTGAATGCGACCGCACCTATACCGGTGGTAACCCCGCATCCGATGTAGCAGATCTTGTCGAAGGGAGCGTCTTCGCGCACTTTTGCCAGGGCAATTTCCGGCAGCACCGTGAAGTTTGAAAACGTGGAGCAGCCCATGTAATGCAATATCGGCTCGCCGTCCAGGGAGAATCGGCTGCTGCCGTCCGGCATTAGTCCCTGACCCTGGGTTTCGCGAATGGCCTGGCACAGATTGGTTTTTGGATGCAAACAAAAATCACACTCGCGGCACTCCGGTGTGTACAGTGGTATGACGTGATCCCCTGGCTTTACCGAACTCACTCCGGCGCCCACTTCCCTGACAATACCGGCGCCTTCATGACCCAATATCGCCGGAAATGCGCCTTCGGGATCATCGCCCGACAGGGTGAAGGCATCCGTGTGGCAAATCCCGGTCGCCATAATTTCAACCAGCACTTCCCCGGCCCGTGGACCCTGCAGGTCAACGTCGACAATTTCAAGCGGTTTACCCGCACCAAACGCGACAGCGGCACGTGTTTTCATTTTGTTTCTCCTGGGCTGGGAATGACTTATGCTATGTGACAGCCACTATAGCGGGCGATAGATCGGCTGTCGATTTGTCTGCCGCAAATTGAGCACAAGGGGACGTGAAAATTTAATGTTGCACCGAATTTGGCTGGGGTTCTTTTTGGTCGCGTTCGCCAGCGGTCTATTTCAATGGTTAGGCAACGGCGACCCCGAAGTGTTTCAGCGGATGGTGACCGCACTATTTGATATGGCGGGTTTGTCGGTGGAGTTGGCGATCGGGCTTATCGGATTGATGACCTTCTGGTTGGGTATCGTGTCTGTGGGTGAAGCCAGTGGCCTGATCGATAAACTTGCGCGCCTACTGTCACCGCTGTTTACCCGCCTGATGCCCGAAGTGCCCCAGGGGCATCCGGCGATTTCATCCATGACATTGAATTTGTCCGCCAATATTCTGGGTTTGGACAATGCCGCCACGCCGCTGGGCATCAAGGCGATGAAAGATCTGCAAAGCCTCAATCCCACGCCGGAGGTGGCCAGCAACGCCCAAATTCTCTTTCTGGTGCTCAATACGTCATCGGTGACCTTGTTTCCGGTGACAATTTTATTGTATCGGGCACAGTTGGGGGCCAGTGATCCCGCTTCGGTTTTTATCCCCATTCTTATTGCCACCAGTTGCTCGACCCTCGTTGGTCTGTTGGTTACCGCCTGGATACAGCGCATAAAGTTGTGGGACACCCTGGTAATGGCCTACCTGCTAAGTGCTTTTGCTTTGCTGCTAGCCCTGGTGGGTTGGTTGTCGACCTTGACTGCCGCCGAACTACAGCGGCAATCCAGCCTGGTGAGCAATCTTTCGATCATCACCCTGGTGTTACTCTTTCTGGTGGTCGCCCACAAACGACATATAAATGTCTATGAGACGTTTATAGAAGGGGCAAAATCGGGCTTTGAAACGGCCATTAATATTATTCCCTACCTACTGGCGATGTTGGTGGCCATCGGTATGTTCCGGGCCAGCGGTGCCCTTGATGTCGTGATGGAGAGTGTACAGACTGTGGTCGCCTGGCTGGGCTGGGACACCCGGTGGGTGGATACCCTGCCAACCGCTCTTATGAAGCCCCTGTCGGGTTCCGGCGCTCGCGCCATGATGATCGATACGATGAACACATTTGGGGTGGATTCTTTTCAGGGCCGCCTCGCCGCCACCATGCAAGGGTCGACCGAAACCACGTTCTACGTACTGGCGGTGTACTTTGGCGCGGTGGGCATACGCCATACTCGACATGCGCTGGCGTGTGGCTTGTCGGCTGACTTTGCCGGTATCAGTGCTGCGATAGCAGTTTCCTATTGGTTTTACGGCTGAGTCGGTGCACTGAATATGGCAGTTTCATCCGACCTCTCCCAGCCGACAACAAATTGTGCTTTCTACTTTTCTTTATCTCTTTATAATCCAAGCAAAGCCTGGTAATTGACGGAAAATATTTATGGGTAAATTGCTCGTTATTGCGGATGAAAATAAGCGTTGCGTGGCCATTCGGCGGGGGCTCGAGCTGGCCGACAAGCTGGATTGTAGCGTTGACGTAGTTGCCTTTGGCTATACCTCGCTGCGGGCGCTGCGACTTAAAGTACCCGGGCGAGCGAAAATAAAAAAACGCTTGCTGGTCCAGCGTGAGGCCAGTGTCCAGCAACAAATCGACCAATTCAAACAGGCCCGGCAAAAGGTCAATCTTATTGTGGTCTGGGAAAAGGATATTGTCCCGTGGATAGTCAAGCGTTGTAGCCGACCCTATGAGGCCGTGGTTAAGACGGGGCACCGCGCGGAATCTTTTAGCTTCACCTCCACTGACTGGCAGCTGCTGCGGGAATGCCCCCGCCCGGTACTCATCGTGGCAGAGAAAAAATGGCATCGCACCAAGCCTGTGCTGGCCACGGTAGATTTGGCTTCCAGTGTGCCGGAAAAAATTGCTCTCAACCATGCCGTTATCGATAAGGCCAAGCGTTTCGCCAGCGCTCTGGGCACTGACTTGCGTATCATTACGGCGGTTGAAATTCCGGCCATTCTGGCGGAGCTGGATCTGGTGGATCCGCTGGCGTACGTCAAGGAATTAAAACAGGAGATGCGACCGCGTATTCGGGAGCTGGCCGAGACGCACGGTCTGTCCGAGCGCCTGTTTCGGATTAAGAGGGGGCCGGTGGCGAAAGTTATCAGCAGCGATGCCGCCCGGCAGCGGGCCCAACTCGTTATCATGGGTACGGTGGGCCGGCAGGGATTGGCTGCGCGTCTGCTGGGAAATACCGCTGAAAGTGTCTTACGTCATCTTCGAACCGATGTTCTGGCCCTCAAGCTCTGATTGCCAAACCAATTTTTTTCCCCAATTATTTGCATTTTTGCCACGGCGAGCTATTTTGAAGGTAGTACGTGGCGATTCCGCCCGTGCTGACACGTCCCCTGGCCGATGTTTCTGCCCCGAAACAACAGGCCTCTTGGCCCGCAACCGCAATCGGATAACGGGCCTTTTTTTATATTAAAAACAAATAGATATAAATGATAGTTAATTCTAAGTCTACATGAATATACTCGTATTGGCGTGTCATGCCATGCGCTTGTCGCTGGTCGCCTGTGGCCTGTGGCCTGTGGCCAGGGACGAGTATTCCCGACAAACGGTGGCGCGTTCTCAATTAATGTACACTGCTGTGATTCGCCACCCGGCAATTTAATTTACAGTATTTTCTGCTAACACAAGGAAGCACGGGCATGATTGGATACGTCACCATCGGCACTGCCGATATGGACAAAGCAAAGGATTTCTATCTGGACTTGCTGTCGGATATCGGCGCCTCTATCGTAATGGATTTGGGTACCTTCGCGGCGTTTGGGAATAGCGCGGACGGCCCTCTATTGGCTGTGTGTATTCCCTTCAACGAGGAAGCCGCCACACCCGGCAATGGCAACATGGTTGCAATCGCGCCGGGATCGAAAGAGCAGGTGGATACGCTGCATGCCAAGGCTCTCACCCTGGGCGGCACAGACGAAGGCGCGCCCGGGCCCAGGGGCGATGGATTTTACGGCGCTTATTTTAGGGATCTCGACGGCAACAAGCTCTGTTTTTTTCACATGGGCTAACTCGTGGCAGGCGCTAGTCTTCTCGTTTTATTGGATGATATCGCAGCGGTTCTTGATGACGTAGCGGCGATGACCAAAGTGGCGGCAAAGAAAACCGCCGCGGTACTGGGTGACGACCTCGCGGTCAACGCCGAGAAGGTGTCGGGTGTGCGAGCCGATCGTGAATTGCCTGTTGTCTGGGCGGTTGCCAAGGGCTCCTTTCGCAATAAATTGATTCTGGTTCCCGCCGCCCTGGCAATATCGGTAATCGCTCACTGGTTGATTACACCCCTGTTAATGATGGGCGGTTTGTATCTGTGTTACGAGGGCTTTGAAAAAATTGCTCACAAGTATTTACCCGGTGCGCAGAAAGATCAGAACCCTGCCCACGATCGCTCTGCGAAACTGGCATCTGGCGGTGTCGATACGCCTGAATTTGAACGCGAGAGAATAAAGGGTGCGATCAGAACCGATATGATCCTCTCGGGCGAAATCATTGTCATAACCTTGGGTATCGTAGCCGACTCCAACTTCCTGACTCAGGTAATTGTGGTTACCGGTATCGCTTTTTCAATGACTGCAGGTGTTTATGGTCTGGTTGCAGCGATTGTGAAGCTCGATGACGCCGGACTGTATCTTACCCAGCGCAAAGGGGAAGGCGTGAGTGCGCAAGTGCTGCGTCGTTTTGGCCTGCTCCTGTTGGATTTCGCACCACTGCTAATGAAAGGCCTGGCCATCGTGGGTACGGCCGCTATGTTCATGGTGGGAGGGGGCATACTGGTGCACGGTTTTCACCCCTTGCAGGCGGCTATAGAACACTTTGCCGGTCAGTTGGGAAGTATCGCTCTTGCCGGCGGCGCTTTGCAGGCAGTGATGCCGCTGTTGTTATCCACCTTGTTTGGCGTTATCGCGGGGGCTGTCGTGGTTGGAGTAGGTGTTGTGTGGAAATCGGTCCGTCACTGATGCGTAAACTACTCCCTGTTTTGCTAAAAGATATCTACGGGGATAAGGACAGGGACGAAGCGCTGATCTGGGCCCCGTCCTCCGCTTAGAGTCTCCCCTCCTATTTGGTGGCCCTTTTGGGTTTTGATCTGGCGCTGGCCTTGCGTTTGAGCTTGGGTTTCGCAGTTTTTTTACGGCGCGACCTGGTCGAGCGAATGCCGGCGACCTCCTCGAGTTCCCGCAGTGACTCCTCGAGATAATCAATCATGCGCTGCACATGAGGGAGTGAGCGGCGACAGGCGATGATGCCGAAATCCAGGTGATTAGTGTTGCTCACCAGGGTGATGTTCATGGCAAAGCCATCCATGACGATGGAGCAGGGGTAGATGCCATCCAGGCGGGCACCGTTCCAGTATAGTTGTTTGCGTGGGCCCGGTACATTCGAGATAACCGTGCTAAACGGGGGAAACTTACTCGCCAACCCCAGTGCCGAAGACAGCACTACCGGAATTTGGGCGATTTGCATATACAACATGGCCTCGCGGGCGGATAAGCTGCTGATCATGTCCTTGCCCGCCACCATCGAATCACGAATCGCTGTTAACCGTTTTTCCGGGTCTTTGATGTTGGTGGCGAGGTCGGCGGTAATAAAGCCCACGGCGTTAGCGGACTCTAGGTCGCCTTCCTGCCGTAGTGACACCGGCACCATGGCTTTCAGGGACTGCTTTGGGAGGTCGTTTTGTGCCAGTAGATAGCGACGCAGTGCGCCCGAGCACATGGCGAGCACCACATCATTAACCGTGCCATCAACCGCTTTACAGACCGATTTAATTCGATCGAAGTCCCAGGATTGGGCGACAAACCGCCTGGCACCGCTTACCGAGGTGTTGATGGCAGTGTGGGGTACATCGTGCCAGGGCACAGAGAGATCGCCGCCACGGCCAAGCCAGGCACTACCCACGCGTTTAAATGCCCCGAACAGGTTGGCGGTAGAGTTAAACTGTTCTTTCAGCACATTGGCAACCGCCCGCAATTCCCGCTCTTTTGGGACCACACGTTTTGGCACGCCGCCATATTTTTCCTTTTTATAGCGTTCATAAGCGGCCAGAGAGAGTGGCGAGTCGAGTATGCGGGCCGACTTGGAGGTAGAGCACATTGCCTCGGTAAGATGCATAGCGCCCACCCCGTCGATGGCGGCGTGGTGCATCTTCATATACAGGGCAAACTGCCGATTTTGCAGGCCCTCTATCAAGTGTATTTCCCACAGGGGCCTGTTGCGATCCAGCAAGGTGCTGTGTAATCGGGAGACCAGTGCGAACAGCTCGCGATAGCGGCCGGGTTTGGGTAGGGCGGAATGCCGTACATGATAGTCAATGTCGAGGTCATCGTCTTTTTCCCAGTAGAGGGGGCCCAGTGGGCCCGCCCTCCCGGTGGTAACGTAATCACCAAAGGGGCGGCGATACTCTTCAGCATTTCTGAGCGCATCGGCGACACCGGCCAGGAACCGCTGCTCGTTTACTCCCGCGGGTAAGGTGAAAAGATTGATTCCGCCCACGTGAGTAGGCGTTTGCCGTTTTTCCATCATGAGAAAACCGGCGTCGGCTATTGGAATACGTCGCATAGTCTTTTCCTTTTGAAAATAGCGCTGATTAAGATAACCCTTAATGCCCGCCGGGGCTATGTCCCAGCCAATTTTTTTATAGGCCACCGCCCGGCTCTGGCAAGGCATGACGGGAGGGCGGTTTTGGCCTAGACTCTTCGGTATCGATCCATGCTCAATAACAAGAGGGTCTCATGAAAACTATTCTAGCCCTACTTCTGCTCGTACTCGCGCCTTTTTCGGCGAGCGGTGCGGATGATCCGCGCACGGAACACGCCCAAAAAACACTCGAGATATACACTCGAATTGTAGCGGTGGAGAGTTCAAAAAACCTGGGTAATGTCCCCGAGATCGCACACTATTTAGCCGAGCAATTAACGGCGGCGGGTATACCCGAAGCCGATGTAGAAGTCGTTGCGCTGGGAGAAACTGCCGCCCTTATCGCCCGCTATCGAGGTGATAGCGCCTCGGGCAAGGCGCCCATTTTGTTTTTGGGGCATATGGATGTTGTCGAAGCACTTGCCAAGGACTGGCAGCGACCACCCTTCGAATTGACGCGGGACGAAACTAATTTTTATGGCCGGGGCAGCTTGGACAATAAGTTCGGTATTGCCCAGCTAACCTCCACTTTCATTCGGCTGAAAAAAGAAGGCTTTGTGCCCGATCGGGATTTGATAATTGTGTTTTCCGGCGACGAAGAGAGTGGAATGTTGACCACGCGAATGCTGGCTTACGAGCGGCCTGATTTAGCTGAGGCCGAGTATGCGCTAAACTCCGATGCGGGTGGCGGAAACCTGGATGTAGATGGCAGGGCGATTATTTACCGCATTCAGGCCGCTGAGAAAACCTACGTCACCTGGGAAATAACCGTTCGCAATCCGGGCGGACACAGTTCGCGGCCCCGGCCAGACAATGCCATATACGATTTGGCCAACGCAATCCAGCAGATACAACAGTATCAATTTCCCGTTCGCTGGAGTGAAATGACACTGGCTTATTTTCAAGAAACCGGAAACCAACTCGGTGGTGAACTGGGTAATGCAATGGTTCGCTTCGCCAACGATCCCGGCGACAAAGAGGCAGCGGCCCGATTGGCCGTCGAACCTTCCTATGTCGGTTCCACGCGAACGACCTGTGTGGTAACCATGTTGCGGGCCGGGCACGCGGAGAACGCTCTTCCCCAATCGGCGACGGCAACGGTAAACTGCCGGATATTCCCCGGTGTTTCTGTGGCTGACATTGAAGTGAAACTGAGGGAGGTGGTTGCTAACGAAAGCATGGAGTTCAAGTTACTGGGTGAGCCGACAGAGAGCCCTATCTCAGAGTTGCGCAAAGATGTGGTTGATGCGGTCGCCAAAGCGGTACACAAGCGCTACCCCAAGGTAAAACTTATCGCCTATATGGAATCCGGTGGTACCGACGGTATGCATTTTCGCAAGGCGGGAATTCCCACCTGGGCAGTGCCCGGGAGATTTATGAACCCGGATGAAATGTTTGCCCATGGCTTAAACGAACGGGTACCGGTTAAAGGGTTTTATGATGCGCTCGATCACTGGAGCATAATCATTCGGGAACTGACTGGCGGCTAGTTGTCCACCATGAACGATTCAATCGCCTCTTGAAGCGTGGCCGGTAGCTTGCAGCTATCGCAGTTATTTTTTAATGCTTCATAGCCAGCTTCAGCCTCTTTTGTATCACCACTCTCGAGCAGGGTAGCCAACTCCCTCAGCCGCTCCTGGAGTAAATCCTGGGGCGGGGGCGCCAGCACCTCTGCGCTGCTAGCTGCCTCATCCGCCATTGCGGCAACGCCGGCCCTGGCCGCCATTGGGCTCCCCTCTTTTCTGAGTAGTTTGGTCGCTGTCGCACCGATACGGGCGCTCTCGGTAGCAGAGTTCCCGCTTGAAAATTGTTCCGGTACAACCCTCTCGGCTGTGGATTCCAGTTGGACATCCAGGTCCATGGCGGGGGAGACCGGGTCGGGTTGCTGCGGCAGAACCAATAAAACCGCCACGGTCACAACGGATACGGCGGCCAGGCCGCCTATCCAGGCAGGGCGAGAGTAGTGCTTGCCAGAGGGCGCGCGCTGTTTCGCATAAGCCAATATTTCTTCGTCCAGTTGGGCGGGTGAACGGGGGGAGGGTAAGGGCAATTTTTTCATATCTCATCTCCCAGTTTTTCACGCAGATGATTGCGCGCATAGCGCATTCTGCTTTTGACCGTCTCAACGCCCGTATCGGTTATTTGGGCAATGTCGGCCAGGGTAAAGCCCTGCTCGTGCAGTAGAAGAGCATCCTTTTGTTCGCGGGGGAGCTGGGCCAGCGCCGCAACGACAGCCCTCTGCAGATCCTCAATCTCGCTATTATCCGTGGCTACGGGTTCGGGCGCCGAGGTCAGCTCGGTATGTTGATTGTCCGCCCTGCGCCAGTGATCAACGAGCCTGTTGTGGGCGATTTGATACAACCAGGTGCGAAAACGTGCGTCAGGTGTGTATCGTTCAACCGCGTTAATGACAGCCACCCAGGTGTCCTGGGCCAGTTCCTCAACGACAGCGATACGCGGGTAGCTGCGGAACAAAAATGCGAAAAGGCCGTCCTTATGACGGCGATACAGCAGCTCGAAAGCGTCTGTGTCACCGTCCTGGTAGGCCAGCATCAGCGATTCGTCGCTCTTTAGGCGATTGAACAGCGCCAAACTAATCCCCACATCAAGGTTTCTCTATATAGGGGAGGATAACGATTGTGCCAGCTCAATCAAGTGAATGAATTCACTGCGATAGCCGTGGGGATCGTCACCTCGGGCATTTCTTGCCAGCGACAGCGCATCTTGATACCCCCAATCGGAGGTAAACGTGCCGCCTTGCAGTATTTGTCCAAAACCCGCCACGCTGGCTGCAAAGCGTAGATCGGTACTGCTATTACCCAGTGATGCGTTCAGCGCCGCCCTGCTGATCACTTGACTGGTTTCAATGCTGTTACTGGTGCCCGGGGTTTTGTAGCGCAGTTTGACGAAAGCGATCTCCCCATGCCCAATCTCGCGCGCAGTATCGTTGTTCCCATAGCGCAGGGCTGGCACTTGTTCGCCGCCATCGCCTACCAATGCTATTTCATACAGCGCGGTTACCGTGTGCCCGGCGCCAATATCGCCGGCGTCCACTTTGTCATTGGCAAAGTCCTCGCGATTGAGCAGGCGGTTTTCATAGCCAATGAGCCGGTATTCACTCACCACGGCGGGATTGAATTCAATCTGTATTTTGACATCGCTGGCAATGGTGAGCAATGTCGATTGCATCTCGTTTACAAGCACCTTTTGCGCTTCTTGCAAGCTGTCAATGTAGGCGGCGTTGCCATTGCCCACGTCGGCAATCTGCTCCATCAGGGCGTAGTTGTAGTTGCCACTGCCAAAGCCCAGCGTTGTCAGTGCGATGCCCGCCTCGCGCTTGCGAATAATCAGGGTTTTAAGCGCCTCAATGTTTACGGTACCGACGTTCATGTCACCATCACTGGCGATCAGCACCCGGTTAATGCCGCCCTCTATCATATTTTGCTGCGCCAGGGCGTATGCCAACTCTATACCCGCGCTGCCGTGGGTGCTGCCACCACTGTGCAGGGCATCGATGGCCGTCATAATAGTGGCTTTTTTGTCGCCCGGGGTTGCGTCCAGTACCATGCCTGCGGCCCCGGCGTAGACCACCAGGGATATGCGATCCTCAGCCGTCATTTGGTTGACCAGCAGTCGCAGGGATTTCTTGACCAGCCCGAGTTTGTCCGGCGAGCGCATCGAACCCGATACATCAATCAGAAAAACCAGATTGGCCGGGGGGCGTTTGTCGAGCTGGGGTTCAAAGCCCTTCAAGCCAATTTGTAACAGGTATCGGTTTTTACTCCAGGGCGCAGGTGCAAGTTCCGTGTTGATAGAAAACGGCTGGGAACCTGCAGCTGGTGTGGCGTAGTTATAGCCAAAATAATTGATCATTTCTTCGAGGCGCACGGCATCGTGGGGGGGCAGGCGGCCCTCTTTGACGAGCATGCGCCTGATGTTTGAATAGCTGGCCGTATCAACATCGATGCTGAAGGTTGATACCGGGTCTTCGCTCACCACGAAGATGCCGTTTGCCTTGTAGTGTTGATAGTTCTCCCTATCGACCGGTTGATCGATATAGTGAGCGGGATAGGGTGCGATCATCGCGGCAGCCTCAGCCGCGTGGAGCGGGCGAGCCCTCGCGATATCCGCGTCGTACAGTTTTCTGAGTTCTCTTGTTTCGAGCGCAACACTCTGGTTGATAGAACCGGTTGGCACTATCGGGACTACCGGTTTAACCGGGCTGGTCGAATTTTGACCGCCAGAGACAACATGCTCTGGCTTCTTCTCGGGTTCTGCTCGCTGCTCTGCGCAGGCCGTAGCGAGCAGCGCGAACAGGATTAACGGAATCAATTTTGATGGTTTCACAGTAAATCTCCTTTGTGGTTGTTCAGAGGCTCCCTATGTCTATCGCAGCAGCACCCACAAAGGGGTTAAAAGAATTTACAAAATTTTGCCGGCTGTCAGTTCGCGCTGGCGCGGTACCAGATAGGCGAGGACCAGGCCCGCTCCTGAATGGTTTTATGCAGGTCGGGCCTGGGCTCATAACCCGCCCTGATCGCGTCCCAGGTTGACCAGCGACAGCTGGGGTTCTCCAGTACACGTACGTAGTAGAAAGCCTCTTGCCCCGGTGTGAAATCGGGGTCCTGCCAGAGTGCTTTGAGTTCCGCTGAACCCGTTCCCGCAAACGTCGAGCAGTCCGCGAGGTCGACTTTGGCGCCATTGTCCGGACAGCGATGACTGACGGGGTCGACCGCCATTGCGCCACTGCAAGCTACGTCAAAGACCCGTTCTGTATGCAGACCGTCGGTGATCGTCCCCTTAATTACTTGTAACCGTTGTAGGGGCTGCGCCGCGGAGTCCGCCACTGCCCACACTAGAAATTGTGGTGCGGCGTCTCCCTGGGCCGTTAAGTCCTGCCCCATGGTTACGCCTCGCTGGTAGGCCTGCGACACCAGATCCGAGTTGGCCAATAGTTCTTGGTCAAAATCATACCCGGCAAAAAAACGCAGGCGAATACGTGGGCCGCTGGTGGCAAAGGTTTCCTTGCGCCTGAAGGCAGCGTAGATGGCCTCGCGGGTATTGTCTTCAGCCCATACGCCGGTCAGGCCAGAGGCGCTCCAGGTCTCGAATGAGGAGGACTGGATATAGTCGACCCCTTCAATATTGTTGACCATATCCGGTGCAAACCATTTCATGAGCGTGCCAGTCAGGAATGAGGCCGGTATTGAACCGCGGCGCTCAGCCGTGCCATCGAGCAGACCCGCTTTGGAAAAGAACGTCGACTCATCGGGAGATGTGGCGCCGTTGTGGGTGTCGCTGGCACCCACCAGGCCGAATTTGTAGGGGTTAACTACCCCGTCTTCGGCTATTTTCATGCCCCGCAAATAGGCGTCACGCACATAGCTCCCCGGCGGCGCGCTGGGCAAGGTGGTGGCGACCCGATAGGGCATAATCTCAAAGTTGGCCCATTCGTCATTCTTTGACAGCAGCGGATGGGTGTCCGAAGTGCCCTTCACCTGGGTGATTTCCACCAGCGGCTCATTGCGCATGCGCTGCTTGGCGTAGTCATCGTCGATGGGATTATCTGCCCAGTCGGTTAGCTTGAACATTTGGCCGTTAGAGCCATTGGAGTTGTGCGGAATGGCCAGGCTTTCAATGCCCTGGGCGCGCAGCTCATCCATCCACTGCCAAAGCCCTTCCGGGTTGCGGGAGTTTAGCCGCGAGAAGGGCACTGCCGGCAGCCGGTCGGCTCCTTTGAAAATAACATTGCGGTGCAGGTTTCCCCGTCCGACGGTAGAGGACGTGTACTCGTAGGCCGCGAAGGTGGTAAATTTCCCCGGCATGTTGTATTGCTCTGCAGCATCGATGGTATCCAGCCAGGCGGATTTTGTAACCGATTCGATGAGCGTTGTATCGATAGTGCCATCGGCGATGCCGGCAATCATGGCCGGAATAAACGACGCGAATGCCTTGCCCCGTCCCAAAATGGATAAGTCACCCATATTATCGGGCGCGTTGATGTCGTGCAAAGATTGGGCGACATCCAGTTTGGAAAACGCTGAACTGGTGTCCGCCGCTTCCTTCACCAGGCCCAGAAATATCGCGTGATCGGTTATCGCATAAAAATCCAGCGGCCGTTGCAACTGCACGGCATAGCCGGCGGGATGAAGTAGCGCCTCGCCGCGCGCGTAGCGGTAGGCAGCTTGTGGCGTCGCGATAGTGCCGAAGGCGTAGGCGTCGAAGGAATACGCCGTGTGCACATGCAGGTCGCCGAAGTAGGCGTTGCGATCCGGGTTAGGATCTGCCCGCAAGTTGAGCACTTCATGATTGGTTGCGAGAATAGGTGTATCCGATGCAGCTCCTCGTTGTTGATCGAGAGGGCTGATTTTGTTCAGATCCGGTACCTCATCCCTGGAGCAGGCCTGTAGTGCCAGGATCATAGTAGCGCCAAGAATTGCATGTGCGCCGGGCGTTGAAATTCGCATTATGTTGTACTCTGGTAAGGGTCGTTTATCATAGTGGGGTCATTGATTAGTGTCTAGAAATGCCCTGGTGTTTTCTGGCCGGATAAAAAGGGGGCAATTGGCTGCTCATGAGCATCGTAAATCGTGGTAAATAACGCGCTGGTTAACATTCCACCCTTACAACTGGCGATCGCGTTTATCCCGGTCGCTCTTACCCTGGCGATTTTTGTGAAATGGTCGCTGGGAGTCGGCAACGCCCTGTATGCGGTCGCGCGCATGCTTGTCCAATTGTTACTTATCGGTTACGTGCTCGCCTATATCTTTGGCGCGGATGATGCCTGGCTGATTGTGGTGGTGCTTTCCATCATGCTCATTACTGCCAGTTGGATTGCCCTGGGTGCGGTCAAGGCGCAGCGCCGGGCGCTGTTTTCCAAGGTATTGCTGTCTATCGCCATCGGGGGCGGTTTAACGCTGGCGCTAATCACCCAGTGGGTGCTCGCGCTAGACCCCTGGTATTTACCCCACTATATGATTCCATTGGCCGGTATGATATTTGCTAACGCAATGACCGCTGTCAGTCTTGCCGCAGAGCGGGTAAATGCCGAGTTGGCGCACGGTGTGGGCTGGAATGAAGCTCGGGTTACCGCCTTTCAGGCAGCCCTGATTCCAGTCATCAATTCGCTTTTTGCCGTGGGCCTGGTTTCTCTTCCGGGTATGATGACCGGGCAGATTTTATCCGGGGTCTCGCCAATGGTCGCTGCTCGCTACCAAATCATTGTGATGTGTATGATTTTTTCTTCTGCTGGCATATCAACGGCGATATTCCTCGCTATGGCAAAGGACATCAGCCGGACTCGGTAACAGGCGCTTGTCCGGGCAGTTATGCATCATGCTAGTATGACCGGCAACTCACTTTAAGGATCACACAATGGGCCGCTTGGACAACAAATTGGCGTTTATCACCGGTGCCGCCAGTGGCATAGGAGCAACCACGGCGGAGCTATTCGCCGAGCAGAGCGCCACCGTTGTACTGGCCGATATTAACGAGTCTGCTGGCAACGCGTTGGCGGAGCAAATCAGGCAAAGCGGAGGGCGCGCTCACTTTCACACGCTCAATGTCAGCGACGAGGAAAACTGGGTGACGGTCATCGATGCCGTTACCAGCGAACTGGGTGCTCTGGATGTGCTGGTTAATAGCGCCGGCATAGAGTGTGTCGGCATGATAGACGATCTGAGTTTGGCCGATTGGCACCGGGTCAGCCGGATAAACATTGATGGCGTATTTCTGGGCACCAAATATGGCATGCGGGCAATGACCAACGGCGGGTCGATTATCAACATATGCTCGGTCGCCGGTCTCATCGGAACAGCGGGGGCCTCGGCCTATAACATGAGTAAAGGGGGAGTCCTGTTGTTCTCCAAATCAGCGGCGATTGAATGCGGCAGATTAGGCAACGGCATACGGGTGAATACGGTGCATCCCGGGGTAATCGAAACCCCCATGCTTACTGACTCCCTGCCGGATTTTTTGGCAGTTGGATTGGTGAACTCCGAGGAGGAGGCACTGGCGGCACTGGTCAAGCTACACCCGATTGGGCGATTGGGACAGGCTATTGACGTCGCCCGGGGTATCTTGTTCCTGGCCTCGGATGACTCGTCATTTATGACGGGCTCGAAGCTGGTCATTGATGGCGGTATGACCGCCTAATCTGACGCGGCCATCGCATAACGGTTAAGGTGGAGGTTCCCAGGTGATGATTTGTTCCTGTCGTGCGTCGGCTCCCGGTAAAATATTTCATGCACTTTTATTTGGCCTCTTTATATTGATCGGGAACCTCACGGCAGCGTCGCCCGAGAAGTCAATGCCCCCCGGAGCCGACGCAGTGGAGACCGGGAAGCACCGTCTAACTAGAGACGACTACCAGCAACGTTTTGCCGGGCTGGCCCTCCAGTGTCTTCATCAGGAGTACCCCAATCATATTCTGCATCACGTCAGTGGGCCGGGAGAGATGGCCGAGCCCAGCGCGCTTCACCCTGCGTTTTATGGCTGTTTCGACTGGCACTCTTCTGTGCACGGTCACTGGTTACTGGTCCGTCTGTTACACCGCAATGAACTGAATATCGATAGAGCTGCTGTTATAGCAGCGTTAGATGCCTCTTTTAGCGCTGCGAATATCGCCGGAGAGTTGGTCTATTTTAGCGCGGTGGACAGAGTAGGCTTTGAGCGACCCTACGGCAGAGCGTGGTTTTTACAACTCACCGCGGAGCTGCGAGAGTGGGACAGCTCGGAAGCCAGACGCTGGCTGGCGAACCTCCTGCCATTGGAGGAACTCATCATCGATCAAACGCTGGCGTGGCTGCCCAATCTCAACTACGCTATTCGTAGCGGTACGCACAATCAAACAGGCTTTGGATTTGGGCTGATGCTGGACTTTGCCCGCAGCGCCGGAGCTGCCCCTCTGGAGAAGTTACTGGTAGAAAAGATTGAACAATTTTATCTGGAGGATGTCGATTGTCCCTTGAGCTACGAGCCGTCGGGGGAGGACTTTCTCTCGCCCTGCCTGATGGAGGCAGATATTGTTCGACGGGTCTTGTCTGACGGTGACTTTTCCCATTGGTTGACTGGCTTTCTGCCGCAGATCCCCACTGATGGCGGGGGAAACTGGCTAGCAGTGGGTGTTGTGTTGGATGCGACTGACGGCAAGCTTGTCCACCTCGACGGTGTGAATCTCTCTCGAGCCTGGGCCTTGCAAAATATCGCCGCCAGTTTGCCTGCTGGCGACAAACGTATTCCAGCGCTTCAGGCCAGTGCCATAATTCACGCCCAGGCAGGGCTCGAGTCAGTTACCGGTGAGCACTATGCAGGCGGGCATTGGCTGGCCAGTTTTGCGACGTATCTGCTAACCGAGCGGGGTCAGCCCCGGTAAATTGGCGGTAGCCACCATCCACGATGGCTGTATTAACCCAGATGAGAAATAGGCAGGTGATCGATATGAGTGAATTACGCGACGCAGAAATGCAGCTCTTTGAGCTCACCCAAAAGGTCGCACAACTGCGCAGGGAGAGCACAGCGGAACCGGTCAAAAACTATATTTTTCAAGGTGACAGCGGCGAGGTCTCGCTGCTCAGTTTATTCGGTGATAAAGACGTGCTTTTTGTCATTCATAACATGGGTCAGGCGTGCCGTTACTGTACCTTGTGGGCCGATGGTTTAAACGGTTTTGTGCCACATATAGAAAGTCAGTACGCCCTCGCCCTGGTGTCCAAGGACGATCCTCAAACCCAACGCACGATGGCCAATTCGCGGCATTGGCGGTTTCAGATGGCCTCCCATGGTGGTGGTGATTACATCAAAGAACAATCGGTAAGTCCGGGGGCCAATAACACGCCGGGTATGGTGTGCTACCTGCGTAAAGGCGATGAAATATTTCGAAAAAATTCGGCGCAGTTTGGTCCCGGAGACGAGTTTTGTTCCCAGTGGAATCTGTTGAGTCTGGCGGGGGTATCGGAATCGGAGTGGACGCCACAATACCACTACTGGAAACGCCCGGCGATAATGGAAGACGGCGGCGAAAATTTAGTCGATTAAGGCCGCGCGCTGGTGCAACTAAGAAACTAACCGTCAGTGGCCACCGGCCGCCGCCGTTTCACTGCTCGGCGGGGCGTTTGATCGCTTTGAGTACTTCCCGGGTCAGATCCCAAAGATCAAAACCCTGCTTGCCGTAGTCCAGGCCGCGCCGCACGATGACAATATCGTGCGAGGGCACTACCACCACATACTGGCCTCGATTGCCACGAGTCGCGTAGGCATCCCCGGGTATATCCGTGCGATCATCGGGCACCAACCACCACTGGCCGCCATAGAAATTCCCGCTTGTGGCAGTGGCTGGGGCTGGGGTTCTTATGAAATCAATCCATTGGGGTGAGACTAATTGCTCCCCGTGCCAGCGACCTCCCTGCAAATAGAGCAAGCCAAAACGGGCGAGATCCCTGGCGTTGCTATACACCTGACTACTCAAGATAAAGTCGCCAAACCTGTCCATGCCCAGCACAGTGTTGCGCATGCCAATTTTGTCGAGCAGGGCGTTGCGTGGAAATTCTCGATACGCTTCATCGCTGCCCAGGGCGAGCTTCATGGCGTACACCGCAAGCAGCGTGTCGTAATTTTCATAATCCCAGAAGCTGCCGGGATCTCGAACTGCACCACGCCCCAGCGCGGCCGTCACGGAGCTTGCCCCCGCCCAATAGGACAAGCCGGAGCCTGTCGCATACTCCATGTCAAAGCTATCGACCGGATACAGTCCGCTGGACATATTCAACAGCTGCCTTAACGTGATGCGATTGCGCGGATCGGTGCCGGGCGCGGGCAACTCGGGCAGCCACGGCAATCCGACCGGTGAATCCAGGCTGAGACTCTTGCGCTCAACCAGCTCGCCAATCAGGGTAACCGCAATGCTTTTGGCGGTGGACCAGGTGCGGGTTCGCGTGTGCATATCAAACCCTGGTGCATAGCGCTCATGTATGATGTCGCCGCGGTGTAGCACAATGAGACTCACCGTGACCTGCTCTGGCGTTGCGCGATCAAAGGCCCAGTCAGAGGCGGCTTGCAGGGCGTTGGGGTCAACTATGTCAGTTGTTGCCACCGCTTCGAGCAGGTCACCGTCGGGCCAGACGATAGTAGCGTGGTCGCCGGGAACGGGTGGCATGGTAATCGCAGGGAGGGTATCGATGTCATCAAAGGTTTGCTGTGGCGCCATTACGACACAACCTATGCCTTCGCGGAAAACGGCGCGGATTACCGGGCCTGCATCGTCGCCGCCTACTGCCACTGCCCTGAGGGTCGTATCCACGTGGTAATTGCCGCCCTGAGCAGAACCGACCGGAACCGGTAGGTAAGCCAGTTCCTGGGCGAATACCTGTTCCAGGGTACGATGGGAAGTAAAAAGGCCATTACACATCAGTACAGCCTGCAAGCCATTACGAATCATGATCCGGTTGGCAGAAAAATAATCGAAGTCCTTTTCGGATTCAGCCATTACTGCGCAGGAAAAAAGCGCAAGCAGAAAGGCGAGGGGCCTGACGGAGTTACTCATTGGGGAGCCATATGTGTCGAAAGTAGGGCGGTTGAGGATATCTCTGTCTTTCGCCAATCTCCAGCACTCTGTATCATTCAATATCTCACCAAACGCTGCAGATAATGAGATGGAACTGATTGTTTTCGATCTCGATGGCACTTTGCTCAATCGTGATTCACAAATATCGGAATTTACCCGGGAGACATTACGTCTGTTGGCGCAGCGGGGTATTGCCTATACGGTGGCCACCGGGCGGGCGCTACACGGCGCGCAGGATATTCTAGCGGGCCACAACTTTACCTTGCCGCAGATTTTTAAAAACGGTGCGATGATCTGGCTGCCTGAGCGAGAAACCTATACTCGCAAGTACGTGTTAAGTGAGCGCGAAATCGAACGAGTGCTGGCGGCCTTTCTTGCCCAGGAGGTGGCCCCTTTATATATACGGTGGAACAGGACAACCGCCATGCGGTATACCACCTGCCCCTTGGCAGTGATGTGGAAAAAGAGTGGCTCGATGAACTCAAAGGGCGAGGCCTGTCCACCGCGCTGCTGTCTGAATTACCCGATAGGGCGGAGATTACCAATATCAGCGCCCTGGGTCCGCGCAGCGCTATTGAGGCGGTGAGGGATCTGGTCGACACCCAGGAGGATCACCTGGTTGCCTACATGGGTGTTGGGGCGAGCACGACGGATACTTGCTGGCTGGATATTCATCATAGCGAAGGCAGTAAGGGTGGTGCGGTAGCACAGTTAAAACGTGATTTAGGTGTCAAGCGGGTGGTTTGTTTTGGCGATAGCGACAATGATTTGAGTATGTTCGCAACCGCCGATGAAGCCTACGCGCCGGAAAATGCCAAGGATGATGTCAAGCGCGCCGCCACTGCAGTGATTGGCCATCACGACCAGGATGGTATTGCTCTTTTTCTACGACAGCGGTTTAAACTCTAATCTGGAGAGCCGCTGAACAAGTCTATTGCGTCTCTGCGTGGCTCCCCAGGTATTGCACGACGGAACGCGCCAGCGCCTCGGTGTTATAACCGCCCTCCAGCATACTCACCAGCCGCCCCTGGCAGTACCGGTCGGCCTGTGCCCGTATTATCTGGCCCAACCAGCCATAGTCGGCGTCATCCAGCAACAGACCCGCCAATGGGTCATCGCGGTGTGCGTCAAACCCCGCCGACACCAGAATAATATCGGGTCGGTGCCGGACGAGCGCAGGCAGCCAGTCCCGTTCAATCGCGGTGCGAAACGTGCTACCCGAGGTGCCTTCAGGCAGCGGCGTGAGACAAATATTGGGCTTATTGACATCGTCGTAGCGGCCCGGATAAAACGGGTATTGGAAGCTCGAGCAGACCAGCACTTCGGGGCGATCCTGAAATATCTCCACAGTGCCGTTGCCGTGATGCACATCGAAATCGAGAATCGCCACGCGCTCGGCGCCCAGGGACAAGGCTCGCTCCGCTGCCAGGGCGATATTATTAAAGATGCAAAAGCCCATGCCTATCGCAGCTTCCGCGTGATGACCGGGTGGTCGCACCGCGCAGAACGCATTGCGATACTGCCCCGACATTACGGATTCCACACCCTGTAGCCCGGCACCCGCCGCCAATCGGGCTGCGCGCAGGCTGTATTTGTTGAGGGAGGTGTCGGCATCGATTTTTGCGATGCCCTCACCCGGTTTCAGTTCCGCCAACAGCTCCAGGTATTGCCGGGGGTGAATGCCCTGAAAATGTGCATCGTCAATTTCTCTGGCGTCGCGCCAGTCAAGATGCGGCTTGTTTGCCAGGGCCGCATGGATCGCGCGCAGCCGCTCCGGACTCTCCGGGTGGTGGGGCAGCATCATATGTTTCTCGCAATCGGTATGGCTTAACAACAGGGTAGGCATGGGTGATCCTCTATTGGTTCGCAACTTTGCGGGGAAAAAAGGCAGCTGTCCAGTGATTGATCTATACTTTAGCCAGGTGGTTAAAATATGGCATACCGCACCAAACTGGTAAGTCTGCTGTTGCTGCTGTGGCTGGCGGCCATGCCCGTCTGCGGCCAGGGAGAAATCTGGCAGATAAATATCGAGGGCGCGATTGGCCCGGCGACCTCCGATCATATGGTAAGAGGGCTGGAGCAGGCCCAGGCGTCCGGCGCGGAACTGGTTATCTTGCGTATCGACACACCGGGCGGCCTCGATACCGCCATGCGAGAAATGATCAAGGCTATCCTGGCCTCTAACATACCCGTTGTTTCCTATGTGGCACCCAGCGGAGCCCGCGCGGCCAGCGCCGGCACCTATTTGCTGTATGCCAGCCATGTGGCCGCCATGGCGCCGGGCACTAATTTGGGTGCGGCGACGCCGGTTCAAATCGGGGCGCCCAGTCTGCCTAAAATGCCCAATGAGAGCGACGGTGAGGAGAAGGAGCCCGCGATCACGCCTTCTACCGCGATGGAGCGCAAGATTATCAACGATGCGGTGGCCTATATCCAAAGCCTGGCCCAGATGCGCGATCGTAACGCCGAGTGGGCCGAGAAGGCCGTCCGTGGCGGTGCCAGTTTATCTGCCGAGGACGCCCTGGAGCAAAAAGTCATTGAATTAATGGCCGACACGGTAGACGACCTGCTGCAACAATTACACGACCGCGAGGTGGTATTAAACGGTCGGCAACACATGCTTAAAACCGAGGGGCTGGCGCTCTATGTTCTCCCCATAGATTGGCGCAGTGAATTTCTGGCGGTCATCACCAACCCCAACATTGCCTATATGTTGATGATGATTGGGATGTACGGCCTGATTATCGAATTTTCCAACCCGGGCCTGGGTGTTCCCGGTGTGGTGGGCGCCGTGAGCCTTATACTGGCACTGTACGCGTTTCAGGTGTTGCCCATCAGTTATGCTGGATTGGGCTTGATGATATTGGGGGTAGCGCTGATGACGGCGGAGGCCTTTGCCCCCAGTTTCGGCATCCTTGGCCTGGGGGGCATTATCGCCTTCGTAGTGGGCTCGATTATGTTGATGGATACCGACCTGGCGGGGTTTCGCATCGCCCTGCCAATGATTATTGCGTCTTCTTTATTCAGTGTGGGCCTGCTGGTCTTTGCCCTGGGTCTGGTGTTGAAAGCGCAGCGCCAGAAGCTTGTTAGCGGCCTGGATAGGTTGCTGGGCCTGGATGGCGTGGTTGAGTCATTTCATGGGGATGCTGCCCTGGTGCGAGCGGATGGTGAACTGTGGCATGTTGAGAGCGAGCAGGCGCTGAAGAAAGATGATTTGGTTATCGTCACCGGCATCGAAGGATTGACCCTGAAGGTGCGCAAAATTCGGGAGAAAACGAATGATCATTGAAATGGAATATCTCGCCATCCTCCTGACACTGATGGTATTTGGCTTGCTGATATCCATGTTCCGAGTTTTGCGCGAATACGAGCGTGGGGTTATTTTCATGCTGGGGCGTTTTTACAAGGTCAAGGGTCCCGGCCTGATCATCGTCATCCCCATACTGCAGCAGATGGTGCGGGTGGGTTTGCGCACCGTGGTAATGGATGTGCCCACCCAGGATGTAATCTCCCGGGATAATGTTTCTGTGCAGGTCAATGCGGTCATTTATTTTCGGGTTATCGACCCCGAACGAGCCATTATTCAGGTGGAAAACTTTTTGGAGGCCACCAGTCAGCTCTCCCAGACGACCTTGCGTTCGGTACTGGGGCAACATGAGCTGGATGATATGTTGGCGGAGCGAGAACAACTCAACGCCGATGTTCAAAACATTCTGGATAAACAGACAGTCGCCTGGGGTATTAAGGTTGCCAATGTTGAAATCAAACACGTCGATCTCAACGAAACCATGGTGCGCGCTATCGCCAAGCAAGCGGAGGCGGAGCGAGAACGTCGGGCCAAAGTAATTCATGCGATGGGAGAGGCAGAGGCCGCCGAGAAGCTGGCCGAAGCGGCCAAGGTGCTGGCAAGTCAGGAAGGGGCCATTTTGTTGCGCTACCTGCAGACCCTGGTGGAGATCGCCGGCGACAAAAGCTCGACTATTGTGTTTCCGCTGCCTATAGATCTGATGGAAAAATTAAAAAGCTGAGGCGCAATGAATGATCGGCACTGCGCGGGCGGGTTTGACAGAATCCGAGGCGAGACTTAGCATTGGTCGCTGATTTACTATCGACTTGATGGGAGATAACTCAGTGATACGAAATTGTGCCGGCGCCTTAATCCTGACCCTGTTCGGAACCGCTGCGGCTATGGCCGAATCCCCCAGCCTCAACAAGCCCCTGCCGTCGTTGTCTATTGCAGACAAAGGTGAACTAGTGTTGGAGAACGACAATTACAGCTACCAGCCGTGGAACTCCCAGGACAGCCTGGGGGCCGTACACGTGTTGCAGTATTTCGCAGGCACCAAAAGTGGCAGTAAAATCTTCGAACCCTTTACCGATCGCCTGCAGGTCGAATTCCCCGAGGGTGGCTATCATGTCACAACTGTCATTAACCTGGACGATGCAATGTGGGGTACTAGCAGGTTTGTCATCAGTGAAGTAAAAGCCAGTAAACGGGAATTCCCGGCCGCCACCATCGTACTGGACGAGGAGGGTACCGGTAAGAAAACCTGGGAATTGGGCAAGAAAGGCGCTGTCCTGGCGGTCATGGATAGAGCGGGCAGTGTTATCTACCTGTCTCACGACAGCCTGTCCGAGCAGGAAATGCTGGCCACACTCGCCCTCATGAAGAAGAACATCGAGAGCTGAAGCCGCCCCCAAGCTCGCCCGGGGTGAGGGCAAGCCCGGCTAAAAACCTGTCGCGTTTTCAATCGTGTTGAAAACCCTACATGTGGTGAGTCTGTCTAAAGCAGGCAATGATTGTTACTCAAACCAAGCCTCCCAGGGAGCTGATTATGAGTGCAACACGTGCCATTGAATACCGCGTTATCCAACAAATTTTGCAGCGCCGACAAATCCAAAGTTATCGATCCCGCGTCGAGGGATTGATTACCGCAATTGCTGCGGTCGCTTGCCTGGGGGTGCTCGCCACGTTCCTACCGGGCTTGTTGTGGCTGCCCTTGCTGGGAGCGATCGTGCTAATTCTAGGTGCATGAGTAACGCGAGGGATGGTGGCCCGCCGCTACTTTACCCTTACTCGCCAAACCACTCCTGCATTTTGCCTGCAGTTTTGAGCCGCACGTTAGCATTGATGTAGGTTGCCACCGCGGCAATCGCCAGGGCGAGTACGCCTAAATCGTCGGCATAACCCACAACGGGAGTCAGGTCTACAATCGCATCTAGGGGTGCAATGAAGTAACCCAAAGAGGCGACAATCGTCGCCTTTGCCCAGGCCGGGGCATCCTCTTCCTGCCCTGCATAGTAGAGCAACAGCGATTTTTCAACCACTTCCCTACCGGCAGATTTTGCGTACCCCGCCAGCTTGTCCCAAAACCCTTCTTCGGTATAGGCCTGGGGGTAATTGGGTTCATCGTCCATGCTGCGTCGCCTCTCTTTTTGATCAACTTAATGATACTCTTTGCCCTCTATTGAACAAGCAGTGGTGACGGGAATTATGTCTATCTGGAATTACTTTGGCGTGGCGCACAAGGCGGTTTATAAATTAAGTGGCGGCCGACTTGGCGCACACATGGGTTGGATCGAAGTTGCCCTGGTAGAAACCGTCGGGCGCAAAACCGGGAAGAAGCGCACTATCCCCATTGCCTGCTACCCTCACAAGGATTCCATTGTGGTGTCTGCCTCCAATAGTGGCAGCGACAAACACCCGGCTTGGTATCTGAATATGATGGCCAATCCTCAGGTGTCTGTCCGTCGGGGCAGGGATCAGTTCCAGGCCTGCGCGGAGTTGGTGCCCGATGACGAGCGCGAAGCATTGTGGGAGCAAATTGTGAACAACAATAAGCACCAGGGCGAGTATCTGGAGCAGACCAATCGTAAGATCCCCTTGGTATGGTTGAGGAAGGTATAGGCCCTCAGTGCAAACCGAGTTGCGCCAGAGACGCAGGAATTGCTCGTTGAGCTTCGAGAGTGGCCTCGCTTTGAATTTCAAGGAGTCAGGGATATGAGACTATTTTCTAAAATCATCGGCGTCATCGTTATAATCCTGGCGGTAGCTGTGTTGTCGCTGGGGCTGGTGCTGAGCCACGATACTGCCTGCGCCTCGGCGCCGGCGCTTTCCGCTAACGCGACCTCGATGAAAGCCATTGTGTATCGCTGCTATGGATCGCCGGCTGTTCTTCAGTTTGAAGACATTGAAAAACCGGTCGCGGCGGACGACGAAGTGCTGGTAAAAATTCATGCGGCGGGGGTGAATCCGCTGGACTGGCATTACATGAGAGGCTCGCCATACCTCATGCGGCTTCAAGTCGGCCTGGGTGCTCCAGAGAGTATACGGATGGGCGTAGATTTTGCCGGTACGGTCGAGGCTGTTGGCAAAAACGTGACCCGGTTCAAACCGGGCGATGAAGTGTTCGGCGGACGAGATGGCGCTTTTGCCCAATATGTAACCATCAGGGAGGACCGGGCGATCGTACCGAAGCCGACCGCGGTGACGTTTGAACAGGCGGCGGCGGCCCCCATAGCGGCAATTACCGCACTGCAGGCGCTGCGCGACAAGGGCCATCTCAAAGCGGGGCAGAAAGTCCTGATTAACGGTGCTTCCGGTGGCGTGGGCACCTTCGCCGTGCAAATCGCCAAATCATTTGGCGCCGACGTGACAGGCGTATGCAGCGCCAGAAATGCGGCCATGGTAATGTCCATAGGTGCCGACCGCGTCATTGATTATAAGCGGGAAAATTTCACCGAGAGCGAGGAGCGCTATGACCTGATTATCGATAACATCGGCAATCACGCCCTGTTGGACTACCGGAAAGTCATGAAACCCGATGGCATTCTCGTGATGGTCGGCGGTCCGAAAGGTGACTGGATCGGGCCCCTGCTGGCGCCGATTAAAGCACTGCTGCTGTCACCGTTTGTGAGTCAGGATTTCGTGATGATTATGGCATCGCTCACCCAGGAAGACCTGACAGTGCTGGGCGACCTTATGGCCTCCGGAGAAATGACGTCGGTCATCGACCGCCGTTATCCTTTGTCTGAGGTGCCGGCGGCGATCCGTTATTCGGAGGCGGGCCACGCTAGCGGGAAAATAATAATCGCGGTGGAATAGGGGCCATGTACGCCAGTCGCAAGATTAGGCGAATAGCCAGCTGCGTATTTCGTCCAGGTTTTCGACAATTATCTGCTGTGCCCGGGGATCATCCAGCCTCTCCTTGGGGTCAATATGCAATTGTTTCAACGCATAGGGCACCAACTTTCCCCGGGTTGTGACCGCCAGCATGCCCTTGTCCATACCGTAATCCCGCTGCACCACCCTCTGCTGATCTGCGCTGAGGCGAGGGTCGGGGACAATGCGAATGGTCACCATGGTATTCCACTGGGTATCACCCTCTACCCCGTGTTCAGAGCTATCCATGATGTCGGGAATATCGCGGAAACGGCTCAGGACAAAGTCCCGGTACTCCTGGTTCTTTTCACACCATGCTCGCACATGCCAGCGCAGGCCAGTGTGAACCAGCGTGTGGGGTACGATAATGCGCCCCTCGTTATCGGGGTTGGCAATGGAGACATAATCCACATCAAGGCGCTTCTGCGCCCTGGCTGCCTGCATGATGGGGCGCAAAATTTCAGGGCTGACATCGCGCACCGGTACGGCGAGCACTTCGACATTGGCCAGGTTGAGCGAGAGGGAGTCGAACACGTGAGACAGCTCATTGTTCCTGGCCATCAGGTGCAGGTACTCGTCCGCCAGGCCCTGGGTTACTTGCGGCGTAAAGCGTGTCGTGGGTTTATAGCCCTTCAAGTACTTGTCGTACTCCAGGTTGTCTGGCCCGATATCCCGAATGTAATTATTAATATCCTTGCTCGCCTGCTGGCGTCCAATGCCAAAGGTGTCGCACAGATGCCGTGTGGTCAGTCGGCCCTCCCACAGGGCGATGGTTTCAATAAAGCGATAACGCAGGAGCAGGTCCCACCGAATTGGCCATTTTTTTACTGTACTAATTGGCAAGTGAACTCTCCATTTTGCGCAGTGCTCGTTAATACGGTTTTGTTTTGTACACCTGAAAAGCGTTTTCTTTGACCCCCAGTCAGGGCAGAAAACTCTACCGACTGGCAGGACACGCCGTGAATCCATCCATGGAGGCTCGGCAAGCGGGAGGCCGCCCCCAGCATCCCTGCTGTTGACGGTCCTGCCAGTCGGTAGAGTTTTCTGCCCTTAGCTTCGGTCAAAGAAAACGCTTCTCATGTGTATATAATATATACGTGTCGCTGACAGTGCTATATGTGTTCCAATGAAAACTGAAAATTCCCCGAGCCCTCTATGTACACCATCATCGCCATTTTGTTTGCCTACGTTGCCAGCATCGTCTTTATCCGTGTGCGCAATAAAGAACCGTTGGAACTGCGACGTCAGCTGACGGATTTCTCCACCTTTATGGTGATCTTCAATATCCCCGCTTATCTGCTATCCAAAGTGCCCAACGCCTCTATCCTGGACAAGCGCTACTTTCCCGAGGTGAATGTTTTGGAGGAGAACTGGGAGCTGATTCGGGAGGAGGCGCTGGCATTGTACGACAATGGCCACATCGCGATAAAAGATGACCTGCCCGGCAGCAGCTTCTACAAGGACGATCGCTGGACCAGCTTTTACCTGAAGGCGTACGACATAGACATTCCATCGGCGCGGGAGTTGGCACCCAAAACAATGGCGTTGATAGATCAGGTGCCGGGGATGAACCTGGCATTGTTCGCCTGCTTAAATCCGGGGAAAAAACTCAATAACCATCACGATCCCTTCGCCTATACAGTGCGGTATTCGCTGGGTTTGAGCACGCCCAACTCCGATGAGTCAGGGCTGGTGGTAAATGGCGAGGACTACAAGTGGGCTGACGGCGAGAGCATCATGTTCGATGAAACCTATCTACACCGGGCCTATAACCACAGTGACAAACCCCGCATTATTCTTATGACGGACATCGATCGACCGTTGAAATCAAAGTGGGTACAAAAATTCTACTATGCCTTTGGGCGTTTTTTTAACGGGCTTTTTGCCATCGATAATCTCGACAGTTCTAAAAGTGGCTGGGGTAACAAGTTAGGCGTGTACCTCAACCGTTACAAGGCGGCTCTCAAACGGTTCAAACGCTGGAACAAGCCTCTGTACGTGACCACAAAGCTGCTGGCACTATTTGCCATTCTGGGCGGCCTGGCCTGGCAGCTCGTTTGAAACGGTGATTTATCGGGTTACGGCTTTTTGTAACTGATGCGATAAATAGCATTCGCCCTGTCATCCGATACCAGCAGAGAGCCGTCGGGCATTTGCAGGATATCGTTGGGCCGCCCCCAGGCTTCATCACCCTGTAGCCAGCCACTGGCAAATATCTCGGTGCCAATCACCCTGGCATTATCATCAAAGCGGACCAGGAGTATGTTGTAACCAGTCTTCTCGGAGCGATTCCAGGAGCCGTGCTGGGCAATAAACAGCTGATTGCGATAGGACTGGGGAAACATGTCCCCGTTGTAGAAGGTCAGGCCCAGGGCGGCGACGTGGGCACCCAGTTTCTGTGCCGGCGGGGTGTAATCTGAACAGGATTTACCCTCACCGAACTTTTCATCCAGAATGTCGCCCTGGTGGCACCAGGGGTAGCCGAAATGCATACCCGCTCTTGGGGCATGGTTGAGCTCATCCGCAGGCAGGTCGTCGCCCAACATGTCGCGCCCGTTGTCGGTGAGCCACAGTTCACCGGTTTCGGGATGGAACGCCAGACCGACCGAATTACGCAAACCCCGGGCGTAAACGTCTACACCGCTGCCATCTGCACGAAGTCGGCGAACTTGGGCAAAGCCCTCCTCGTCGCAAATGTTGCACGGAGCCCCTATGGGGACATACAGCAGCTCGTCCGGGCCGAAGCGAAGATATTTCCCGCCGTGGCGGGTTTTGCCGGGCAATCCATCGACGATGACTTCGGGCTCTGGCGGATGCTCCAACTGACTTTCGATATCGTCGTAGCGCAATATTCTATCGAGCGCCGATACGTACAACGCGCCCGCTTTAAATTCTGTGCCCAATGGTAGCTTCAGTCCCTGTGCAATCAAGTAGACCTGGTCTCCCTGGTGGTTGCCATTGCTATCGACGATCGCATGGACTTTGCCCGACCGGGACCCGGCGAACACTGTGCCCAGTTTTCCCAGGGCCAGCTGACGCGAATTCTCGACGCCCTGCGCATAGAGGGCTATTTCAAATCCGGTTGGCAGGTCGATTGATTTTAATCGATCCGCGAGTTCAACCTCTGCCCACACCAGTGCGGTTGAACACACTGAGAACACTCCCAGCAGTAATTTCAGCTTGTTCATAACGTATCCTAATACGAGGCAAGAGCGCATAATGCCACAAAATCCCAGTTAAGAGATCAAGCTTTATGCCTAGCACCGCTTCAATTGAGAATCGGCCCGCCAGATATTACCGCGTGGCGGCTGGGGTGGCCTGTTGGCGGAGGTGCCGCCGAGGTAGAGGCGCTGAAAGAGGATCTGGGGATGAACGATGACGGTGGAGACACCCTGATGGAGCGCCACCACACACTACACGAGGTTTGCATTATGAAATACACAGCCAGGCAACTCTTTGCAACGGTGATCCTGTCGCTGGCCCTGCCCGCTGTTACAGTGGCTCTGGAGGTGGGTGATCAGGCCCCCGAATTTTCCCTGCAGGCGAGCGATGGCAAGACCTACCAGTTATCAGATTTTCGTGATAAACAGGCGGTGGTCATCGCCTGGTTCCCCAAGGCGTACACCAGTGGTTGTACCGTCGAGTGTAAGTCCCTGGCGGAGAACGGCCACTTGATCAGGAAATATGACGTCACCTACTTTATGGCCAGCGTTGATCCACTGGAGGCCAACATCGGTTTTGCCAAGGAAACCGGCGCCGATTTCCCCCTGTTGAGCGACCCCTCCAAGAAGACGGCCGAGGCCTACGGCGTATTACACCTGCTAGGTTATGCCAAGCGCCACACGTTTTACATTGGTAAAGATGGCTCGATCTTAAAAATAGACCGCCAGGTGACGCCCGCAACGTCGGCCGAGGACATGGCGGCCACCCTGGGGGAACTGGGAGTGTCTCCCACCCCGACCCAATAAATCCCGCTAGTCCAGCGGGCACTCGGCGTTGCTTGCCGACGCCGGGGGTTTTATTGCCCGAATAAGCCTTAGGCAATTGTGGTAATTGCCACCTCAACCGTTTCACTGCACATCCTTCAGGAGAGCATCCATGCGCGCTCTATTCATATTGTTTCTTACCTTGCTAAGCCTGGTGTCCCACGGCCAATCATCAGTGTCGGATCCAGATACCGAAACCGAAACCGCCCACTTGAATACCTGGCTGAACACCGCCTACGACCAGGAGCTGGCCTTTTCACCCATGACCCTGACCCGGTTGGGTAGCAAGGCGTCATACGATCGAATAGACGACTACAGCGAGGCCGCCCTGAACGCCAAATTCCGCTGGCGCGAGCAGTCAGTGGCTGAGTTGAAGGCGACTTTCGACTATAAATCGCTAAGTCCTGAAGAGCGAGTCTCCTACGATTATTGGATTTATCGACTGGAGCGCGCCCGCGCGGGTCTCAAGTACCGCCGCCACGACTTCATCTTCGAACAGCAGCGCAGCAAGCAGACTTCGTTTCCCCAATTTCTCATCAATGATCATAAAGTGGACAGCGAAACGGATATGCTGGCCTACATTTCTCGTATAGAGGGCTCGGGAATCGCATTGGAGCAATTGCTGCACCGGGCGAAGCTGGCGGCAAGTGAAGGCATTCGCCCGCCCCGGTTTGCCTATATTATGGTGATGGATCAGTCGCGCAAGGTCATCAGCGGGGCGCCTTTTGATCTCGATGCAGAGGCGGATAACGCGCTGTGGAGTGATGCCAAATCCAAAATTGCCGCTATTCAAGCGGCGGGCATTGTCTCTGAAACCCGTGCGACGGAGCTGCGCGAGTTGACCACGGCGGCCCTGCGTGGCCGGTTCCGGGCCAGCTATTTGGCGTTAATTTCCTGGCTGGAAAAGGATCTGGCTAACGCGGATGCCGAACCCCGCGGGGCGCACGCTTTGCCCGATGGGGATGCGTATTACGCTTACCGCCTGGCCTTTAATACCACGACCAATAAAAGTGCTGAAGAAATCCATGCCATCGGCCTCGCGGAAGTAGCCCGTATTCGCGCTGAAATGGCAGGCATTATGAAGGAGACGGGGTTTAAAGGTGACCTCCAGCAATTCTTCGCCTTTGTGAGAGATGACAAGCAGTTTTACTTCAGTAATGACGATGCCGGTCGCGCGCAGTATATCGCGGAAACTGAACGCTTGATGGCACGCACGAGTAAGCTGCTGCCGGATTATTTTGGTTTATTGCCCAGGGCCAGTCTCGAGGTGAGGCGAGTGGAGGCCTTCCGGGAACGCGAGGGGGGCGCTGCGCATTACAAGAGGGGTCGGCCAGATGGCATGACCCCCGGTACTTATTATCTTCATCTGTCCGACATGTCGGCATTGAATAGCGTTCTCATGCAAAGCACGGCCTACCATGAGGGCGTGCCGGGGCATCACATGCAATTGTCCATCGCTCTTGAGAACAAGGACCTGCCGGTATTTCGCACCAATGTCTGGTATTCGGCCTACGGCGAGGGGTGGGCCTTGTACTCGGAACTGCTGGCAAAGGAGATGGGTGTATACGATGACCTGTACTACGACTTTGGCCGCCTGGTAGATGAGATGTGGCGCGCTGTTCGACTGGTGGTGGACACCGGTATGCATGCCAGGGGCTGGAGCGAGCAACGGGCGGTGGATTTTTTCATGGCCAATGCATCGGTTCCCGAGGTGAAAGTGCGCGCTGAAATCCAGCGCTACCTGGTGTGGCCCGGACAGGCGACAGCCTACAAAATGGGCATGTTGAACATCCTCGAATTGCGAGTGAACGCGCGCAAGGCGCTGGGGAATAAATTTGATATCCGAAGTTTTCACGATGTGATTCTGGGGGGTGGCTCTCTACCCGTTGAGATCCTCGCGCGCCGGGTGGATGAGTGGGTGGGTAGCCAGGGACATTGATGTTATCGTTCACCACCTTCAAGGAACTGCTGCGACTGTCCCTGCCGATGGTGGTGTCACAGGGTGCCTATGCGGTCATGGTGTTCACCGATCGCTGGTTCATGTCGCAACTGGATGCGGTTCATATCGCCGCAACACTGGGCGGTGGCGTTGCCTCGTTTTTCTGTATATCGCTTTTTGTCGGCATCTTCTCCTATGCCAATGCCCTGGTGGCGCAGTATTTCGGCGCGGGTGAGTATGAAAAATGCCCCAGGGTAGTTACCCAGGGCAGCATCATGGTGGTGGCGAGCCTGCCGGTGCTGGCTATCGCGACCTATTTTGTGGGGAATTTGTTTGACGCTATCGGGCACGACCCCAGCCAGGTAAAACTGGAGCGCGTCTATTTCTATATCCTCATGTCGGGCAGTGTGTTTACCCTGTTGAAGATATGTATTGCCTCGTATTTTTCCGGCATAGGGCGATCCAAGGTGGTCATGATCAGTGATGTTGCGGGGATGTTGCTCAATGTTCCCCTGTCCTATGCGTTGATTTTTGGCAAGGCGGGCCTGCCCGAGATGGGTATCGCCGGGGCGGCTCTGGGCACAGTGATTTCATCCGCCTTCGCCCTGGCATTGTTTTATTCGTTCTACCTTGCCCGGCAACACCGGGAGCATTTCAAGGTGCTCAATTCCTTTCAACTGGACCGGGGGATTTTGAAGCGTTACCTGCGTCTGGGCATTCCGTCGGGCTTTGAGTTGTTCATGAACGTGGCGACGTTCAACTTGTTCTTACTGATGTTCCAGTCTTATGGCATCGCCCAGGGTGCGGCCATGGCCATTGTCTTTAACTGGGATATGTTGTCTTTCGTTCCGATGATTGGTCTCAATATCGGTGTCATGAGTTTGATCGGCCGCTTTGTCGGGGCCAACGACATGGATAAAGCCAACCAGGTGATCGCCGCCGGATTTGTGATGGCCATCGCCTATAGTGGCACGCTGGGAATATTGTTTATCAACTACCGGGTGCCGCTGGTTGAAATATTTGCCACCCCCACCGGTGACTTCAGCGAGATCAGCGACCTGGCCAGTTATATGATGATTGGCCTGTCAACGTACGTCATCGCCGATGCCATGCTGTTGATCGCCGGCGGTGCGTTACGCGGTGCCGGCGATACCCGGTGGTTGATGGTCACCTCGATTTCCTTGCACTTGCTGATGCTTATCGCCCAGTATTTTATCATCATGGTATATGACTATGGTCCGAAGGCGTCCTGGTGGGCGTTTGTGGCCATGCTGATAGCGCTGGCAATAATCTATATGTATCGCTTGCTAGGGGATGTCTGGCGCCAGCCAGAGCGACTGGCGCAGATGATGGCCGAGTAACGCGGGCAGTTATTTAGAAGGTAAGCAGCCGGCGCAACAAGCTGTCTTCATCCCGGCGCTGGGTGCGGGTGAGTAACAACTCGCTCAGTTGCTGTTCAATCTCACCGGCAACTTCCGCCCTGATAGATTGCAGTTTCCGCTTGCCCGGCACCTTGCCCTTGTGCTCGGACAGGTCTACCGGCTGGCCGAAACCAATATAGCAGCGCTGGGGTTTGGGTAGCAATGTGCCCAAAAGACCTGCGGGAATAGGGGGCATCAGATCCGGCCGGGTATCTTCGGTGAGTAGGCCCAGGCGTTTGAGCAGTGACCCCAGCTTTGAATCCGGTAGGTCCTCGCCTTCAATGAGGTGGCCGTAAAATTCATCGGGGCCAACCATGCCAAAAGGCATTATGGTATAGCCGTGTTTGGCCGCCAGTTTGATAAATCCGTAGCGTTCACGCCACTGCAACACGTACATTTCGCTGGCGGTTTTCACCGCTTCGTGGGCGCCGCCGGGAAAAACCAACAAATCCGAGCCGTTTTTCATGAGGGCGCTGCACACCTGCGGATGGCCTACCACGGCGCCCTGGTTAACCAGGTAGTTGCCCACCGCACCTACAGAAAATAGAAATTTGTCGCCCAGGGGACGCAAAAAACGGTTGTGATCCTTATACATAATCGGACCCAATACCATCCCGTCCAGGGCGAAGAGAGAGTGATTGCCAACGAACAAACAGGGGCGGTCGGGAATGTTCTCGGCGCCTATCACTGTAGGCCTGAATATTCGTTTGATGATGCGATGGGCGATGTCGATATTGCGTCCGTCAGGCGCATCGATGGCCAGCGCTGTTTCAATATGTTCCGCTAGCGCCTCTTCGTCAAAGGGCTGATTGTCTTTGTCTGATATGGCCACGATGCAACAGTACCTTCATTTTGGGCCCCGCATTATATCGGCTTGAGCCTTGAAAGTCACAGCGCCCACCGCGGGGGCAATTTAGCGGGATTCGTATAGCCATTGGTGGTACTGTAGCCGCCCAATCAAACAGGCACGATCAGGGAAATACTATGACAACGACATCATTGCAACTGCGAACACTGGTTACTCCCGAGGGTTCCCTGGAATTATCCCTGCTTGATGTGGAAATACCAGATCCGGGCCCCGATGAAGTTGTGGTGAGGATAGAGGCCACGCCGCTAAATCCTTCGGATCTTGCCTTGCTATTTGGGCCGGCGGACATGGGTACGGCCAGGGCAGGAGGCACCCCGGAGCGCCCGACTATCACGGCGGACATTCCCCAGAAATTGCGTAAAATGGTCGCCGCCCGCGAGGGTGAATCCCTGCCGATTGGTAACGAGGGTGCGGGTGTGGTTGTCGCTGCCGGCTCCTCTGATGCCGCGCAGGCTTTGTTGGGCAAAATGGTGGGCATGGTCGGCGGTGAGATGTATGCCGAATATCGCTGTATGAACGTTTTAATGTGTCTGGAACTACCGGAGGGCACCTCGGCAAGCGAGGGGGCCTCTTGTTTTGTTAACCCGCTGACCGCGCTGGGTATGGTTGAAACCATGCGCGCGGAGGGACATACCGCGCTGGTTCATACCGCCGCCGCTTCAAACCTGGGGCAAATGCTCAACAGAATTTGCATTGACGACGGCGTCGACCTTGTCAACATTGTAAGAAAGCCCGAGCAAGAGCAAATATTGCGCGACCTGGGTGCCAAAACTATCTGCAATTCGGGCTCGGAAACCTTCATGGAGGAACTCACAGAGGCATTGGTTGCCACCGGTGCGACTCTGGCGTTTGACGCCACCGGCGGTGGTGACCTGGGCAGTAAAATCCTCACTTGCATGGAGACCGCTGCGGTAAAACGGATGACCGAATACAATCGCTATGGCTCCGATGTATTTAAGCAACTCTATATCTACGGTGGTCTCGATACCAGCCCGACTGTATTGAGTCGAAATTTTGGTTTTTCCTGGGGCATAGGCGGCTGGTTACTGACGCCATTTCTGCAAAAAGTGGGATTGGAGAAACTCGTTGAATTGCGCAGCCGGGTAGCAGCGGAACTCAAAACGACATTTGCCAGCCATTACACCCAGGAGATATCGCTGTGCCAGGTGCTGTCACTGGACGCAATCGCGGTGTATAACCAACGCGCAACGGGTACTAAATACCTGATCAAGCCGCAATTGTAGGGGGTTATCAGCACTATGTTGCAGCAACCTCGCCCGCAACATTGGCTGTTACTGGGGTTTCTGTGCGTGGTTTGGGGCTTTGCGTTTTACCTGATTGCCATCGCGGTTCAATCGTTCCCTACGATCACCCTGGTCACGCTGCGGTTGATCATAGGGGCGGTAGTTCTCACTCTGGTGATGCGCTGGCAGGGGCTGTCCCTGCCGCGGGAACCGCAGTGGTGGTGGTACTTTGGCCTGTTGTCACTACAGGGCAACCTGATACCATTTTCCCTGATTACCTGGGCGGAAATTCGTATCCCCAGTAGTCAGGCAGGTTTGATAATGGCTTTAATGCCCATTAGCACCATGGTTCTGGCCCACTATTTTATCGCCCATGAACGCCTGACCCCCCGGCGGGTGGTCGGCGTGTTACTGGGTTTTGGTGGGGTCGTGGTGCTGGTGGGTGGCCAGGCTTTCGCAGATGCGGGTGGCGAGGCACTGTGGCCTCAACTGGCCTGTGTGCTGGCGACTTTTTCCTATGCGATCAATGCCGTTTATGCCAAGCGTCTGCCCAAGATTAACGGCCTGGTGGTAGGGGCCGGCTCCCTGATAGCGGGCAGCATACTTTTTGTGCCTGTCTCACTGGTGATGGACCAGCCCTGGATGTTGCAGGTAAGTACGGAATCCTGGCTTGCGCTTTCGGCTCTGGGCGTGCTCTCCACAGGCCTGGCGACCTGGGTCTATTTTGTGGTGGTTTCGGAGTGCGGGCCAAGTTTTATGTCAAGTATCAACTACATCATACCGGCGATATCGTTTGCCGTAGGTGTCATATTGCTGGCCGAACCCGCCACACTCTCTAAATTTGTCGGCCTGATCGTCGTTTGCCTCGGTATTGCCCTCAGCCAACCCCGGCGAAAACCCCTTTCAGCCAGCGTAACTGGGTAGTACGTGGCGGTGTTGGTTGTCTAAAAAACTGGCATGCCAGTTATGTACGGGTGTGCGTACACGGTGGCAGCGATGGTGACTGCCGCAATCAGGACGATTGCGATCTCAGCCCCCATTGAGGGAATCGCCGCCTTCACCCAGGGGCCTTCGCGTTTGCTAATGGACAGTATTTCTATCCCACTCCATAACGCCAGTGCTGAAAACAGCACCACAGACCGACTGTCTCCGTTCAGTGCCAAATGGGCCAGTGCCCAGAGCAACACGCCGGTAAGTTGCGGGTGGCGTACCCACTGTCGAATTCGGGAATTGAGGGAGCCCACTATCAGGAGAATAAAGGCCACTGCGACCAGGGCAATCGCGGGCTGTCTAAGCGCGGGGGAGGGCATATATACCAGGGTGGGGTCCACACTGCGCCAGCCGACTATCATCAGGCCGAATGACGCCAGCAACAGCAAAGAGAAGCTTCCCTTATAGCCCCCCTCACCCATTTTCCCGCGCCATGAACTTTTGAGTTCGGGCAGTAGGGAGGGCGTGAAATGAACACCCATAAACAATAGCAACCCAATAACCAGTAGTGTCATGTTGGCGTCCCCGTATTAATGGCTAATTATCAAGCGTGAGTCAGCATAGCATTGGGTAAGGCAAGCAAAAAGAGATATTATAGCGCCTCGCAATTGGAGATTTTATGCGCCCGACACTATTTGCCCTGCTGGCCTGGCTGGCCGTCACTGTCCTGCCGATACATTCTGCCAAGGCAGAAGTAATTGCCGATTTTCAGTCGCTCGTGGCGGAGCACTGGTCCTGGTACCTGGCACAGAAACCTGAGAAAAGAAGCAAGATGGGCGACCACAGCGCAACGGATCGCTGGAGCGATATGAGCCTGGCTGCTCACTATGAACGCGATGCCCGTCGTGGACAGTTCCTCAGTGAGCTCGGTGCAATTGATGTTACCCGCCTGGGTGCCACCGACCAGTTAAACCACGCCATGCTGGTGCGGCGTTTGGAGAGCAAGCGCAAGCGCCACGAACTTGGCCTGCATTTGATGACATTGAGTATGCGCGAGGGGCCACAACAGCTCTATACCGTTACCCAATACACGCCCTTTGGAAATGAGCAGGATTACCGCAATTGGATTAGTCGCTTACAGAGTATTCCCGCGCTGCTGGATCAACATCGGGAGTTGCTGGAAGAGGGCATCATGCGGCAGCGCGTACAGCCGCGGGTAGTGATGGAGCGCATCCCCGGTCAACTCGACAAGGTCATTACCCAGGACCCTATGGATAGCCCTTTCTATCAGCCCTTTAAAAGCATGCCCGCCGAGATGGATGCAAAGTTGGTTGCCCAGTTACAAAATGCCGGACGCAGCGCGATACGCAATCAGGTGACGCCTGCCTATGAAGAGTTTCGTGACTTTTTTGTGTCCAGCTACCTGCCAGCTTCCCGGCAAAAGCCCGGTGTGGGCTCCCTGCCGGGCGGTGAGGAAATCTACCGCTTTTTGGCGCGCGATTTCACCACGACCGCCATGACGCCAGAACAGATTCACGAGACGGGCAAGCGTGAGGTGGCGCGCATTCTCGCCCAGATGGAGGAGGTCAAGAACACGGTCGGATTTGAAGGTGATTTACATCAGTTCAACGATTTCCTGCGCCAGGATCCGCAGTTCTACTACCAGACGCCCGCGGCGTTACTGGAGGGCTATCGGGCGGTGACCAAGAGGATAGACCCAGAATTGGTCAAGCTATTTGGGGTCTTGCCGCGCACGCCCTACGGCGTGAAGGTCATTCCCGAGGAGATAGCGCCGGATACAACCACCGCCTACTATATGGTCCCCGCGGCCAATGGTACGCGGGCAGGGTACTTTTATGTGAATCTTTACCGACCAGAAGTCCGGCCCAAATTTGAAATGGAAGTGTTGAGCGTGCACGAGGCGGTACCGGGCCATCATCTCCAGATAGCACTTGCGCAGGAGTTGGATGATATTCCGATGTTTCGCAAGGAAGGCAATATCACGGCCTTTGTCGAGGGTTGGGCGCTGTACTCCGAGCGGCTGGGTTATCAATTGGGGCTCTACCAGGATCCCTATTCGCGGTATGGCCAGTTAACCTATGATATGTGGCGGGCGGTGCGGCTGGTGGTGGATACCGGGATGCATTATTTTGGCTGGAGCCGACAGGAGGCCATCGAGTATTTTATGGCGCACGCCGGCAAGACCGAGACCGATATCGTCAATGAAATCGATCGCTATATCGGTTGGCCCGGACAGGCTTTGGCCTACAAAGTCGGGCAGATGAAAATACTGGAATTGCGCGCCCGAGCCGAACAATCCCTGGGTGATCGATTTGACATCAGGGCCTTCCACGATGAGCTATTGGCGGTGGGGGCTATACCTTTGGACGCGCTGGAACAACGGATGGATGCCTGGCTGGCGCGCCAGCATTGATAGAGTGAACTGAGCAGGTTTGTATTGTGAGTTTTGATCAGTTTGGACAACTGCCCATCGTCGAAGTACTTGACGCGCTGCGGACCGCTTTTGCCGAAGGCCACGAGCTGGTGTTACAAGCGCCGCCAGGAGCGGGCAAGACAACGATGGTTCCCCTGGCGCTGCTCAAGGAGCCCTGGTTGCAAGGGCAGAAAATTCTCATGCTGGAACCTCGCCGCATGGCAACCAAGGCCGCGGCGGTTCGCATGGCACAGATGCTGGGAGAGAGGGTGGGGGAAACGGTGGGCTACCGCATCCGCCTCGATCATTGTATTGGCGATAATACCCGTATTGAGGTAGTTACCGAGGGCATCCTCACCCGTCGGCTACAGAGCGATCCCGCCCTGGAAGGCGTAGGTCTGGTAATATTTGATGAATTCCACGAGCGCAATTTGCAGTCCGATCTGGGGCTCGCCCTGACCTTGCATGGGCGTGATATGTTTCGCGAGGGATCGGCTCTCAAAGTGCTGGTGATGTCCGCTACCCTGGACGGCGAGGCAGTATCGGCCCTGTTAGGTGACGCGCCGGTTATTACCTCCGCGGGCCGGCAATTTCCGGTCACCGCCAGTTATGCGAAACCCTATAGCCTGCGCGATTCCATCATCCAGCCCGTGGTGCAAACAGTGTTGCGCGCGCTGAGTGAACAAGCCGGTAACGTGCTGGTTTTTCTGCCCGGGCAGGGCGAAATCAATCACGTTGCGCGTGAGCTAAACGGCGCAGTATCAGCCGTCACGGACGAGCGGATCATCCTAGCGCCCCTGTATGGCGGACTGTCCCTGGCCAGGCAACAGGAGGCAATAGAGCCACCCGCGCAGGGCGTGCGCAAGGTTGTTCTGGCGACCAATATTGCCGAAACCAGTTTGACTATTGAGGGTATTCACACCGTCGTGGACTCCGGTCTTGTTCGGGAACCGGTATTTGACCCCGCTACGGGTATGACCCGTTTGGCGACGCGGCGCATATCCCGGGCCTCCGCTGAGCAGCGCATGGGGCGTGCTGGCAGGCTCGCTGCGGGCCATTGTTACCGGCTGTGGAGTGAGGACCAGCAAAGCCAATTGAGTGCTCACGCAACTGCGGAAATTATGCAGGCGGACCTGGCACCTTTGGCCCTGCAGCTCATCGCCTGGGGCGTTGACCAGCCTGCGGATTTAATCTGGATGGACGCTCCCCCTACGGGTCCCTATCAGCAGGCGTTGGCGATGTTGGAGCAGTGCGGAGCGTTGGTTAGCACCGACTCGGGTCGCCTGGTTTTGAGTGCGCACGGTCATTGTATGGCCCAGCTGCCCCTGCACCCGCGTCTCGCACATATGCTGATACTCGGCGGTGAAATCGACGCGTTGGAAACTGCCAGTTTACTGGCTGCCCTGTTATCTGAACGCAACCCTCTGGCAGCTGCCGGTTGCGACCTGGCGGTATCCGTGGCCGTACTCACGGGCGAAGTCCCTTGCCAATCTGCGCACAAGGGCTGGTTTCAACGTACTTGGAAACAGGCCAAGCAGTTCAGAATGTCAGCTACTGCGATACAAGAATCCGACAAATCCGGGTTCGAAGTAGCGCGCGACGACGTGCTGGGGGTATTGCTTGCCAGTGCCTACCCTGATCGATTGGCGAGGCTGCGGAATCGGGCAGACAGTACCGGGTATTTGTTGGCCAATGGTCGCAGTGCGGTATTACCCCGGGCAGATGAGCTGGCGGGTAGCGAATGGTTGGCCGTGGCGGAAGTGGGCGGCCGCGTGGGGGAGCCGGCCGACCGGATCTATAGTGCGGCCATCTTGAATCCGTTGAATTTACAGGACGTGTTGTCGTCGCTGGTGACGGTGCATGACCATGTGCAGTGGGATGACAAGGCGAATAGATTTGTTGCGGAACAGCGCAAGCAGGTGGGCAAAATCACCGTCTCCAGCGCGCCCCTGGCAGATGTTCCCGACGAAGCGCGGCTAGCGGCGGTTATGACCGTTGTTCAAAAGAAGGGTCTGTCGATACTGCCCTGGACGAAAAATTTGCAGCAGTGGTGCAACCGGGTGACGCTATTACACACGGTAGAGGCGGAAGCTGGCCCCGTGGGTGATAGCGGGTCCAACCGGTGGCCCGATTTGTCCGAGCAGGCGTTGCTCGCAACACTCGATAGCTGGCTTTTACCCTATCTAGGGCCGATAAATCGCTTGGCGGATTTTCAGCAGCTGGATTTGAAGTCGATTTTGCACAGCCTGCTCGCCTGGCCGCTGCCCCTGGAATTGGAGAGCCTGGCGCCGGAGCGGTTCGTGGTGCCCTCGGGCTCTAATATCGTAATCGATTACGCGCAATCTCCGCCGGTACTTGAGGTGAAGTTGCAGGAAATGTTTGGCTGCGAGGAAACCCCCACGGTGGCCAATGGCCGTGTCGCGCTGGTGGTACATTTGCTATCACCCGCTAGAAGGCCGCTGCAAATCACGCAGGATTTGGCCGGCTTCTGGCGCAGTGGTTACCAGGATGTAAAAAAGGAAATGAAGGGGCGCTATCCAAAGCACCCCTGGCCGGATGATCCACTTGGCGCCGAGGCTACCCGGTACACCAAGCGGCGGGCCACACAGCGCTCCTAGAAGTTGTGACTCACGGAGACGCCTCCACTATCGTGTCCGAGCTGGCGTCTGTGCCGATCAGAGCGAGAATATCCTCCAATATCAGATACAGGCAGGGAACCAGAAACAGGGTAATGGCTGTGCCCAGCAGAACGCCAAAAGCCAGTGATACGGCCATGGGCGCAAACATAATAGTCGAGGCCGTGTTGTCCAACATCATTGGAGTGAGGCCGAGGAACGTGGTAATACTGGTCAGAATGATGGGGCGAAAGCGCACGGCGCCCGCCTGGCCGACCACTCTGGCGAGATCCCGCCTGCCGTCGCGATTTTTATTGATATAGTCCACCAAAACCAGACTTGAATTCACTACTACGCCCGATAGCGCAACGATGCCCAGCAGGGAGAAGAACACCAGATCCATGCCGAGTAAAAAGTGCCCCAAAATTGCGCCTACCGCGCCGAACGGTATGACACTCATTATGACCAGCGGTTGAAAGTAGGATTGTAGCGGTATTGCCAACAGGGCGTAGATGACCAGCAGTGCCAATAGGGCATTGCCCAACAGGCTGCCCATGGATTCGCTGCGCTCCTCGGCTTCTCCCGCGAGGCGGTAGCCTACGCCGGGGTGGCGCTTTAGCGTGTCCTTAAGGTCGCCCTTAGCCAGGGTGGCCAACACAAATTCCGGTGTGGTGACGCTGCGCTCCACATCGGCGATCACCCGCACGACGCGTTGGCCATCTACTCGCCTTATGGTGGTATAACCTCGCGCCAGGGTGGCGATGGCCACACTGCTAAAGGGTACCTCGGTACCGTCGGCCGTTCTAATTCTCATGTTCTCCAGATCGCCCAGCGAGCGCCTTTCGTTCGCCGGGTAGCGTACCATGACGCGAATATCATCCTTGCCGCGCTGAATCCGCTGCGCCTCATACCCGTAGAATGCCTGCCGCACCTGCTCACCCAGATCCGCCAGGGTAAGACCCAGACTGCGCGCCTCGGGGCGGAGCTTGAGTTGCACTTCCTGCTTGCCCGCGCGAAAGGTGTCAGTGATATCGATTACGCCGCTAAAGTTTTGCAGTGAAGCGCGCAGTTCCCCGGCGGCAGCGCGCAACTCGTCAAAGTCTTCGCCGTAGAGTTCGATGTCGATGGCCTTGCCAACGCCAAAGGACTGGGAGATAAAGCCCAGTTCTATCGCATCGGGAATACCCCCGGTCAGCTCACGCCAGCGATTGGCAAAGACGCGGGTAGGGAGGCCCGAATAATCGCTGGGCAGGTTCAACTCGATGGCGACTTCCGCCAGGTTACTCTGGGACGCAACGGCATTGTTAATGCTGCCCTTGGGAATAAATGAGCCGATGCTGGCAAATACGTGGCGAATAGTGCTGGGTTCCCCCTCCGCCAAATCCGCATCCAGCTCCGTGCGCAGTTGTTCGGCGGCGCTTTCGATTCTGGCGACGGCCCTGGCCGTGTCTTCAATCGGGGTTCCCTCGGGCATGGTCAGCGTGGCGTAGAGTCGCGTGCCTTCCACCGAGGGGAAAAACTGGAACACGACGCGGCCACTGACAAACAGGGCCACCGTGATCGCGAGCACAGCGATACCTACCGCCAACGTGACGTAGCGCCAGGCCAGTGCCCGGGTCACTGCCGGCAAATAGTAATGGCTCGCCGCCCGTTCGAGGCTGCCGGATATTTTTCCCTGCAGGGCAAGCCAGCGGTTGATAAACACATTCGAGCCCGGGCTGGTCTCCGCCTTGCGGTGGGCCAGGTGGGACGGCAGGATCAGTTGCGACTCGATAATGCTGAAAAACAGGGCGATAAGAACGACCTGGCCGAGCACGCCAAAGAATGAGCCCATGGGGCCGGGGATATTCATGATGGGAATGAACGTTGCCATGGTGGTCAAGACACCGAAAATGACGGGTACGGAGACCTCCCGCGTACCGTCAATCGCCGCCTGCAGCTGACTTTTACCCTGCTGCTCATGGGCGTAGACCCGCTCGCCCACCACGATGGCGTCATCGACCAGAATCCCCAGCACCAGGATAAAGGCCATCACGGATATGGTGCTGATGGCGATGCCCGCCACCGGGAATACCGCCAGGGTACCCAGCACCGCAACGGGCAGGCCGGCGGCGACCCACAAGGCAACCCGGAAACGCAAAAAGAGGGTGAGGGTAAGCAACACCAGGATCAGCCCGCTGCGGGCGTTCTTGGTCAGGGCACCCATACGATCGACCAGGTCCTGGGATTCGTCCTTCCAGATGGTAAAGCTGATGCCCTCCGGAAAATGCTCGTTGGCAGTTTTCAAATATGTTTTGACCTGCGCGGCGATTTCCAGAATGTCCTCCTCACCGACCCGGGACACTTTGATGGCAACGGCGGGATTGCCGTCAAAGCGCGCGCGCAGTTTGGAGTCTTCGAAGCCGTCTACCACCGTGGCGATTTCCCCGAGGCTGACGCTGGTGCCGTCTTCGCGAGTGAGCACAATAATATTTTCGAACTCTCTGCCAGTATAGGCCTGGCCCTTTGTTCGCAGTAATATTTCTCCACCCTGGGTTTTTAGCGAACCGCCGGGGACATCCAGCGAGCTGCGCTCGATGGCACGGCCTATCTGGGCGAGTGTCAGGCCATGCCTGCGCAGTGTTTGCTCGGATACCTCCACAGATATCTCGTACGGCCGAGCGAAAATAAGTTCCGCCTGGGATACGCCGGGCAGGGCGGCGATATCATCTCGCACCCGCTGGCCGATGAGTTTCAGGGTGCGTTCGTCGGCATTACCCGATATGGCGATCTGTAGCACGGTGGCAATAATGGTGATTTCGGCCGTGACGGGTTTCTCAGTTTCCTTGGGGAAAGCATCAATGGCGTCGACCTTACTCTTGATGTCATTGGCCACTTTGCCAGTGTCGACACCCTCGACCAGTTCTATTACGACGGAACAGAATCCCTCCGATGCGCTGGAGCGAATTTTGTCGATGCCCTCTGTGCCCTCAACCGCCTCTTCAACTCTAACGCAGACGGCCGACTCGACCTCTGCTGGGGCGGCTCCCAGGTAGGGAATGCGCACATGCACGGCATCGATGTCAATGTTGGGGAATTCTTCCTGGTAGATATTGGGCAGTGCCAGCAGGCCACCCATCACCAGTATCATCATCAGCAAATTGGCGGCGACTGAATTATGTACGAACCAGGCGATTATGTTATTCAATAGGTGGCCTGCACGAGGAGTCCTTACTCGATCACAGCTTTTACGCGCATGCCGTCAACGACGGTTTGCATGGGGGATATGGATACCAGTTCGCCGTCGGTGAGCCCGGCATCGATTAATACATCGTCGTGTTCCAGGCGGAGAATTCTCACCTCGCGAAATCGCAGGCGGTTGTCCTGGTCGACCACCAGTACCTGGTTGTTATCCCGGATGGCGGAGCGCGGCAGGCGAACGACCCGGTCGACTTTGCGACCGCGAATTTCGGCCTGTACAAACAGACCTACGGCAATCGGCAGGCTATCCTTGTCGCGCATGGAGAGCAGGCGAGTGACGCCATAGATCATGCGGGAGCGCTCATCGATTTCAGCTTCGGCGCGCACCAGGGTGCCCTCCCAGATCACCCGCGTGTTGCCATAATCGGCGGTGAGTATGACGGGGGGCTGAATCTCCAGCGGTATTTCCCCGCGTGTGGAGGGGGGTAGGCCCAGAAAGGCGAGCTGGCTGGCCGCTATGGGCAGGCGCACTTCAACATAGTCGGTCGCGTAGATAACGCCAATACTGTTGCCCCGACTGACGAACTGCCCCAGGTCTACCTGTTCGTTTCTGACCAGTCCGTCGAAGGGCGCTATTAACTCGGTGCGCAACAGATCGCGCTGCGCCTGATCCAGCATGGCCCTACCTTCCAGTAAGGTGGCAGCCGCCACACGGGCCGAGCGATCGGCGCCGTCCAGTTGAGACTGGCTGGCCAATTGCCGGTCAAACAGCCGCTTCAGGCGTGTCAGTTCATCCGCTGCGAACTCCTGCTCTACCTCCGCGCGCTCGACCAGGGCCCGGCTCCGATCTAGAGAGGATTGATAGTCGGCGCGGTCAATACGCAGCAGTGCATCGCCCTCCGCAAACGAACCGCCCCCGACCAGGGCGGGAGAGATCCACACCACCCGTCCCGATACTTCGGGAATCAAGTCAATTTGGCTGCGCGGTTGCACGGTGCCCTGGGAGGTGACCACAAGGTACTCGGATTTGGATTCAACCTTCAGCACTCGGACGGTGGTGACCAGCGGTTCACGTAATTCGTCTTCCACCACAGGTTTATTCAATGCCAGCAGTATTGCCAGCGCGAAACCCGCTAGCAGTACCAATAGCGGATAGAGGACTTTTTTATTCACGCCTTACCCCGACGGCGCGCTCGACCGGGGTTGCGCGGCAAACCATTGTGTTGGGTGGCAAAGGTGCCGCCCGCACTGGCGGGGTCGACCCGCTGGTGTCGTTTGGGCGGCTGGCGCGGTGGTACCAGGTGCATCTTGCCATTGCCGATAAGATCGGCGCGACCCATTTTTTTAAGGGCCTTGCGCAACGCGGGCCAGTTGTCGGGGTCGTGATAGCGCAGAAATGACTTGTGTAATCGGCGTTGGGACAGGTCCTTGACGGTGGCCATGGTGTCGGACTTTCGCCGCACCCGCTTTAACGGGTTTTTGCCGGTGTAGTACATGGCGGTGGCGGTGGCCATCGGCGAGGGGTAAAAAGTCTGCACCTGATCGGCCCGAAACTTATTGCGCTTGAGCCACAGCGCCAGGTTCATCATATCGCGGTCGCTGGTACCGGGGTGGGCAGCGATGAAATAGGGAATTAAATACTGCTCTTTGCCCGCCTCCTTGGAGTACTTTTCGAACATCGCCTTGAACTTGTCGTAGCTTCCCATGCCCGGTTTCATCATTTTGTTGAGGGGGCCATCCTCGGTATGCTCCGGTGCAATCTTTAAATAGCCTCCTACATGATGGGTCACCAACTCTTTCACATACTCTGGCGACTCGACGGCCAGGTCGTAACGCAGGCCCGAGGCAATCAGTACTTTCTTGACGCCGGTCACCGCTCTGGCCCGCCGATACAGGTTTATCAGCGGCGTTTGGTCAGTATTCAAATTTTTGCATATGCCGGGAAAAACGCAGCTGAGTTTGCGGCATTTCGCCTCTACCTCCTTACTCTTACAGGCCAGGCGCCACATATTGGCGGTGGGGCCGCCCAGGTCTGAAATGACCCCGGTAAAGGCCTTGGACGTGTCCCGAATAGCCTCCACTTCGCGAATGATGGAATCTTCCGAGCGATTCTGGATGATTCTGCCCTCGTGTTCGGTAATAGAACAAAAGGTGCAGCCGCCGAAGCAGCCCCGCATGATGTTTACCGAGTGACGAATCATCTCGTAGGCCGGTATGGGGGCGTCACCATAACGGCTGTGGGGCAGGCGGGTGTAGGGTAGTTCGAACACCCAATCGAGTTCCTCCGTCTCCAGCGGAATCGGCGGGGGATTTAACCATACCTGGCGGTCGCCGTGGGCCTGTACCAGGGGACGGGCATTGTACGGGTTTGTTTCCTTGTGCAAAATGCGCGAGGCGTGGGCATAGAGAGCGCCGTCGGTTTTGACCTGCTCATAGGCGGGAATACGAATAACTTCGCGGTCCTCGCGCTTAACTTGATCCAGTAATGTCACCGCCTCGACGCCTGCATTCTCAGCCTCGCCTGATGTGGTGGCGCAGGCTTTTGTTCGGGTGTCTATATAGGGATTGATGGGCGCCTTGGTAGGCCCCACGACATCAATGTCAGTGGAGTCAATAACCCGCCATCCCTCGGGAATTTGTTTATTGACGTAGGCAGTACCGCGCAGGTCACGAATATCGTGGATGGACTCACCAGCGGCCAGTCGATGGGCAATATCCACAATGGCACGCTCGGCGTTGCCGTAGAGGAGAATGTCTGCGCGACTGTCCAGCAAAATCGAACGCCTGACTTTGTCGCTCCAGTAATCGTAGTGGGCGATGCGTCGTAAACTGGCTTCGATACTGCCTATGATCAGGGGGGCATCGTGGTAAGCTTCCCGCAGGCGCTGACTGTACACAATCACGGCCCTGTCCGGCCGTTTATTCCCTTCATTATTTGGGGTGTAAGCATCGTCATTGCGACGCTTCTTGTCCGCGGTGTAGCGATTGATCATCGAGTCCATGTTGCCCGCGGCCACACCGAAGAATAAATTGGGCTTGCCCAGCAGCTTGAAGGGCTCTGCGCTGGTCCATTCGGGCTGGGCGAGAATACCGACGCGAAACCCCTGGGCCTCCAGTACACGGCCAATGACGGCCATGCCGAAGCTGGGATGATCGACGTAGGCATCGCCGGTGACAATGATGATGTCGCAGCTGTCCCAGCCCAGCGCGTCCATTTCGGCACGGCTGGTGGGCAGTTCTGGTGCGGGGCCGAAGCACTCCGCCCAATGCTTGCGATAGGCGAACAAAGGTGTAGGCATAACAGTCTGGATTTGTCGAGGGCCGCGCATTATACCTGTGTTTGGGTGGGACGGCCATCCGTGGGACGGCCATCCGGGGGACGGCCACCCGTGGGACGGCCTCCCGGCCGCCGGCACCCCTTGTTGGCTGACTTACATATCGGCACCGCAGTACTTGCAATAGATCGCATCGGCATCATGCCCGGCTCGGGTGCAGTTGCGGCAATTTTTCTGTGCGCGCTCGCGGCCAATCTTGCTGGCAAGTTCGGCGGTAATGATGCCGGTGGGCACCGCAATGATGGCAAAACCCAGCAGCATGCCCACCGCCGATACGGCCCGGCCCAGCCCGGTAACCGGTACTACATCGCCATAACCCACGGTGGTAATCGTCACGATAGCCCAATAGATGCTTTGCGGAATATTCTCAAAGCCGTTGCGTGGCCCTTCCAGCACATAGACCAGGCAACCAAAAATCGTCGTGATAATCATCATCATGGAGAAGAACACCACCAGCTTGCGCGAGGAATCGCGCAGGGCGCCGGCCAATACGTTGGCCTCACTCATAAATTCCAGTAGGCGTAAGACCCGGAAAATGCGCAGAATCCGCAGTAGCCGGATAATAAGCAGCGGGGCGGCCTGCGGTACCAGCAGTGCGATATAGGTGGGCATGATGGCGAGCAGATCCACCATGCCATAGATACTGAAAATGTACGCCCGGCGGTTCTGGGAGCACCAGATTCGAACGATGTACTCAAGCGTGAAAAACAGGGTAAACAACCACTCGATACGCAAATAATCAGTGCCGTATCGGATATGCAGGCTGGGGATGGAGTCCAGCATAATGACGGTGACACTGGACAAGATGGCCGCAATCAGGACGAGGTCAAACCATCGTCCAGCAGTGGTCTCGGTGCCGAATATAATGCGGTAGAATTTGTCCTGCACGGCCGTTGATTTTCTATTTGTCATTGCTCAGTCATTTGTTGCTAGACCCGGGGCGGTGCTTGCCACTATATTGGAGCGCTGTGGGCTTGTCTATTGGCGACCCAACTGTAGGATCAATCAAAGGGAATTTACAATGGAACTGCCAATCTATCAGGTAGATGCTTTCGCTATGGAGGTGTTCAAGGGTAACCCGGCGGCGATAATGCCACTGGACAAATGGTTACCCGACGTGACCCTACAGGCGCTCGCCATGGAGAACAATGTCGCCGAAACGGCTTTTTTTCTGCCCTGCGACAACGGCTTTGAATTGCGCTGGTTTACCCCGACGGTGGAAGTTGATCTGTGTGGTCACGCTACCCTGGCCAGTGCCCATGTTTTATTTGAGCATCTGGATTATCAGGGTGATGACATTTTATTCCACACTCGCAGCGGTGAACTGCGCGTCAGCAGGGGGCCGGCAGGTTTGACGCTGGATTTCCCGGCGGCTGAGTTGGAAGCAGCGCAGGTTGATGACAATATCTGCGCCGCTCTGGGCTCCGCAGTGATCGCCAATGAGGCGGTCATCGCCCGGGAAAACCCCCACGCAGTGGTGTACGTGTACTCCTGCCAAAAAGACGTTGCCAATCTGGCGCCCAACGCTGCCCAGTTGCTAGCGGCAAGTGACTATTCGGTAATCGCCACGGCGCCGGGTGACGACTGTGATTTTGTTTCGCGCTTTTTCGGCCCCCACGTTGGCATCGATGAAGATCCGGTGACGGGTTCGGCTCATTGCAGCCTTGTGCCTTACTGGGCAGCACAACTTGCCCGCACGACCTTGCGCGCCAGGCAAATTTCCGCCAGAGGGGGTGATTTATTGTGTGAACTGAAGAATGGGCGCGTGTTTATGACAGGCTCTGGTATCACGTTTATGCACGGTACCGTGCTCCTGCCGGACTAATTTCTGGAGTAAGCTGACAATCAGCCGCGTTTTTCAGCGGTGCATATTCTAGCTAGGGTACTTACCGTGGCGACCGTCAAGGTCGCCACGTCTTCAGTACTCATGATGTAGGGGATCTGATCTCGTCTTAACTAGAAATTCTTGCGAAGTGTAATACCCCAGGTGCGAGGCTCAGAGTAAAAGGCAATATAGTTGCCGTCCTGCACCACACTGTCCGCAATCGTCCCGGTGTACTCCTCCTCCGTGAGGTTACGGCCCCAGGCAGTCAGTTGCATGTCGTAGTCTTCAAAAATCAGGCCGGCGCGCATATTGATCAGGTTGTAGGAACCATCCAGTTTTTCCGGATCGTTATTCAAGTCGGTCATCCGCTCATCGGTATAAATGTATTCGCCGTAAACGAAGCCGGTAATACCGTCACCCAAACCAAACTCCTGATTACCCGACACCACCAACACATTTTCCGGATTGCTGGAGAAGGGATTGCCACTGCGATCGCATGTACCGTCACCATTGTCACCCGGATCCGGCTCACCGGTGTGCCAGGGTGTGCCAATCCAGCAGGCGCCAACTTCAAACTCTGCGTATTCCGCATGGTTGTAAGCGTAGCCGACAACAATACTGGTAGTGTCCGTGGGCTGCCAGTACAGGTCCACCTCAACGCCGTAGGTCTCCGCGACGCCCGCATTGGTCAGGGCGAATCCGTTACCCTGGAACGAAACAGTCTGTAAATCATCGGTATCCGTGGCGTGCAGGGCCAGGTTTATCCGCAGGGCCTGATCGGGGAACTCCGCCTTCATACCAATTTCGAAGGCCTCCGACGTTTCAGCACCAAACTGGACCGGAAATACTTCATCGATACGGTCGGTATTGGTGCCGCCGGATTTATAGCCCGTACCATAGGAGGCATAGAGCATGATGTCGTCGTTGGCAAACCAGCTCAATTTTACCGTACCGGTCAACTGATCGTCATCGATGTCCTCGTCTAAATCAGCGTGCGGGGCCAGTGGCGGGAACAGCCAGAAGCCCCAGCCGGGCGAAACGAAGTCCAGGACATCTGAGGCATCCTCGGTGAAGGTGTTCTTCATCTCCTTCTTCTCGTCAGTCCAGCGCAGGCCGGCGGTCAGTATTAACCGGTCACTCAGGTTGTAATCAAACTGGCCGAATACCGCGTAGCTCTCATGCTCTTGCTCGGCGGCAGTTATTGCACCGGTACCGGCGGGAATGCATCGCCAAAGGCGCTCACCAGAGCGGTAGTGTCCTCGCCAACCACCAGATGATCACGGGAGTCGAGATCCTGCTTAAAGTAGAACAAGCCAACAATGTAGTTAAAGTTGTCATAGTCGTTGCTGATGCGCAATTCCTGGCTAAAGGCCTCTTGCTCCGCCTCCTTTACTTGTTCCAGGGCGTCGATGTTGGAATAATCGGCATCGATATAGTCGAACTGCTCAAAACTGCGCCACGCCGTGATACTGGTAAACAGGGCGCCATCGCCCTGCCAGTCGATTTGCATCGATAGGCCCTCGTCCTCATTGGTGGACTCCGGCAAAAAGCTGGTGGACACCGCGTAATCGTAGAAATCCTCTCCGGGCACAACCGTGCCACCCAGGTCCAGAATTATCGCGTCGGTGCCCGTTTTATCGGGAATACCATCTGCTACAAAATTATTTTTCCAGGTACCGGCAGCGCAACAGATTTCATCCACTTCGGAATGGTCGGCCATTATGTGGATTGTCAGCTCATCGGTAGGCGTATAGAGGCCCTGCAGGCGCACGCCCCAGCGATCCCGGTCGTTGATTTTCTCGTCGCCGAATTGAAGCGAATCGACCACACCGTCGCGCGCCATACCAAAGCCAGTCACGCGAAATGCCAGTTCGTCTTCGATGGCGCTAAAGGACATGGCCCCGCTGCCACTGACCAGGTCGTAATCACCGGCGGTTAGCTCAAGGTAGCCAGTGCCTTCATGGTCGGGCTTCACGCTGTTAATGGAGATAGCGCCCGCGGGGGTGTTGCGACCAAATAGAGTGCCCTGGGGCCCCCGCAAAACTTCCACGGCGGCGATATCCACCAGGTTATTCACCATGGAGCTCTGA
>SMVB01123362.1_pt1 | contig 75239 bp, 68 predicted proteins | sample 2456461 | NCBI WGS metagenome assembly SMVB01 (sample SAMN11095934, study PRJNA526329) | marine sediment metagenome | biome: Marine sediment; feature: Surficial sediment; material: Deep marine sediment; isolation source: Hadal surficial sediment | place: Pacific Ocean | collected 2014-05 | depth...
CGGGTCGCTTTGCTTCGCTACGCGAGAACGAGAGGCGGCGCGGACGGACGGGGCGGTACGCCCATTCGAACAGAGCCGATCGTCGTACGTGCGGGGCAGCATCGTGTCTCTGCGGCGTTCATCCGCAGGTCCGACGGCCCCTACGAAGATTTGATCCGCCCGCACGACTGGTCCTTCGCTGGAGGCGGTGCGGGTGGCGCGGGCATCACGACTTTGCCGCACTTGCAGAACTTGATCGTGAGCGGCCCGTACAACACGACGGGACTCTCGTTGACGCCGAGCCGTCAGCGGATCTTCTCCTGCCGCCCGACGATCGCGAGCGAAGAGCGGCCTTGCGCGGAAGCCATCATTGCTCGGCTCGGGAGCGAAGCGTACCGGCGACCTTTGACTCCAGGCGATATTGACGGCCTCACCGCATTCTATGATACCGGCGCCAAGAAGGGCGGTTTCGAGATCGGTATCCGCGAGGCGCTCGAGGCGATTCTAGCGAGCCCAAACTTCGTGCTGCGGCTCGAGCGGCAGCCGCGAGACGCTACACCTGGCGAAGTCCAGCGCGTCGCGGATTTGGATTTGGCGACCCGTCTTTCGTTCTTCCTTTGGGGCACGCCGCCTGACAACGAGCTGCAAACGATAGCAAGCGAAGGAAGGCTCTCGAATCCATCCGAGCTCGAGCGCCAAGCCGAGCGTATGCTCGCCGACCCGCGCGCCGAAGCGCTCGGTACGCGCTTCGCGGCGCTCTGGTTCCGGCTGCAGGACTTGTACAAGAACCGCCCCGACCCGAACTTCTATCCCAATTTCGACGAGAACCTCGCCAACGACATGCGGCGCGAGACAGAGCTTTTCTTCGACAACCTCGTGCGCGAGAACCGCAGTTTGATGGAGCTGTTCAACGCCGACTACACCTTCGTGAACGAACGTCTCGCCAAGCACTACGAGATCCCGAACGTCGCGGGAAAAGAGTTCCGCCGGGTCACTTATTCCGATGACTCACGTCGTGGCATTCTCGGACATGGCAGCGTGCTCGTGCTCACTTCGATGGCGAACCGTACGTCTCCCGTTCTCCGTGGCAAGTGGGTCATGGAAGTTTTGATGGGGATGCCTCCCCCACCGCCGCCGCCGGACGTTCCGAGTTTGGATCAGACCGAAGGGGCACAAGACGGCCGGCTGCTCACGACACGCGAGCGACTCGAGATTCATCGTGCGAACCCCACCTGTAATGCCTGTCATCGGTTCATGGACCCGATCGGCCTCGCGCTCGATAACTATGACGTGACCGCGAAATGGCGGCGACGTGAGAACGGCGTAGAGCTCGACACGCGCGGTGAATTCTACGACGGCACGCCGATCACGAACCCTCCGGAGCTCGTCGAGGCACTCTTGAAGCGCCCGGAGCTGCTCGCGAGAAACTTCACCGAGAATCTCATGGCTTATGCCTTGGGCCGGCGGGTGGAGTATTACGACCAACCGACGATTCGAGCGATTAGCGAGAAAGCCAAAGCGAATGACTATCGCGTGCCGACGTTTATCTTCGGCGTAGTGACGAGCGACGCATTTCGGATGAAACGAGAATTATCGATGGTGGCTGAGGACGCAACGACCGCAGCCCCGCACTAATAGAAACCGAACAAAAGGAGCCTGCCAATGTCGACTATAACGGGAAAGCACTTGCCCCGCCGGACGTTTCTTCGAGGTCTCGGTGCCAGCGTCGCGCTTCCTTTCTTGGACGCGATGGTGCCGGCCGGACGCCGGGCGGCGGCGGCGACCTCGGCCGCGGTCGACCGCACGCCACTCGTGTGTATCGAGGAGGTCCACGGCCTCGCCGGGTGCAACGAGTGGGGAGCGAGCCGGAATTTATTCGCGCCCGCCACGACGGGTCCGGACTTCACGCTGACCGAGGAAAACGCGCTGAGCCCCCTGACGCCGTTCCAAGACTACCTCACGATCGTAAGCAACACCGACGTGCGCATGGCGGAGGCGTTCTCGCCTCCCGAAATCGGCGGGGACCACTTCCGCTCGAGCGCTGTGTTTCTGACCCATAGCCATCCGAAGCAGACCCAGGGCTCCGACATTTTCGCCGGCACGTCGATGGACCAGATGTATGCTCGGCGCTACGGGCAGGACACCCCGATGCCGTCGATGCAGCTCTGCATCGAGAATCTCGACCAAGCTGGCGGCTGCACGTACAACTATTCCTGTGTCTACACGGACTCGATCAGCTGGGCTTCGCCGACGGAACCGCTTCCGATGATCCGAGACCCACGCGTTGCCTTCGACATGCTGTTCGGCGCCGGTGATTCTCCCGAAGAGCGAGAGGAACGTCGCCAGACACGACGCAGCATTCTCGACTGGATTGCGGAAGACGTCGTCGCGTTGCGCGGACAGCTGGGTGCTACCGATCGCCCGCGCCTCGATCAATATCTCGACAATGTCCGTGAGGTCGAGCGCCGCATCCAGATGGTCGAAGCGCATAATAGCGGTGGCGATGCCCGCGAGCTTCCCGAAGCGCCAGCAGGTGTACCCGATTCGTTCTCAGAGCACATGCGACTCATGTTCGACCTTCAGGTGCTCGCGCTCGAGACCGACATGACCCGCGTCATCTCGTTCAAGCTCGGACGCGACTCCCAAAACCGCGTCTTCCCAGAAAGCGGCTCGAGCAAGCCGTTCCACCCAGCGTCGCATCACGGCAACAAAGAAGACTCGATCCTCGAGTTCAACAAGATCTGCCGCTACCGCATGAGCATGCTCCCCTACTTTCTGGAGAAGATGAAGAGCTCGGAAGAGGCCGGGGTGTCGCTCCTGGACAAGACGATGATCGTTTGGGGCTCTCCGATGGCGGACCCCAACATCCACAACCATCGACGCTGCCCGCTTGTGCTTCTAGGAAAAGCCAACGGCCACCTCAAAGGCAACTTGCATCTCAAAGCCGCCGATGAGACGCCGATGGCGAACGTCATGTTGACCTTGCTGCGCGAGCTCGGGTTCGACGAGTTGACCAGCTTCGGCGACAGCACGGGCACGTTCGACCTGACCACGAGCGCAACATGAGAAACACGCTAGGCTTCACGGCCCTCCTCCTAACTGCGCTCTTTATGGGGGTCGTCTTCGCGGCAGCGCCTTCCTCGCCGGTGGCGGACTTCGCCACGCACGGAGATCGCGACGCGGTGCGCACCCTTCTTCAGCAAGGGGCCGATGTCAACGCCGCACAAGGCGACGGCATGACGGCGCTTCACTGGGCCGCCGAGCTCGGCGACGCCGAGATGGCGGAGATGCTCGTTTACGCGGGGGCGAACGTCGAGGCAGAAACGCGCGTGGGCCACTACACGCCGCTTCACGTGGCCTGCCGGAACGCCAGTGCCGCCGTAGCCGAGATCTTGCTCGAGGCCGGAAGTAACGTCATGGCGCGCACCATGCCCGCGGGCTCGACCCCGCTTCATCTGGCGGCCGCATCGGGCAGCGCCGACATCGTGCGGTCGCTCTCGAGCCGGGGCGCCGAAGTGAACGCGAAAGACCATGAGTGGGAACAAACCCCGCTGATCTTCGCGTCCGCCCAAAACAGGATCGCGGCCATTCAGGCGCTTCTCGAAGGCGGCGCCGACCCGAGCATCGCAAGCAAAGTGATCGATCTCGAAGAGGATCGCAAGCTCGCCGAAGCTTCCGAGAACCGCCAGAAAAAAGTTCTTCGCTCCTACATAATGAAAAACGAGATCGAAGGCGAGTTCATTCCGAGCGCGAGCCAGTTCCAAGCGGCGATCGTCGCGGGTCGCGATCTTTATCTCTCCGGCAATCTCCCCGAGATCTCCGAGGCGGACCCGGACGAGCGCCGTTTTCGTCCGCGCATGGTTTTGAAGAGCAAAGGCGGCCTGACGGCCCTTCTCCACGCCGCACGTCAAGGTCATACCGAAGCGGTCGTGGCGCTTCTCGAAGGCGACGCGGATATCAATCAAGTAAGCGCGGGCGACGGCACGAGCCCGCTTCTCATGGCGACCATCAATGGGCAGTACGATCTCGCGCTTCGTCTGCTTCAGCGCGGCGCGGACCCGAACGTGGCCGCGAAGATCAACGGGGTGACGCCGCTCTGGGCCGCCATCAACGCAAAGTGGCAGCCTCGTACGCGTTTCCCGCAACCGCAGGAGCAGGACCGTCAGAACGCAACCTATCTCGATCTGGCGGAGGCGTATTTGACCGCGGGCGCCGATCCCGACGCGCGGCTAGAGAGCCACCCCTGGTACATGGTCTATACCGGCTGCGGCAATCGGAACTGCGGCCTCGAGGACACCAAAGGCTCGACGGCGTTTTGGCGCGCCGCCTATGCAACGGACGTCGCCGCGATGCGCCTTCTTGTCGCTCACGGCGCGGACCCGAGCATCCCGACTTTGACCCCGCCGCCGCGGCGGCCTCGCTCCGGCACGATCGCGGAGAACACCGAAGCGACAGAGATACGACCCGTGCAGCCTTTCGGACCCGGCCTCTGGCCGGCGACGGATGAGCGCACCGTCAACCCAGACCCGTCCGGCCTTCCACGCGTCAAAGAGGGCGACCCGGGTGTTTTTGCCCTTCACGCCGCCTCGGGCGTCGGCTATGGCGAAGGTTTTACCGGCAACGCGCACCGCACCGCACCGGGCGCTTGGCTCGACGCCGTGAAATATCTCATCGAGGAGCTCGGCGTCGATGTGAACGCGCGCGACTTCAACGGCTACAACGCGCTTCATCACGCCGCCGCGCGCGGGGACGACGAGATGATCTTGTATCTGGTGGAAAAGGGCTGTGACGTGACCGCCGTGAGCCGCACCGGTCAAACGACCGCGGACTTGGCCAACGGTCCCGTGCAGCGCGTGTCTCCGTTCCCAGAGACCGTGGCGCTTCTCGAGAACCTCGGCTCGAAGAACAACCACAACTGCGTGTCGTGCTGAGCGCCGCCGTCAAAAAGACGATCTTCGCGATTCTAGTCGCGACGGCCGCCGCGCCCGCCGCGGCGCAGGAGGAAGCACCTCCGCCATGGGTGCAGATGAACGTCATACAAGTCCGTCCAGAGATGGTCGACGAGTTCATGGCCGTCCAGCGCGAGCTCTCGTCACGCGCCAAAGAAGCCAAAGTTCCGTGGCGGAGCGTGAGCCGCACGCACGTTTTCGGAGACACCTATCGCTTCCTCATCACGACACCGGTGCAGAATCTCGCGAGCTTCGACGGTGAGGACGACGCCGACCCGGAAACCGAATCGCTCATCAACCGTCTCCGGCGCTGTGTAACGAGCCGTACGAGCTACGCCGTGCGCGTACTTCACGACGTCGGGAACCCGTTGCCAGAAGGTGAAGAGCCCGACTTGATGGTCGTGAACATCTCCAAAGTTGCGCCCGGACACGAGCAGGACTACATGAACGTGATGATGGAAGACTTTCTCCCGCATTTCAACGCGGCTAAAGTCCACCATGCGACGGGGGCGATGACTTTCGGCGGCGAGTCGGGCTTCGTGCACGTCTTCTACTTCGAGAACTTCGCCGAGCTCGACAAAGGCTCTCCCGTGATGCGGGAGCTCGGGGCGGAAGGCGCTCAGAAGGTGACCGCCAAGTTCGGCGGCATCGTGTCGAGCAGCGAGACCTGGATCATGCAACGCATCCCCGAGCTCAGCTATGGTCCCGAGCCCGAGGCCGCCACTGATAAAGATAAAGCCAAAGCCAAAGGCAAGCCGTAGCAGACCTCCTCGAGCAGACACTCTTCGCGCGGAGCTCAAACGCCTCGGTGTCTCGCATGTTGTCGGCATTCCGGATAACAGCTCGGCCGCGCTATTTCATCTTCTCGAAGAAGACGGAGCGATTCGTCTGGTGACGGTGACCCGCGAAGGGGAAGCCTTTGCCGTCGCTTCGGGTCTCTGGCTCGGAGGGGCGCACCCCGTCGTGCTCATCCAGAACACGGGACTCCTCGAGAGCGGCGACAGCTTGCGCGGGACCGCGATGCGCATGGGCGTCCCCTTGCTCTGTCTCGTAACTTATCGTGGGTACCACAAGCTCCCCAAACAGGACGAGTTGCAGGACGTGATGACACGCGCGGATGTGGACTCCGTCAACGTCACGGTCGCGCCCGCATCCGAGGGACCCATTTCCAGAAGCGACGCCGAAGAGGCGCGCTATTTGAAGACGTCGCTTTTCGACTGGTCGCGCCGATTCCGCGAGGCGCTGAGGTAGAATCGGGCCCTATGGAGACACCCAAATGAACGCGAGCTCACTCATGTCCGGCGTACTCGCGCCGGTCGTCACTCCTTTCAAAGACGACTATACGCCCGACAGGGACCGATACCTGAAGCACTGCCAATGGCTCGCGGCGCAAAATTGCGGCCTCGCCGTGTTCGGGACGAACAGCGAAGCCAACTCGCTCTCGATCGACGAACGGATGTCACTTCTCGACATGCTCGTCGAAGGAGGCGTCGACCCGACGCGCATGATGCCCGGGACCGGCTGTTGCTCGATCCCCGACACCGTAAAGCTCACGAAGCACGCCGTCGACCACGGCGTGGGCGGCGTCCTGATGCTGCCACCGTTCTACTACAAGAACGTGAGCGACGAAGGCCTCTATCGTTCGTTCGCTGAGATCATCGAGCGCGTCGGCGACGACCGGTTACGCATCTATCTCTATCACTTCCCGCAGATGTCCGCGGTGCCTCTCGGGATCGAGCTCGTGGGACGGCTCCAGGAAGCTTTTCCCAGCATCGTCGTCGGCATGAAGGACAGCTCGGGCGATCGCGAGAACTTGGAAGCGATGCTGCGTAACTTTCCAGGCTTCGGCTATTTCGTGGGAAGCGAGGCGCTGCTTCTCGCAAACATGCGGGCCGGCGGCGTCGGCTGCATCTCGGCGACGGCCAACATCAACCCCGCGGGCATCGACGGTCTATTCCAAAAATGGAAAACGGACGAGGCGGACGCGCTCCAGGAATCTCTAAATCAGGTGCGCGGGACGGTTCAGCAATTTCCGCTCGTCCCAGCTCTCAAGACCATCATCTCGCACTACGGTTCCGACTCGGAGTGGAATCGGCTGCGGCCACCGCTCGTCGAGCTCGACGACGCTCAGGGCGAAAAGCTGATCGCCGACCTCCAAGCAATAGGCTTCGAGATGCCGGGCCTCTAGTCGATCGGTTGCGCCAGCACGGCGAGGATCACGCGAATCCCCTCGACGAAGTGCCCGACGCGAATGTTCTCGTTCGGGCTGTGCTGATTGTTGTCCGGGTTAACGCTCGAAACACCTACCGCGGGAACGCCTAGCGTTGTGACGAAAGGCGAGATCGGGATCGAGCCCCCCGCCGTACGGATGCGGATCGGCGCTTCGCCATAGACATGCGTCATCGCCCCAGACGGAGTTAAAAGTACTACTTGAGGTCTTATCTCACAAACAAAAGGACTGAGTGGCGGGCACTAGTGTTTCTTCTTCACGTAGTCGAGCGCGTGAGCGAATGCTTGCGTCGTGGATTCGAGGATGGTTGCGCGCGCGACGAAAACGTTCTCGGGGCCCAGCACGTCGATCAGATGGACGCGGTGCAAGAGCTCCTCCACTTCAGGCGTCGCGCCTGAGATGATGAGGAGCTTGTCCTGGCGCTTCATCGCCGCGCTCACATTCCCGAGAGCCAGCAGCGTCGTGGCATCGAGGGCGGCCGTCTGCTTGAGCCGCAGAATCAACGCCTGCACTTCTGGACGAGAAGCCACCTTCAAGCACTTCTCTTCGAGATAGTCGGCGGCGCCAAAGAACAAGGGACCCTCCACGTGGACGATCGCCACTTCGGGGCAGGGCCGCTCGTCGGCGTCCGTGACCTCGCGAAACCCTTTCTTCTCGTCGTACACGAGCTCCACGACACGGGGGACCCGCGCTCTTCTGACAAAGAGTGCGAGGGACACGCCCACGCCGACATAGATGGCATCGGCGAGAGGCAGCAGAAGCGCCGCGGCAAACGTTGCGAGGAACGCGAGAGCGTCGGAGCGTGTCGCGGTGAGGGCCAGCTTGACATGTTCCCAGCGGACCATTTTCACGGCGATGATCAGGAGAATCCCTGCCAGTGAGGCCACCGGGATGTATCGGGTGACAGGGCCGAGTGCGAACACGAGCCCGGCGAGCATGACGCCCGAGAACACGTGCGCTTTCTTGCTCTCGGCGCCCGCCTGATACATGAGGGCGCTTCGAGTCAGCGACCCCGATACCGGGATCCCGCTGAAAAACGCGACAACGATCTTGGCCACGCCTTGCCCAACGAACTCCCGATTGGTGTCGATGCGATCGCCGGAAAAACTCGCGACAGATTTCGCGCTCGCAAAAGCTTCGGCGAGTCCAATGAGCGACAGAGCAATCGCGCCGGACGCTAGGGCCTGGATGAGCTCCCAACTGAATGCCGGCATGCTCAGCGGTGGAAGTGAGGCCGGAATGTTACCGACGACACGTACACCCGTCTCGTGCAGTCCGAGAAAGGCCACCACGCCCGCCGCACCAAGTATCGCCAATAGGTAAGCGGGAAAAAGCGGCGCGCCCGCGGGCGTTTTCGGGCTCACCTTGGACAGAAGCAGAGCCAAAAAGAACGTCCCCACTCCGAGCGCGAGGACAGTGGGATCCGTGTCGGCAATGCCCGAGGCCACGTAGCGGAGCTGACCGAGAACCGAGACGCTACCCTTGGACGGCAGTCCGAGAAGATTAGGGAGCTGGTTGGCGACGATGAGAACGCCGGCGCCGCTAGTGAAGCCGAGGAGAACCGAGCTCGAGACGAGCTGGGTGAGGTTCCCGAGTTTGAGCAGTCCGAGTGTGAGTTGGAATAGGCCAGAGAGAAGTGTCAGGAGAAACACGATAGCCATGAAGTCTTCGCGTCCCACATAAGCGGCAACGGCACTCGCGGCAACGATGGAGCTTGCGTTTGTGGGTCCGGTTTGGAGATGACGCGACGAGCCCGCGAGCGAGCCCACAATCGAGGCCACCATGAAAGCGTAGAGCCCGTATTGGGGCGCCACGCCAGCGAGCAGCGCGTAGGCCATGCACTGAGGCAAGGCGACGAAGGCGACGGTCAGCCCGGCGAGAAGATCTTTCTGCAGCACGCCGCCGAATCAGTCCTTGAAGTCCCACTTGTCTACCTCGCGGACTAGAGATGCGCCGGCAGGGGCTCCGCACGACGGTGCAATTTTACGGTCTCGCTCCATCTTTCTTGCATTTTTACCACAAAACGTACCAAGGCGGTTGGTGGGCCGCCGGCGCCGTTACCTACAAAGGCTCGAGCCACATCGCGAGGGGAAGCAGAGCGTAGGCCGAGAAGACGGAAAGCCCAAAAACGAGTGTCGCTCCTCGAAGCACCCACTTCTGAACCTGGAGAGGCCGCGCATCCCCGATATCGCACGATGCCGCTAGCGTGCGAACCCGCCACCACGAGTACCCGAGTGCCGCGGCGGTAAGACCGAAGGTTGCGAGCTTGTATTTCGAAAGGGCTACGAGCCACGGGAGAGCGGACGCCATCGAGGCCATGGCCCCGCCGGCGCCAAGAGCCACTAGCACCATGGGAAGTGCACAGCAGGTCGTCCCCAGGAGCGTGAGGCTTGCCGCCGCGGCAAGGCTCGCGTTGTCTTTTGCCCCATCCATCAAAAAGTCAGTCCGATACCGATGTTGAAATCGGTTCCGTGCGACAGCTGAATGCCGAACACGTCTTGATATACGGGGAACTTGAGCTCCGCGCGCACCATGATGTTGTTCCAATAACCCACCAGGACGGGGCCAAGTGAGATCCGTTTGCCCCCCGTGGGACCCACGGTGTCCCGGCCTCGGCCCTCATACCTGGCTGACAGGTCCGCCATCACGAAAATGCCCGTGTTCGTGAGATTGTCGTGGTAGGGATGGATGCCTATGTTCATGTCGAACCCGACTTCGTTACCCTGGTCAATGCCTCGCTTCCCTTTCGAGTTCCGCCAGTAAAAAACGTCATAAAACTGATAGACGAACGGCGCCTCGGCGCTAAAGGAAGCGCTTATTCCAGCGTCCCAGCTCCCGTCTCCCACAGGGAAGGAATCCTTCGTCGAGCCCGTCGGAAGGCGGAGACTCGGAGTGATGCTGAAATTACCCGTGCTGCCCGCTTTGTTGTAATAGTGTTTGAGTTGCAGTCCCAAAACGGTATCACCGATCCCGCGACCACTCTGGTTCACGGGAGCTCCTCCCTGGACGACGACTCGGCTTTGCTGGATTAACGGCACTTTGGAGGTCAGTCGGATCTCACGTTTGAACGTGAAGACGCTCTCGATCCACGTCGTGTTGACCATCCGCTCCCGATCGAAGGGATTGGGTGCTTGGTCCGTACCACCGAGAAGCTCACCGGAGAAGCGATACTCGTTTCGAACTTGGAAGCCCCAACCGTGCTCCCACCGAGGCGCCATGTCCATCACCGGTTGGTGCGCGCCGGCCATCTCCGATACTCCCAGCATGAATATCGCCAGAGAAACGATCCCCCGCATGACGCTATTCATCGTTGTCGACGGAATCCGAAATCCACTTGTCGACGACCACCGGAATGGGCGCTCCGTCGTTCACGGATGCGAAGGCATCGTCGACGACTCGAGCCTGTACGTCGACGCTCTGGCCCACGGCTCTCGAGCGGTCCGAGCCCACGATGGAGAAGAGCTGGCCGCTCTGTGCATCCTTTAATAAGAGGTTGCCGCCAACGCTTTCGAGGGTGCCCGCTATGCGAAGGTAAACCGCCACCGGGTCATAGCCCGCCTTCCTGATGCGACGGTGAATATCCTCGATCGGGATTTCCGTTCCTGGAGTCATGGCGAGGGTGATGCGCTGCGTATGGATATCGACGAGCACGCCATTTCCAAATTCGGATCGGTCGAGGCCGTCGAGTTTCGACAAGGACTTCTCGGCCCCATAGGCGCAGAACGAGCACACCACGCCGTTCACCTGAATGACGGTGTGATGCGGCTCGACGAAGACGTCCACGCCCTCCGCCTCGAGGGACGCTCGACTCTTCTCACTGTCCGAGTGGCGGTGAGTCTTACCGTCTGGGTGAGTTTGGACCGGGAAGGCCACGCTAGCTGCAAAAAAAGTCAAAGCGAAGAACAAGGTTCCTCTCATCTGTTTCTTCTCCATTCTTTGGGCCGAGCTCTTGAACATCGGTTCAACCCCACGACGCGAGATAAGGTGCGAATCGCCAGGCCCACAACGCCACGGCGGCCAACGAAAAGAGGGCGGTCCATCGGCGAGCGGCGCGAGCCCCTTGACGTCGCACCCAAACGAGCCAGTTGGCCCGTGCAATGAGCGCCACGCTCAACGCAACCGGGCCCCATCCAAGAGGCCCCATGAACCCTCCGGCGAGGCCGGCGCCCGCTCCCGAGAACGCCAGAGCGGCCGGCACGACGCAGCACCATGGCAGTGCGAGAGCTCCGCCCCAGCCAGCCAAGCGTGCTCCTGTTTCAATACCCATACCCCCATAGGGTACCCGAAGAAAGGGAGCGTGTCAACAGTTTTGCGATCCCACACACGGCGCGCTCATTTCGCCGCGAGCGATAGGCGCAGAATCTCCTTGTCGTTTCGGGCCACGATGTGCCGGTTCGCATAAGCCGGGTGGGACCAGTTGACGGCGCCGAGCTCGCGACGCCGGCCTGGATCGGAGGTCGGCTCGATAAGCTGGGTGCGACTCGTTTCCTGGAAACCCTCGGGGGTGAATCTCCCGATGATCAGCTCACCGCGATCGTTGTTGATGAAGTAGCGATTACCGTTTCGCACGAAAATGGCCGCGGCCCATCGCGCCTTCTCTTTCGTGATCTCGAGGCTCTCCCACACCCGTTTTCCCGTGGCCACTTCGAGCGCGCGAGCCTGACCGTAGCTGTCGATGCCGTATAAATAGTCGCCTTCGATAACGGCGGTGTTGATGAGGGTGTGGATCTTGTCGGTTACGATCTCGCTCTGGCTCGAGCTGCTCCAAAGGAGCTCGGCGCCCGGTCGTCTCGTGTCGAGCTTTAGCATGTGGGCACCGTCGTAGAACGTCGAAACGAACAAATGTGAACCACTCAGGACCGGTGTCGACACCGTCATCCCGCTACGCACTTTGAACGGCACTTCCCAGTAGATTTCGCCCGTTTCCGGATTGAGGGAGCTGACCGCCCGCGGATGCCAGATGATGAGCTGGCGCACGCCGCCGATCTCGAAAATGATGGGCTGCGTGTAGCCGGGCTCGAAGTCCGAGGACAAGGCTCGCCAGACTTCCTTGCCGGTGCGCTTGTCGAACGCCATGACTTTCGCATCCGGCTCGCCACCAGCGAGACAGATCACCAGGTCGCCCTCTACAAGCGGCGCTCCCGTCGTGCCCCACGTGGGAACGCTCAGGCCATAATCCTCGACGAAATCCTTTTGCCAGACGATCTCACCGCTCCCGACATCCAGGACGACGAGATGTCCCGTGGCGCCGTACGCGAAGACGAGGTCCTCGTCGACGGTAGGCGTGGCCCGCGGCCCGGTGGCGTAGACCCGCATCATGCTCCCGTAGTCGACTTCCCACTGCTGCTCCCAGAGGATCGTTCCCGTTTCTTCGTCGAGAGCGAGGATGCGCTCGAAGCCGCGATATGCCTGCGTTGGCCGGAAGTCGGTAACGAAGACGCGCCCGTCCGCAACCGAGGGGCCGGTGAAGCCGCTTCCGATCGGTGTGCGCCAGACCACATCCAGCCCGTCGGCAGGAAAGGTCTCCAAGATGCCGGTCTCGTTCCAGACACCGAGGCGCCCGCGTCCGCGCCATTCGGGCCAATCCTCGGCGTAGGTGACTTGCGTGGTGAGGCAGGACAACAAGAGCAGCCATTGAAATCTCATGATGGCAGAGTACGCAATGGGGCTCGAGACTTCAAACGGACTCACGATTCAGGATCTTCTTGGCCCGCTCTCGAGAACCGGCCTGTCGGTCGCTGCGCGCGTCCCCAAGTGAACACGTGTGCACTGGCGTCACGAGTGGGAGCTCATGATTAGCCTGGCGACTGCCGGAAGTCGTGGCCGATCATTCGCGAGGAAGCACGCCGAACGGCCTCCGTTCCGACGCAGCTGTGTCAGCGCCGGTTTAGATTGGTCCATTTCGGCGGTCAGTGGCCCCTGCAAATCTGCTTCTAAAGGAATGAAGTGACTGTACTTGCTTAGAAACAGCTGCCTCTGAGTGGACTCTTTTCCGCCGCAAGTTTTGGTCAAGTTTCAAACCGGCGTCGACGGAGAGAGCTATTCGGCCCGTCGGCGGTCGCTGCGCACGTCCCCAAGTGAACACGTGCGCAGGCGTCACGGTTGGAAGCTCATGATTACACAGGCGACTGCCGGAAGTCGTGGCCGATCACTCCCGAGAAGGCACTCCGAACGGCCTCCGTTCCAAGATAGCCGAGCTCTTCGGCCCGTCGGTCGCTGCGCGCGGCCCGAGCGAACACGTGTGCACTGGCGTCACGGTTGGGAGCTCATGCTTACCCTGTTGGTGGCGGTCAAAAAAGGGGCCAAAACGCCGGCGAAAAAGGGCCACTTTGAGACAGGTCTTCTGCGGAGCGCCGAAGCGAAGACCGAGACGTGGACCATCTACTGGGTCGACAGCCGCAACCCCGAGCTGAGAGAACAAGTCACGGGGTCCTTTCGAAAACGGCGCCGCGGAGCTCTTCGGAGAAGAGCTGTACCAAGGAAAGACCGTCGAGATGCGCTTCATTTGGTCCGAAATCACCCCGCGCTCAGCCCGGCGGGAGCAGGCCTATCTCGATGCGTCTTCCGGCGAATGGGAGACGAACTGGATTATGGAGTTCACCAAAGCGCCGTAGCACTTCCCTACTGGTTGTCCGTCGCCTCCATGTGAACCGCCTTCAACACTTCTCTCGTAAGGTCCCAGCGATTGAAGCCCTGGCGTCGGTAGTCCAAGCCGCGACGGACGATAACGAGGTCGTGCGTCGGAACGACGATGACATACTGCCCGCGGTTTCCGGCCGTCGAGTACGCGCTCTTGGGCACGTCTTTCCGATCGTCAGGAACGAGCCACCACTGGCCGCCGTAGAAGTTGCCGCGCTCGGCCGTCGCTGGAGCCGGAGTGCGAACGAAGTCGATCCACTCCTTCGAGAGCAGCCGCTCGCCGTTCCACATGCCAGACTGCAGGTACAAGAGCCCGAAGCGCGCGAGATCCCGCGCGTTCGTATAGACCTGGCTGCTGAGAATGAAATCCCCGAACCGATCCACACTGAGGAGGGTGTTCCGCATTCCGATGCGATCGAGGAGAGCTCGGCGCGGGAACTCCAAGTACGTCTCCTGGTCCCCGAGTGCCCGCTTCATGGCATAGACAGCAAGCAGGGTGTCGTAGTTCTCGTAATCCCAGTAAGTGCCGGGCTCACGGATCAACCCGCGATTTCTCATGCCCTGGATCGAGCTCCCCCCGGCCCAGTACGACAACCCGGAGCCGATAGCGTATTCGAGTCCGGCATTGTCCACGGTATAGAGGCCGCTCGACATGTTCAATACGTTCCGGAGCGTGATAGCCGAGCGCGGATCGCTCTCGGGCGATGCGACTCCCGGAAGAAACTCGAACCCGAGCGGCTCGTTGAGCGCCATCCGGTCCTGGTCGACCATCATGCCGATGAGCGTGACTGCGATGCTCTTGGCCGTCGACCAAGTGCGGGTCCTCGTCGTAACGTCCACGCCTGGGGCGTAGCGCTCGTGGATGATTTGCCCGCCCTTGACGACGAGCAAGCTGAGCGTCACCTGCTCGGGCGACTCGCGATCGAAGGCCCAGTCGGAGACCGCCTGAAGCGCCGCAGCATCCACCCCGGCCGGAAGGGGCGCGTCGTCCGTCCTATCGCCATCGGGCCACGCAATCTCCGCAGGATTGCCCGCTAGCGGCGCCATCTCGAGAATCGGCAGACTGTCGAGATCCTCGAAGGTTTGGTCCGGCGCCATGATGACGCAGCCAAGCCCCTTGCGGAACGCAGCACGCATCGTCGGCGTCCCGCCGGGCGCCCCTATGGCGACGGTCTTGCGCTCCCAATCGATAACGTAGTCACCCGAATCGGGCGTCCCGACGGGGTGGCGCAGATAGGCGAGCTCCTGCGCGAATACTTGCTCGAGGGTCCGGTGGGACGTGAACAGGCCGTTGCACATGAAGATAGCCTGCTGGCCGTGTTGGATCATGTCCCGATTGAAACGCCAGTAGTCGTAGGCTTCCTCCTGCTGGCTGCTGGCCGGCGCGGGAAGAACGAGTGCGAGAGCAAAGAAAAGGACGAGGATCTGCTTCATGAGTGCCTCCGTGAGCTCAGCAATTATTTAGCGCCGCGGGACGCGAGGTCAAGCGAGCTAGGATGCCGAACCTTGTCTGGGATATTATCGTGCGCTCAATAGGAGGATCCATGCGGCTTCGCAACACACTCGCCATCATTGTTACCTTTCTCACCGCTACCCTGGCTCAGGCACAACCCGAGCCCACAATCGATGAAGCCTTTCTCGAGGCGATGCAGTACCGGAGCATCGGACCCTATCGCGGGGGCCGCGTGACCGCCGTCGCCGGGGTAAACGATTCGCTGCATACCTTCTATATGGGCTCCACCGGAGGCGGCGTCTGGCGAACCGATGACGCTGGCCAGAACTGGCGGAACCTCACCGACGGTCAGATCGATACGGGCTCGATCGGCAGCATCGCGGTGGCGCCTTCCGATCCCAACGTCATCTATGTCGGGACCGGCTCCGCCTGTCCGCGCGGCAACGTGTCCGCCGGCGTCGGCATGTACCGCTCCACCGACGGGGGGAAAACGTGGAAACACATAGGCCTTCCGGAAGCGGGACAAATCGGCCGCGTGCGCGTCCATCCGAAGAATCCCGACATCGTCTTCGCTGCCGTGCTCGGCCACATTTTTGGCCCCAACGAGGAACGCGGTGTGTACCGCTCGAAGGATGGCGGCGAGAGCTGGGAAAAAGTCCTCTACATCAGCGAGAAGACGGGCGCCATCGACCTATCGATGGATTCCAGCAATCCGCGCATTCTCTACGCGGCGATGTGGCGTGCCGAGCGCAAGCCTTTCTCGATGCTGAGCGGGGATCCCGTCGAGGGCGGTGTCTACAAAACGACGGATGGCGGCGACACGTGGGACGAGCTCACCGAGGGGCTTCCCAAAGGACCCACGGGCCGCATCGGCGTCTCCGTCTCGCCCGCCAACCCGGAACGGGTCTTCGCGCTCATCGAAGCGGAAGGTCCGGAAGCTGGGCTCTATCGCTCGGACGACGCTGGCGAGTCGTTCGAGCACATCAATAAGGATAGGAACTACGTGCAGCGCGCCTGGTACTACACGCACGTCTTCGCCGATCCGGTTGATCCCGATACGGTCTACATCAACAACGTGATGATGAACCGCTCGGTTGACGGCGGGAAGACTTTTACCACCATTCGCGTGCCGCATGGCGACACCCACGACCTCTGGATCCACCCGACAGACAACCAAACCATGGTCTACGGAGATGACGGCGGCGCCGCGGTGAGCTTCAATGCGGGAGCCACGTGGTCGCTGCAATCGAACCAGGCCACGGCGGAGTTCTATCGGGTAACGACCGATCACCGATTCCCTTACTGGGTCTATGGCGCACAACAGGACAACACGACGGTCCGCATCCTGAGCCGCACCAACGGCATCGGCATCTCGAACAAGAACTGGCACCAGGTCGGCGGCTGCGAGAGCGGCCACATCGCCATCGACCCGCGCGACCCGGACGCGAACATCGTTTACGCGGGATGCTACGGCGGCTCCATCACGCGCTACGACCATCGCTCCGGACAGGTGCGCGAGATCACAACAGCTCCTCAGCTCGCGCTCGGCCGCGCCGCGGAAGACCTCGACTACCGGTTCCAATGGAACGCCCCCATCCGCATCTCGAAACACGACCCGCAAGTGCTCTACCACACGTCCAACTACGTCCATCGTTCGACGGACGAGGGACAGACCTGGCGCATCGTCAGCCCCGACCTCACGGTCGCCAACGCGGAGATGCTCCAAGACGCCGGCGGCCCGATCACAAAGGATCAGACCGGCGTAGAAGTCTACGCGACGATCTTCGTGTTCGAAGAATCCCTTAGCAACGCGGGCGAGCTCTGGGCAGGTACGGACGACGGAAGGGTCCAAATCACCCGGGACGACGGCGCGACATGGACGGAGATAACACCCTCGGGCATCCCGGAATTTGGAACGGTGAACTCGATCGACATCTCGACGCATCAAGCCGGGCGCGCGACGATCTCGGTCTACAACTATCGCTTCGATGACTTCACGCCTTACATCTTTCAGACCAACGACTACGGCAGCTCTTGGGAGCGCATCGCCGACGGCACCCGCGGCATTCCCGAACGACATTTCGTGCGCGCCGTGCGTGAAGACCCGGATCGCCGCGGGCTTCTCTATGCGGGAACGGAGTATGGCATCTACGTCTCTTTCAACGACGGCGACAGCTGGCAGTCACTGCAGCTGAATCTACCCGTGACCCCCGTAACGGACCTCCAGATCAAGAACCAAGACCTCGTGCTCTCCACCCAAGGCCGTTCGTTTTGGATCCTCGACGACCTCACACCTCTCCATCAGCTCACCGACGAAATAACTCAGGTAAGCCAGCACCTCCTGAAGCCGCGAGACGCCTATCGCATCCGCGGAGGCGGCTTCGACATCCCATCGGGTTCGCAAGGAAAAAACCCGCCGAGCGGCACGGTGATCTACTACACCCTCGCAGAGGAACTGCCCGAGGACCAGGAGATGACACTCGAGATCCTCGACGCTACCGGCAATTTGGTCCGCTCGTTCTCGAGCAAGACCCCGGAAAAGCGCGCCCCCAACTTGTTCGCGGAGTTCTTCGGCCTTTCTCGCGACGCAGGATTGCCTCCGGTGAAAAAGGGATTGAACCGCTGGGTGTGGGACCTCGGCTATCCCGACGGCCGACCCGCTCCGAACACGAGCATGTGGGGCGCCATCTCAGGACCGCCGGCGCCTCCAGGAAATTATCAAGTGCGGATGACGATCGGTGACTGGACCGCGACCGAAACCTTCGCAGTGAAGAAGGACCCGCGGGTGGACGCGACACAAGCCGATCTGCAAGAGCAGTTCCGCCTCGCCATCGAAGTGCGCGATCTGTTCTCGGAGAGCCACGAGGCCCTCATCAAGATTCGAAGCGTCCGGGACCAAGTGGAAGACCTCGTGGAACGGCTGGGCGCGGCGGAACAAGCCGAGGGTCTGGACGAAACGAAGGCGGCGCTGACCGACGCTCTGACCGCGGTCGAGAAAAAGATCTACCAGACGCAGAACCAGGCCATGCAGGACCCGCTCAACTTCCAGCCGATGCTCGACAACCGCATCGCGAACCTCTACGGGATCCTGCTGACCGCCGAGGCAAAGCCAACCGCCGTGAGCCACGCGCATTACGAAGATCTGAAGGCGGAGCTTGCGGGCTACCAAGCGGAGCTCGACGCCGCTCTCGCAAACGAGCTCGTCGCTTTCCAAGACGCGGTCGCGGCGAAAGGGGCGCCACCGGTGATTGTGCCGACGAAGTAAACGGACTACATCAGGAGGACCAGATGCCGAGAAAGTCTCACGGTCTCGGAGTCGAAGAAAAGCTTGCGCGCCTTGCTCGACCAGATACGAATGCGGACCTCTCACGCCAGTCAATCAAAGAGAGCTGCCTTGATTGGACGAAGCGGCCCAGTGGGCCAAAGAACACCACCCCAGTCTGGTTGCCGACGCCGTAAGGGCCGCCGCCGTTGTGAGCTACGGACGGTGGATTCACGACCGGGACTCGAAGTTCAGCGAGTCGTTTCGGCTGTATCCAGCAAGTTGATTCCGGCATCGAACGCTCGGTCGCGCATCCGGATGCATTCCGGCAGAGGCGTCGGGTCCGCGAAGTTGTCGGTCCCGAAGAAAGGGGAGAGACCCTCACCGGTCCGACCTAATTGACGATCCTCCATGTCAGGGAACCAGAATGATCTTCTTGTTCGGCGGATACAGCCATTCCACGCCGTTGGCGGTCACGATGTGATTGTCCTCGAAGTTGATGCTCAATCGCCGGTTCCACTCCGGGATCCAGGTATGGACGATGTACTCGAACGAGAACAAGTTGTTCGGTTGGATCATGACGTGTGCACGATAGGGCCGAAACGGCGCGAATGCCGGGCCAACCGATACTTCACTGTTTCCGGTATTACCAACAGTATGGCAGTCGAGGGAGATCCCGGGACGCGCATCGTCAGAGAGGGCGGCAACGATCTCCCGGTCTTGCGGCGTGTCCACGAAAGGCGTGTAAACGTATCCGGCTTCTTCGAGCGCGGCGACCACCGCCTCCAGGGTCTGGCCCGCGGTGCGGCCCACCTTGATGTTTCGGCGGATGATGGGTCTCGCGTCCAGCCCGTGTTGCCAGGCACGCGCGACACTTTCGGGAAGGTCGGTCTCGCCTTCGCGCAGGAGATAGGCGTTGCGCTTGAAGTCGGTGCCGAAGTTCAGATATCTCAGCCCGGTGTCCCACGACAACAGATCGCCGCGTTGAAGAATGTAGTCCCCTCTTCTCGTGTCCGAACGGTCGGATAGGTGTGAGTGCAGCACCCCCGGCATGCTGGCGCCATACAAAGACGTCCACAAGCCTTTCTCCATTTGGCGATCTTGCGCCCACCAACCCACGTCTTCCCTCGTCGTGACTCCCGGTTCGATTTGGCGAAGCACCGCTTCCATGATTCCTCTTTGAATCTCGGATATGTTCGCAAAGGCGATGATCTCCCTCTGTACTCTTCTTACCCGGAAATCGGTGATGACGTTTTCCGAAGAGACCAACCGAGCCGCGTATTTGTCGCCGAGGAGCTCGACGAGCTTCAGATAGCCCGTGTGAGAGAGTCCGTCGGCATGGGAGAGCCATTCCGACATGTTGACGGCAATGCGCTCAGGATCGCGCTCCGCGACGAATTGGGGCAGCTCGCTTTCCTCGCCGAAGATATCGTAAACGGACTCGTCGGCGAGGAAGGCAAAACTGTGGCCGAGGAGCGCGCGCTCGATGCGATCGCCTCCGCGGTCGGTGAAGATGATCCAGCCCGCCGTCGCGCCGAAGTCCAGGTCGAACGCGTCGGGGTCCCCCCTTCTCATCGAGTGGATCCACATGTCGACGTCGTTGTCGCGCATGGCGCCCGGAAGAATGAGATCGAACTTTTCCTGTCGGATCAAGTTCATCATCTGATAGCGCGCCCGTGCCTCTTGTGAATAGGCGCCCTGTCCTTTCAGGAGGACCACGGCAACGAGCGCTAGCTGCAGAATCTTTGGCCTTCTCATATGTCTTTTGGGTTCGTGATTGTTCTCTCCGTGGCGTAGGCGAGCGCGGCCATCATACAAGGAAACTCGTCAAAGTCGAGCGAATGGATTGTCCCCGGTTCGTCGCTGCGATAGGCTCTCAACTGTCGAAAGGAACGTGACGGATGCGGCTTGCAAGCATGATTAATGCAGTAGATCTCCACTGTTGTGGAGAGCCAGGCCGGGTCATCGTGGGCGGAGTCCTCGATGTCCCTGGCAACACGATGTTCGAGAAAATGAAATACCTCGAGACGCAGGCGGACGACCTTCGCAAGCGCATGCTTCGCGAACCGCGCGGATTCCCTGCGGCGAACTGCAACTTGATCCTGCCGCCTACGTTGCCTGAAGCCGACGCGGGGTACGTGATCATGGAGCAAACCGAATACCCGCCGATGTCGGGAACGAACACGATTTGCGTCACGACTGCCCTCATCGAGACCGGCATGGTGCCGGTGGAAGAGCCGATCACGAAATTGCTGCTGGAATCACCTGCGGGCCCGATCCGCGTGACCGCGGAAGTCAATAACGGCAAGGTCAAGCGCGTGACGTTCGAGAACCTGCCGGGATTCGCCGTGCACCTGGACTCCCCCGTCGAAGTGCCGGAGCTCGGTACGATCAAAGTCGACGTGGCCTACGGAGGCATGTTCTATGTCATCGCCGATGCGACACAGTTCGGGCTACGACTGACTGCAGACGAAGGCCGGGACATCGTTCGCATCGGGGAGATGATCAAAGCAGCGGCCGCCGAGAAGTTTCAGGTCGTGCATCCCGAGAACCCCGAGATCAACGGGATTACCATCGCCCAGCTTTCCGGACCGCCGGCGCACCCCGAGGCCACCCTCAAGAACGCCGTGATCGTCTCGACCGGCGTCCTCGACTGGGACAAACCCACGTCCTGGACGGGGGTGCTCGACCGCTCGCCCTGCGGCACCGGCACCTGCGCCAAGATGGCGGTCCTTCATGCCAAAGGGGAGCTGCCGTTGAACCAGGATTTCCATCACGAGGGACCCTTGGGCACGCTCTTTACCGGCCGATTGGTGCGGGAGACAAAGGTCGGAGACTACAAAGCGGTCGTTCCCACCTTGAGCGGCCAGGCGTGGATCACGGGCTTCGCCCAGTACGTCCTCGATCCGGACGACCCCTTCCCCAACGGATTCACTGTCGGAGATATCTGGGGAAAGGTCGACGATTGAAGCCTACACCTACTTGATCACGCCTAGCCAACGGACTCCAAGCGTCCAGGACGAAACGGCTCGGGAAGCATGCTCATCCCCTAGAAAGCTAACCAGTCAGAATCGTAGACCACGCTGCTACGGAATTCGCATCTTCATCCAGCCGGCGGTGTTGTGAAAATTGGCCACCGCACTTCCTGGCGGCACCAATGCATCGCATGCGGCGCGCGTCGCATCGTCCAAGGTCATGTCCTTCACCGGCAGTAGATCCTCCAAATGCTTCTCGGTTCGGGGACCGATGAGAGGTGCGGTGATCCCTGGCTGATCCTTGCACCAAAGCACGGCAAGCTGCGCCGGCGCCAAGCCTGCCTCTTTCGCTATGCGCGTGAACTCGATACCCACCTCGATGCCGCGATTGCTGACCCGATCCGCGTAAAAACCTCCCCGTAATTTGGCCCGCGAGCCTTCCGGATATTCGCCCGCCTTTGCATATCGGCCAGCGAGAACGTCCATCGCCATGGGCGCCCAAGTAATGATGCCCACCCCATTGGCCTGGCACATGGGAACGAGCTCGTTCTCGATGCGTCGATCGAGGAGGTTGTAGGGTGGCTGCTCCGAGATGTAGCGCGCATAGCCCTTCAACTCGCTCACCATGATGGCCTCCTGAACGACCCAGGCCGGATGGGTCGAGCAACCGACATAGCGCACCTTGCCCTGGCGCACGAGGTCGTTCAAAGCGCTCAAGGTCTCATCGAGAGGAATGTCGGGAGAGTAGCGATGGACCTGGTAGAGATCGATGTAGTCGGTCTGCAATCGCCGCAGCGAGCTCTCGCACGCACGGATCACGTTCAAGCGCGTGTGGCCGTGGTCATTGGGACCAAAAGTGCTCGGGTCGTCCAGAGAAAACCCCGGCCGCCTCTTGCCGTGGTCGACCTTCGTCGCGATGATCACATCGTGCCGGCGCCCGTTGGCTTTGAGCGCCCTTCCGATGATCTTCTCCCCTTCCCCGTCCGCATAGACGTCACCGGTATCGAGAAGATTGAGGCCTTCGTCGAGGGCTCGGTTCAGAATCCGCGTCGCCTCGTCTTCAGGCGTCGGGTCCGCGAAATTGTCGGTGCCCAGGCATATGGGTGAGATCCGAACGCCGGTGCGGCCCAGTACTCGATATTCCATAGAAGCTCCTTGTCAGAATGGACCCTGCTACTCCGCCATATTCATCAGTTCCCCACGTAGCCCAGGAGTGTCGGCAGAAACATCGTAATGACCGGGACGTAGCTGATCAAGAGAAGCGTTGCAATGAGGATCGCGAGAAATGGGATCAAAGGCCGTACCACGGCTTCGATCGGTGTCCCGCTGATACCGCAGGAAACGTAAAGGCAGATTCCGACGGGCGGCGAGATCATGCCGATGCCGACATTCGCCGCCACGAGGATGCCGAGATGAATGGGCTCTATCCCCAAAGCGACACCTGCTGGAACGAGAATGGGCATCAGGACGATGATGGGCGGCAAGGCATCCATGATCATTCCGAGCAACAGGAACACCACATGCACCATCAGTAGAAACACTATCCAGTTGGAGGCATGTTCGGTAATCAGCTCCGCCAGGAGGTGAGGGATGCGCTCGAAGGTCAAGACGAAGGAGAACAAGGAGGCCGTGCCGAGTATGAGCAAAACCACGCCGGTGAGAGAGCAGGTCCGCAAGAGAATCTTGGGCAGATCTACCAGCTCGAGCTCTTTATACACGAAGAAAGACACGACGAACCCGTAGACGACGGCGACCGCGGAGGCTTCGGTAGGTGTGAAGATACCGCCATAGATGCCGCCGAGAATAATCACGACCATCAATATAGGAAGGACGCCTTTCGAGCAGATGCGGAGCTTCTCTCGCCAAGCAATCCTGGGCTCCAGGGGAAGGTTCAGCTTGCGCGCAAAATAGTAAGCGAGCGCCATGATGGCGAGGCCGTTCACCGCGGCTGGGAGGACACCTGCCGCAAACAGGCCACCAATCGAAATATTGGCCACCACACCGATAATAATGAGGTCGATGGCCGGCGGAACGAGTGTAGAGACGCCTCCCGCGGCGGCGAAGATGGCGGTCGCGAAAGGCGCGGGGTACTTCTTTGCTTCATCTCCGGGAGGGCTACCGAGCCGATGGCGGCGGTGTTCGCGCTGGGCGAGCCCGAGATTCCCGAGAACAACATCGTCGAAAAAATGACCACCAGGCCCAGCCCGCCGCGGATCCTGCCGACGAAAACGAGCGCCATATCCACGATGCGCTGAGCGAAACCGCCCTCTGACATCAGTGTGCCCGCGAGCACGAAGAGCGGTATGGCGAGGAGGGGAAACGAATCGAGGCCGGCAAGAAACTTCTGCGGCAACACGATGAGAAAGTCGGTCGAAACGTAAAGGAGTCCGGCGAGCGCCGACAAACCGAGAGCCAGACCGACGGGTACGGATAGAAGCAGGGTTGCCACCAGAGTGATGGCGACGATCAGTCCCATCCGCTCATTCTTCCGTAGTAACGGCCCCGCGCTCCGACCACCAGTTTCGGAGCACGTAATAGAGCATCAACGCACCGCCGACGACCGCCGACGAGTACGGGATCGCCATGGACATCTGGGTGCCGGGCGCCGTCTGGTTCGTGACGCTCAGCGTGTAGCGGACGTGAACACGATCAAAAAAATCGAGATCGAGAGCACGACGAGGTTAGCCACCGCGGCTCGCAATTTGGGCCCGAAACGGTCGACCATGAACCTCAAGGCGAAATGGGATTTAGTCTTGAAGGCGTAGGCGGAACTGAGCGCGGCCAACCACATGAAAAGGAAACGGGCGAGCTCCTCCGACCAGTCCAGCGAGACGCGGAACACGTAGCGGAAAATAACTTGTGAGAACGTTACGGCGACCATGGCGATGAGCACGACGCACAGCACGACTTCCAGGGGATTTTTTCTGAGCACGCTCAACATCGAGACCCACGCGCTATTGATCCAGGACCTGCTGGATCACTTCCAAGCCGCCCACCTTGTCGGCGTTGTTCGCGTACACGCTCTGTACCTTGTCCTGAAATAGCTTCCGGTCCACTTCGTGGAATTGCAGACCCTTGTCTTTCAGCTCCGAGAGAGCGGTCGCGGTCACCGTCTCCATCGCTTGGCGCTGTGCGACGACCGATGCTCGACCCGCTTTGAGCACTGCGGTCTGTATGTCCGCTGGTAGACGGTCGTACTGGGCGCGGCTGAAGAGGAGCCCAACGGCGAGAAACAGATGGTTGGTGTAGGAAACGTGCTCGGTCACCTCGTAGAACTTTTCGTACAAGAGGTCGATGTGATCGGTTTCCGCCCCATCGACCACGCCTTGCTGCAGGCCGGAATAGAGCTCGCCGAACGACATCGGGGTAGCCTGTGCTCCGAGCGTATTGAAGGTCTCGACCAGAACCGGACTCGACATGACCCGAATCTTGAGCCCAGCGAAATCACCCGGCACGAGGATGGGCTTCTTCGAATTCCACACGTTCCTGACCCCGGAGAACCAGTAACCCAGCACCACACAGTCGAGAGCCTCCTCGATGGCCAGTCCGATGCGGCGGCCGATCGGGCCATCGACGACACGGTAGAAGTGGTCCAAATCCCTAAAGAGGAACGGAAAATTGAAGAGTTCCGCTTCCGGAACGAAAGGCGCCAGTCCCCCACCGGCGCCCGCCGCCGTCGCCGCAATGGTGCCCACTTTCACCATTTGGCTGGCCTCCTCCTCGGTGCCGAGCTGCTCAGCTGGGAAAATCTGGACCTCGACGCGCCCCTGGGTCTCGGCCTCGAGAACTTCTTTGAACTTCTCGAAACCGACATTGTGGGGATGGTGAACGCTACCGTTATGTGCGACTCGCAATACGATCTTCTCACCCGCACCGCCGCCGCCACCCTTGCCTTCGCAAGAAAACACGGTACAGGCCAGAAGAAAAATAATCGAGGCTTTGTGAAGATGCATGAGATCGCTCCCTTGTTCGCGCGAGCAGCGACGTATTCTATCCTGAACTTCTCACGATCGTGCTACGCTTCCGGCGGAAACAAGTACCAGCGAGGTTCGCCATGAGTGATATGAAATTCGCCGGAGTGATGCCGGCCATTACCACCGCCCTCAAAGATGATCTTTCGGTGGATCATCCGTTCATCGCAAAGCATGTTCGGTGGCTCGTCGAGCACGGATCCACAGGCATCGTGCCGTTGGGGTCTCTGGGTGAAAGCTCCACGCTGAGCTTCGATGAAAAATGCGACATCCTGCGCACCTGTGTCTCGGAACTTGGAGACAGCGCGCCGGTGGTGCCGGGGATCGCCTCGCTCAGCACCTCGGAGGCCGTGCGCCTCGCCAAGGAGTCGGAGCAAATCGGTTGCCGGGGCTTGATGGTGCTTCCACCCTACGTTTACCAAGGGCAATGGCATGAGACCAAAGCGCACTTCAAGGCGTTGCTCGAATCCACCAATCTCCCGTGCATGCTCTACAACAACCCCATCGCTTACGGCACGGACGTGACGCCGCCTCAGATCGCAGAGCTAGCCGAGGAGCACGAGAACTTGCGCGCGGTGAAGGAGTCGAGCGGAAATTTGCGTCGGATCACCGGCATCAAGGCTCTGCTCGGAGACAGGCTCGTTGTGTTCGCCGGCCTGGATGACATGGTCGTGGAGGGTGTCGCCGCGGGAGCCACGGGCTGGATCGCCGGGTTGATCAACGCCTTGCCGAAGGAATCTATCGCCCTCTTCGATGCCGCTATGGCGGGAGACGCCGAGCGGGCCTTCGAGATCTATCGTTGGTTCCTGCCGCTGCTGCGGCTCGACACGCTTCCCGAGTTCGTGCAGCACATCAAACTAGTTCAAGCACAAGTCGACATGGGCTCGGAGACGGTGCGCCCACCTCGGCTGCCGCTTCCGCCGAGCGTGCGAGAAGCAACCATCAAGCTGACGCAGGAATCTCTGGCCAACCGACCGTCGCTCGGGTAGAGGCGAAGATGCCGACAATGGAAGAAGAAAGGGTCCTTCTCGTCACCGGCTCGTCGAGTGGGCTGGCTGGGTGCTGCGTTGATCGAAAATTTCGCGAAGAAAGGCTTCGGCGTCGTCATCAACTACATCCTCGACGACCAAGCGGAAGAGTTTTATCGAAAACTTGCCGCGGACATCGACCAGTCGAAGCTGATGAAGTACAAAGCCGACGTGGCCAACCGCGAGCAGGTCAAGAACATGTTCGATGCGGTCATCGACAAATTCGGCAGAATCGACATTCTCGTCAACTGCGCTGGAATCAACCGGGACGCGCCTTTTTTGGAACTGACGGACGCCAACTGGGACGCGGTGGTCTCCGCCCACCTCAAAGGTCACTTCGTCTGTAGTCAAGAATACGCTTTCCACAATACCTCCCGGCAAGGCGCGATCATCACCATCGGAGCTGCTTGCGGATTCGCAGGTCGGAAAAACGGCGCCAACTTCTGCAGCGCCAAGAGCGGCATCATCGCCCTGACCAAATGTATGGCGCGGGAGCTCGCTCCCCGGATTCGGGTGAATTGTCTCGTGCCAGGATCGGTGAAGACGCGGGAAGTCATCGACCGTTACAAGCTGGAGACGAAAGAGGGCCTCGAAAAAGAACTGGCGAGCCTACCAATGAACCGCCTGGGCGAGTTCGAAGACATCATCAAGATGGTCGAATGCATGATCGACGCCGAGTACACGACCGGTGCGAACTTCTTCGTAAACGGCGGTCAATTCATGCATTAGTGCTGTCGATCGAAGTCAATGGTCGAAACCAGGGCGGCCGCGGAGGACTGGGACGCTTCGATAGTCGAACACGAGGAGATCCTGCGGGCCATCGAGAACAAGATTACGAACGAGGTCTCGAGGTACCCAATAAGAACCGCCTCACGACGTCGCGGTCGTCGCAAAAGGAGACTGAACCCCACGATGCCTAAGATTTGCAAATTCGTTTCGATTCTTGTCTTGATTGGCTGTTCGTCGTGCGGCGGACGGGACTCTCCCGTGCTACCGGACATCGACATCTCCGGCTCTGAAAACGGTATCGTCCCTCTGCCCGAGGACGTGGACGAAGTCTTCAGCGTCTTCGATCGATATACGAAAGTCGTAGCGCCCAATGGCAAGCCCATCCACATCGTGATCGAAGAGGGCTACACGGACACGCAGGCCGTTCACTCGCGGAGGGTCCTCGCCCAACATCTCACCGACGTGCCAGGGTCCCGCTACGGGAGCGACAAGTCCGCCATCGCCAACGCCATTGCGGAGCGGAGTGCCGTGCTGGCCTTGTTCTACAGCACCGAGTCCATGCGAAGCGCTGCGGCCCGCCCGTTCTTCGACTCCGGCGTCCGTACGCAGGACCTACGAGGCTACGAAACGATCCTGGAGGGCACGCCGGAATACATGGACAACGAAGACCCCACCCGGAATGCCTCTTACGAGGAGACCCTGCATTTCGTCCAGGCCCATGGTATCGATCCCGCGGATCCGGTGCTGACCTCGGCCCTCGACAACGCGTTCAAAAACGCGAAGGAGAAAGACATCTACAAGCTGGACGACGACGAGACCCACGAGTACTTCATTTGCGGCCTAGAGCCGCCTTCCTCTGATTCGTGTAGTTCTTGTCTTCAGGTGGCGCCGTTGCCGTTAGAGCGAGGGCGTAAAAGATGGCGATCTCGGAATCATCAGGAAACTGCGCGTGCAGGTCGGCCATCACCCGCTCGAACGCTTTTTCCCTCGCGGGATAATCCGGCGGTTCGGGGCCGACGAATATTTTCGACACAGCGTCGATATGTCCCTTCTCTTGGGGCGTCCCACCTCCGAGAGCTACGGCCTTTGCCGTCGCGCGCTTGCCCTTCTCGTAGTTGGGAGTTCCCGGCCAAAGAGGATGAACGGCCGTCATCGCAACTCCCCAATGCGCCATCGCGCACTCGGGGTCTGCTTCCGCGATCTCCAGGAAGGCCGCTTCCGCCGCCTCGTACCAGAAAGAATGAAGCAGCGCCATCGCCCGGTTGAAGCTCGATCGAATCTCGGGAGCGCACGAAGTCTGAAAGGACACTTGTCCCAATTTCTCCTCGTGCGAGTCTTGCGCAACCCCAGGACTCGTGAGCGAGGCAACCAACACCAAAAGAACCGAGTACGTTCTCGTCACGCTTCCTCCTTGAATCGAGCTTTCGTCGAATCCAGCATTATATCGTCGAGGCCAGCGAAACGGCCGCGTCTTGAGCCTTCTCATACAGTGAAATAGAATGCTCGCGGCCCGCGCAGAGCGATCGAGCCAGCTCATGCTGCTCCGCGTGTCTCCAATGGACGGAGACCTCAGCCCGGACCGGAGAGTTGTATAACGGTGGGGGTGACGGACTGGAGTAGCGGTCGGGCGCTTTCCCGCGCCAATGGGGAAGCCGAAAAAGTACCTAGAAAGGACCGGGGAGTGACGAATCGTCTTCGGTTTGCACAGAGCGGACCGGCGAGGTCACGATAGGACCCTGTTTGCCGTAAATCTCCATCCGCATCCCGAGCCCAATCCAGCGTGTCTTGAGCATGCAGCCCCCGTAGCTGGAGCCGCAGAGGTTCGCTTCGGCAGGCTCGGCGAAAAACTGTCCACCTTGAACGATGACTTTAGCCTCCCAGGGACTGAGGATGGTCAATCGGTAGAGGGTGTTGCACGTCTGAACCTTCAACCGCGTGAGAGGCTCCAGCTGGCTCAAGTCCATACCGTCGCTCTCGTCGGCCTCCTGGCGAAAGCCGTCGAGCGTGCAACGCCGCGGCAGCCAGCGCTCGTCGCTTTCCGTCGGAGCTTTGGTGTCGCTAACTTTCAGACGGTCGCTCAATTTTGGACCCACGTGTGTGCTCATAGCTCGAGATAGACGATGTCTCATCGTCGCCCTTCGGCCTAGTATCTACCTTTTGCCTCCTGTGTTCAACCGTCTCACTTGCACCAGTCGCAGGGCCCCGCATGGGTTGACCCCGACGCAAATAAGCATCATCCTTCCTCGTCTGAAGAACTTTCGGTGTCCCGATAGATGACACCCATTCCACCCGCACCGATCTCTTTGGTGACACGGTAGTGCAGGAGCGATTCACCGATCGTTCGAGAAATACCCGATGTTTCAAATTCGAGAAGCCGTCCGTCGGCGGAGTATATGACGTGATGCCTGACGGCCAGAGCTTCGTCATGATCGATGACAGCGAGGCGGCGCCGCCACCGACTCAGTTGGTCCTCGTTCAGAAACTCGACTGGCGGGTCAAGAGACCGGGGTAGCCACCTCCCCAGTGGCCCTTTCCCCCGACGGCCGGAGCATTGCATTTATTAGCGAGAGAAACGGCACGACGCAAGTGTTCGTTCACCGTCTCGGTGAGATGACGACCGAGTCGGTTCCCAATACCCACCACGCTCGCAGCGTTTTCTTTTCGCCGGACGGAGGGTCGCTGGGTTTCTACGTGACCGACGGCTCGCGCTCACATACTGGTTCCCTCAAGAAAATCTCTCTACCGAACGGAGCCCCAGTGACGCTTCACGAGGGCACCGTTGTAGGCGCGAACTGGGAGCTTGACGGGTCCATTCTGTTCGGAAGCTACGCTGGAGTCTCGAAGATCGCGTCATCAGGTGGCGAAGCGACGCAGGTCGCGATCGTCGATGGAGCTTTCTACTCTTCACCGCAGCTTCTTCCCGGTGGCAGCGCTCTTCTCTTGACCATCGACCGCGCCGGCCGAACGGATATCGCAGTCTTACCCGAGGCAGGGCGAGAGGCGAAGGTGCTGGCGGAAGGTGCTCAAGCACGCTACCTGCACACGGGTCATATTCTGTTTTATCGCGAAACGTCTTTGTGGGCTCTCCCGTTCGACGCCGAGCGTCTCCAAGCGACGGGCGACGCCGTGCCGGTTCTCTCTAACCTTGGTGATGATCGTCCGAGTCCTTTCTTTTCCGCTGATAGAAACGGAAATCTCGTCTATATACCTGAGTCGGCGACGCCGAGCCGCGATGGGCTATTCGTGTGGGTCGCCCTGCACAGAAATTTCATTTATCGGCTGTGCGGATACACGATGTGTCTCTGTATTGTTCTCATTGCCGTCTATAAGCTATTCATCGACAGTCACGGCTATCCTGTTGAAACTATCCAACCCGTCTTTTGGTTAGAATCGCTCGCAATCGTCGTTTTCGCAATCTCCTGGCTCACGAAGGGTGGAATATTTCTGAAAGACTGAGAAGTGCGTGTCTCTTCCGTGAACTCGAATGTGCGAGTTCTGACGGAGCTGCAAATCGGCGGCCGCTTCCAGGTCGGCGAATCCGCGACCTTGTTCACGATCCGGAGGGTGGGCGACAGCTTCAGCCTAGCTCTAGCCTCTAGCCGACTACGCGGTGACGCCGGACGGCCAGCGCTTCCTGGTCAACCAAGCACAAGAACCAGCCGTCGATCCTCTCAAGGTTGTCTTAAACTTAAACTGGACCGCGGAGTTGCGGACCCGGTAATGTGCCATCGTCGGTATCGTCGCCCGAGACGCCAGTCCCACCGATCGAGCAACTCACCTGCGACGATCTCCAGTTGCCCACCGCACCCGATCGTCGTACCATCGCCGCTCTGACATAGCATGCTGAAGAAAGTGCGTCTCGACGGAGTGGGAGCGGTGACGATCATCGACACCGATCACCGCGAAGGCAGCTGGGACCGTGGCGCCAGCTGGGGGCCCGGCGGCGATATCGTGTTCGCGGGGGGGCGTCTTAGCGAGCTCATGAAGGTTTCCTCGGATGGTGGGACACCGGAAGTTCTGACGACGCTCGATGCAGACAGGCGTGTAGCAGAGCCACCGCTATCCTCACATCCTGCCGAATGGCGAGGCCGTGCTCTTCCTCGCATGGACGGGCGGGAGCATGGATGACGCCACTTACATCGAAACAAACTCCGACACTGGGCGTGACATCGGAGTGCTGTCCGTCGGGGACAATACGTTCCGTGAACTGTTCGCTACTGAGTTCACCGAGGATGGTCCGGCGGTGTCCCCCAATGGGCGTTTCATCGCGTTCTCATCAACAGAATCGGATCGCGGCGAGGTTTACGTCACGTCAGCCCGTTTCCGAATGTGGCGGAGAACCGCTGGCAAATCTCGCGTGACGGAGGTCTCTTTCCCGCGTGGTCACCCGACGGCAAAGAGCTCTTCTTCTTGAACGAAGGTGCGATGATGGTGGCGCGCATCGACGAGGAACCGAGTTTTACATGGGACACACCACGAGTTCTGTTCGAAGGGGACTACGTCTTCCAGGATACTTTCGGCCGACCGTACGACGTCGCACCGGACGGCCAGGGCGGTTCTTGATGATGAAGCGGGTCGATTCCGCTCCGAGACGAAATATCCACATCGTCCTGAATTGGGACGAGGAACTCGAACGCCTAGTTCCCACGAACGACTAGCATCGTTTCATCCGGCACCCCACTCGGTGAGGCGCAGCGGACCCAACCGGGCGCGATCCGCGTCGCCATTTTTTCACGAAAACCGTGACAAAAAAGGGAATCCGACGCCTTTCCATTTCGGGGCTCTGTCTGACACAATGCTCCTGGGAAACATGGCTAATTCCACTCCGAGTCGGGTCGACCTCACGAACAAGTTTCCCGTCCGAATTCGCTCGATCTTCAACACCGACAAGGGCACACTGCTGAACCTGTCCTCGACTGGCGCCTACATCGCGACACCCATGTTGCTACTGCCCCAAGCTCAAATCAAACTCCAGATCGTGCTGCGTGAGGAGAAGCGTTGGGTCGAGGCCGAGGCCGTCGTCGTCTGGGAGAATCGTGGCACCGGGGAACGGCGCGACAGCCTGCCACCGGGCTACGGGTTGCGCTTCCTGGACTTGCCGGCGGAGACGCGCTCGGTCTTCCAGACACTGCTCACAAACGATGCGCCAGCGCCGGTTCCCGCACTGGCGGCTCCGGAAGCCGAGGCAGCCTCCGCCCACCACTCGGAGCCCGATGGCCCTCCCTATCGGCTACGCGCCGATGTCGTGGAAGCACACACGCCAGAAAAGCAAGCCGGTATTTTCGTGCTCTCCTACGACCGCACCCAGGAAGCCCGCGTCGGGAGGGCGGACGAAGATTTGCGGTCTACCATCGCTTCGTTCGAGGGCGAGTACGGCTACTTCTATTGCGAGACGATCGAGAATCTCGAAGAGCGTTACGCCCGAGAGTGTGAGCTGTTCCATCGCCTCGGCGGTGATCACTTGCAGCTCGATAACGCGGAGCACCCGGCCGCGCCGGAGGGCTCGGACCTCAAGTGTCCCGTCTGCGTGTCCGAAGAAGCGACCTGACAAACAGCGCACTGACATGCCGCCTATTTCTGCGAGCGGCCGAAACGGAAGGCCTCACTCCTCTATCATGACCGCCATCCCGCTCGCGACTTGAGTGGCGCCTTCGACATCATCAACGCCGAGAACAACATCGCCGCGGACAGTGACGTAAACGCAATCGATATTGATCCCCGCCTCCGACATCACGAGCGCCACGTCGCCCAACGTGCCCGGCTGGTCCAGAATGTTCACCACAACAACTTCGCGCTTGCTGTAGGGAATACCGGACTCCTCGAGAGCGGCAGCAGCCGCTTCGGTATCGCTCGCTACAAAATGCACGACGGTTACCCCGCGGCCGCTCCGGGCTTCGATCGCGTCGAAGTTGACGTTGGCATCACCGATCACGGAACCTAGCCAGGCAAGCGAGCCCGGCTTGTCTTCGAGACTGACCTGAAACTCAATAGGCATGCCCTTGTCCCCCGATCCTCACAGCGTTGTGTCACATTAACATCGAAACGAGGACAAGGGCAGTGCCAATACGTTGCGGAATACAGAGGAGCATAAGTGCCCAAAACAGTCGGGGTTCCCTTTCCGTAGACTTCGATTGGCGCACGTACTTGAAGCATTTGGCGGGCTGGCGAGACTCGAGCTCGCGACCTCCGAAAGATAGCACCGGCTCCCGACGCGCCTACACAGTTGAGAGTGTCCCCTGGTTGCCCGCTACCCACCGTTGTCGTAGCATTGATGCCCTGAAATGTCACTGTCACCCGGCCACAAACTCGCGCACTACGAGATCCTCGAGCCCATTGGCAAAGGCGGGATGGGTGACAGGTCTCGATGGACGATGCCTTTTTCGTGGGCCGCTTCCAGACCTTCGGCGATCTGCATAAATAAAGTTAGCGCTTCTTCGATGGGAATCGGACCTCTCGCGATGCGCTCCGCGAGCGTCTCCCCTTCCACGAGCTCCATGACGAGGTATCACGATGCAGCTCGTTCGGGGAAAGACCTTGACTGAGCTTCTGCCTAGAAACGGCTTTCCGCTGAAGAAATTCTTCGACCTCGCGATTCCACTTACAGACGCCGTCGCAGCGGCCCATCAAGAGGGCATCACCCACCGCGATCTCAAGCCGGACAACATGATGGTGGGCGACGACGGACGTGTGAGGGTGCTCGACTTCGGGCTAGCGAAACCGATGAGTGGGTTCGTGGGCGGCAACGCCGAGAGTGCCCTTCCCACGGCGGCAACGACGGCGGAGGGCGTGATTATCGGAACGCTGAACTACATGTCCCCCGAGCAGGCACAGGGCAAGGCGGTGGACGCGCGCTCGGATATTTTCTCGTTGGGCGTGGTTCTCTACGAGATGTTGACGGCGCGGCGCCCTTTCGGAGGGGACACGCCGGCCGAGGTGCTGTCCTCCCTAAGTGGTCGCTGGGGAAGGTTAGCCTGGGAAATGACCACGGACGGCTCGTATCTCTACTTCGCCTGGCAGGCAGATATCGGCGACATCTGGGTTATGGATATCATAACGGACGAGCAATGATCGGTCGCACTCTTTCCCAATAAAAGAGTCGAGTCATGCCAGACCAAATCGAAGAGCTCATGGCGCGTGCCTATGCTTTGGCGCGGAGCGCCGTCGCCCACGGTAATCACCCCTTCGGGGCGCTGCTGGTCAAAGACGGCGAGATACTCGTCGAGGCAGAGAACGAGGTCGTGACGACACGAGACGTCACGCGGCACGCCGAGACGGCACTCGTCGCCAAGGCGACGATGGAGCTCGACGGGAAGACACTCGCAGCAAGCACCCTCGTCACGAGCACGGAGCCTTGCATCATGTGTTGCGGCGCCATCCATTGGGCCGGCATCGGCCGCATCGTCTTCGGCGTCCGCGCCCAGCAAATGGTCCGGACCTTTGACGGCGAGTATCGCGGCATCCCGTGCCGCGACGTCTTCGCACGCATCAACCCCGAGGTCGAGATCAATGGCCCCGTCCTCGAGAACGAAGGACTCCAGACACACGCCGAGTTTTGGCCTGAGTTCCTCGGACGCTAGCAAACAGCCGCTACGTTTACTTCTCCCGGGAGGAGAACGTGGGCGACATCTGGGTCATGACTTCGTCACGTATGAACACGACTAATCGGAGAAAAGCCATCGTTCACTTACTGCTGGAAACGAGCTTTTCGAGCTCCGGCAGCCAATTCACGATGACGTGGAGTCGGGGTGGAGGCGCGTCGTCGGCGCGTCTCATCATGACGAAGCGCTTACCGTCCGGGGAAATGTCGAAGCTCCTTGGTTCGTACCGGTCGTCGAACAAGGCCACGGGGGCGGAGATTTGGAGCGCAGGCTCCGTTTGAAGGATCCGGACGGCCATCACTTTGCCATCGGTGCTCCGGTAGAAAAGCTCGCGGCCGTCCGGTGCCCAGAGAGGCTCGTCACCGCCGTTCGTCGAGATTTGACTGCGCCGTTCTCCCTCGGGAAACTCTTGCACGTAGACTTCCGCTCCCGTTCATGAACGCGAGCCAACGGCCATCCGGGGACAGTCTTGCGTTGCCGTCCCTCCCCAGCGAGACCACGACGAGGCGTGATTTGAGCTCCTCCTCGAAAGACAACGACCAAATTTCGCCGGAGTTGTCCGTAGAGGTCCTATAGTAAACAATCTGTTTCCCGTCGGCCGACCAAGATTGCGGCACTTGATATCGTTCTGTCGGAAGAGGTTGCTCCGCCTCGAGGGTAGAGCCTACCTGCTTCAAAAAGATATTCCCTCGACCTCCCGCTCTGTCTGATGCGAACGCAATGCGATTGCCGTCGGGCGACCATATCGGGGAAGCGTTGTTGCCTGTCGATGTCAAACGCTCCAGAGCCTGGCGCTCCGTATCCAGAATCCAGATGTCGCTTCGTTCTCCTTGAACTCCCACCGCGACACGTCGTCCGTCCGGCGACAAACGGGCTGAGAGAAACGCGCGCTTGTAGTGACTCAAAGGTTGTTCCTCGCCGTTCCGGTCTACCCATACGAGCACGCGCTCATCGCTCCCGCGGCTCGAGACGTAGACGAGGGAGCCGGATGCGGAGAAACGGACGGCCGCCTCTCCGATATTCGAGTTGTAGCTCACGTGCTCGAGGAGGGGCACGGCCGGTCCTGTCAGCTCGAGCTTGTCTCGATCGAACGGCGCCACCAAAACGACTCCCGCGCGCACCCACGCGAGATGGCCGCTCGACAAATACGTGGGACGGGTACCACCTTCGACCAGAACTTTCTGCTCGCCCGAGGCCAGAGAGAAGGCTGCGATCGTGGCTTCGTCAAAGCTCCCCTCGGTCTCGATGGCAAAGAGGACCGTCCCGCCGTCGGGAAGAACGTCTGGAAACCGATGGCTCTGCTCTCCGCGCTCGCTGTCGGGCGTCGTGATACGCTCGGCGGCGGCACCACTCGGCGCGATCCGCCACAGGCCCTCGCGGACGCCCGCGTTGTAGATGATGCTTCCGTCCGGCCCCCAGGTCATACCCCGCACGCGCCCGACGACCGCATTCTCGAGGGGAAGAGGTGGTCCTCCCTGAAGGGACATTCTCTTCAATTGACGCTGCTGAGCGAACACGAGCCAGCGGCCGTCGGGAGAGAAAACGGGATGGTACGCTCCGTTCGTACCCTCTAGCTCTAGGGGCTCGAGGCTCGCCAGGCGACGCAGCATGAGCCCGGTCCCACCCTCGTAGACCACCGAGCTTCCATCGGGCGACATGGCTATGCTTGAACTTTGGCGTTGCGCCCCATTCTCCGCGATGTCGATGGCGAAATGGATCGTGGGCGCATCCGCACGCGGTGCTCGAAAAAACCGAGCTCCGCCGAACGCGCCGAGCACGAGCGCTCCGATGGCTAGAAGCATCGTTCTACGGGAGCTGGCCGGTGCAGAACGTCTGTCCTCTACTACCGCGCCCACGGTCGACGGCTCCGAAAGCAGCTGGCCGAGCTCCACGCGCAGGTCCCACGCGTCGCGAGCCCTCTGGCGCAGATCCTTTGTGAGACAGCGCTTCAAGAGTCTGAGGAGCGATGACGGCGTCTCGCCCGGCAGCTTGTTCCAGTCGGGCTCGTGATGAACGATGGCCGCGAGGGTATCGGTGACCGTGTCTCCGTGGAAGGCCTTCGTCGCAGTGAGCGCTTCAAAGAAGACGCAGCCGAAGGCCCAAATGTCTGCGCGGCGATCCACCCGACGCCCCCGCGCTTGCTCTGGGCTCATGTACGAAGCCGTTCCGATGATCGCGCCGAGCGCCGTTCCCTTGGTCAGCGTCGGAGACTGCGAGGAATCCGGCGCGGCGTCGTCGTCCGCTCCGAAAGCTTTGGCGAGACCGAAGTCGAGAATCTTTGGCTTTCCGTCGGGCCCAATTTTGATGTTCGCGGGCTTCAGATCTCGATGGATGATGCCTTTTTCGTGCGCGACCTCGAGACCCTCGGCAATCTGCAGCAGGAGCGGGATGGCTTCATTGACGGGAGACCCGCGGCGATGCGCTCCGCCAACGTCTCGCCCTCGATGTACTCCATCACGATGAAATCGACGCCGTTCTGCTCGCCCACGTCGTAGAGAGTGCAGATGGACGGATGGTTGAGCTGCGAGATGGCCTTGGCTTCACGTTCGAAACGGGCCTTGCGCTCGGGACTCCCGGCGAGATGCTCTAGAAGGACTTTGATATGGCCACGGTTCGGTCGAGGCGGGTGTCGTTGGCCTTGTAGACCTCACCCATGCCACCTGCGCCTATCGGCGAGAGGATTTCATAGGGGCCGAGGCGGGTTCCGGAGGCGAGCGCCATGGCTAACTGTACTGATAATGTTGAAATTTAGCGAGAAGCGACCGGCGAGCTCCAGGCGGACCTCGTTGAGAGATGCGCGCGCCACGAGATTTCTGCCATCCCTGCAACTTGGTCCGGAACGAGTTCAATCGCAACGACGTTGGCGACCATTTAGCCTGAGCTTGCCTTGGAGGCACTCGAGTCTTTCGATCGATGCCTCCGTGTCGTCAACGACACAAACGCGAGGCGCTACGAAAACGGGTCTACCATTTCCACTCCGGCTTTATCGAAGTCGCTCCGATTGCGCGTGGCAAGGGTGAGCTGATGAGCAAGTGCGGTAGAAGCGATTAGACTATCCTTGATCGGCATGGACCGCCCCGCAGCGCGAAGGTCAGCGAGAAGCTCGGCCCATCGTAAACCGACGCTAGCGTCCCACGAGACGCATTGGATGCGCCGGACTCCCTCATCAAACCAAGTCTCTAGCTGATCACGCCGTTTTCCTTGCGCCAGAAGCAGAATGCCGAACCTTATCTCGCCGACAATGATCGGATCGACGGCGATTTCAAGCTCATGACTTCTCAACCACTGTACGACCGCTGGATTCGGGTCGGGCTTGGTGGGCTCACTCAGTACGTTTGCGTCGACAAGGTAGCTCACAGGGTGTCTGTAGACTCGGATTCGATCGGAACGAAAAAGCCCTTGACCGGACAAGCCAGAAGCCAGTCCACAACGCCTTCGTTACACGGCGCTCGCCTCGTTAATCGGTACTCCCCGCGATCGATGCGTTCGATTTCGAACTCTTGCCCGGCCTCTATATCGTCTTGCTCCCGAATCTCAGCTGGGAGAACGATCTGACCCTTCGTCGAAATCTTAGTCTTCATCTGGGTAAGATACTATCTTACCCATCGATTGTCAAGCGTGTGCATAGATAGTATGCTATTAAGCGCTTATAGTATGATGCCGCAGAGGGTAGAATGGGAACCGTTCGAAAAACGATAACGCTCACGGAGAAGCAGGATGAGTGGGTTAAGGCCCAGATAGCGAACGGGGATTACACAAACGACAGCGAGTATTTTCGGGACCTAGTACGCCGCCATCAGGAACAAGACGCAAAGTCAAAGACGCTGAAGGACGCGATTCTGGAAGGACTGGAGAGCGGCGTCAGGGAAAAAACCGTCGGCGAGCTATGGGCGGAAGCTGAAGCTCGGTACAAGACGCGGGAAGGCTAAGTATCAATTCTTGCTGAGAATCCCGGGCTCGTCAGACGTGCCGAGCCGTTCGCACCAGACCTCAGGCGCTTCGAGCACCGGGCGAAGGTCAACGCGAGAACTGCCATAGGTAAGGCTGCATGAGCCGCGCGTATCGCGAACGCACGCACGAGCCAAAAAAAGACCCTGCCAGGGAGGTCTACGCCTAGTTTTCTCGTCCCTTGTTAACAGAAGGGAGAGAAATTGGGACACGACCAACGCTTCAAGGAGTTCCTGCACGCGTTCCTGCAGGATTTCTTGAAGCTGTTCTACCCTGACGTCGAGGAGCGACTCGACTTTCACGGCATTGAGTTCCTCGACACCGAGGTCTTCACAGACCTTTACGACGGCAGTCGGCGTGAGGCCGATGTCGTGGCAAAGTTGCGCACGCATGACGGAAAGCCGGAGCTCGTTCTGATTCACATCGAGGTCCAGGCTCGCACGGAGCCGGACGTGAACGAGCGCATGTTCGAGTACTATTCCTTGCTCCGCGCGCGGTACAAGTTGCCGATCTTCCCGATCGTGGTATACCTTCATCGGGGGAAGGAGGGGCTCGTGATCGAGGAATACCACGAGTCGCTCTTCGAGGTCGAAATTCTCCGGTTCCGCTACGGGAGCGTTCGGTTGGCGCGGCTGAATGCGGAGGATATCTTGAAAGAGGCGGTCCGGTCGGCGCCGGCTTGGCGGCTCTGATGAACAGGTCGGCTCGATCGCGAAGCCGCAGTCTCGAGTCACTTCGGGTCTCGATGCTGTGGAAGATAGTAGAGAGTGCACTCGACGAAACCAAACAGCTCCTGCTGATCGACCTCATTCAGACGTACTTCACGCTAACTGACGAGCAGATGGAAAGATATCAGCGACTGGCCTCGAGAAAGGAGAATCGAAAAGTGCAGGATGTAGATTTGACGTGGTCTGAAAAGCTCGAGCAGAAAGGTCTCGAAAAAGGTTTCGAGAAGGGGCGCGAGGAGGGACTGGTCACGGGCAAACGCGAGGCTGTCTTGAGGCTTCTGACAGCGAAGTTCGGCGCACTTCCCCAGTCGACCAGGAAGCACATAGGGCGTATCGATTCCGCCGACGAGCTCGACGGTTACCTCGATCGCGTTCTCGTGGCTAGCTCTCTAGACGACATGAAACTCGACACTTGAGCTTCGACGGCGTCTCCGCTTAGGTTAGGTAAGGCCAGTAAAAAGATCGACTGGGTTTCGTCCCTCGAGGAGCGGACCGTGCAACGACTGGCTATTTTCAACCACAGCTCACTCGCCCCGAGCACGTTCCCAACGCCGCGAGACCAGCGAAGCCGCAGCTCGACTCCGGGGTTGAACATCCGCTGACACCGGCATATCGTAGCTCCTCACATGACTCCCGGAACGAAGCTCGCGCATTACGAGATCCTCGAGCCCATCGGGGCTGGAGCCATGGGAGAAGTGCACCTTGCCCGGGATACCAGGCTTGGCCGGCTGGCCGCCATCAAGACGCTTCCCACCGAGCTCGCCGCCGACCCGTGTGCGGCGATTCGAGCAGGAAGCGCGCGCGGCATCCTCGCTCAACCATCCCAACATTGTGCACATCTACGACGTCGGAACTCACGAGGGCGTCCACTTCATCGCCATGGAATATGTCGAGGGCCAGACGCTTCGCGAGATCCTCGAATCCGGAGCGCTCGTCCCCGAGCGGCTCCTCTCCTATGCGCGCCAGCTCGCCGAGGGACTGGCCAAAGCGCACGGCGCGAAGGTGGTCCATCGGGATCTGAAGCCCGAGAACGTGATGGTGACGACGGACGGCTACGTGAAGATCCTGGACTTCGGTCTAGCGAAGCTCTACGCGGACGTCGTCGACGGACAGACCGAAGCGCCGACGCTCGAGCGGGCGGGAACTACGCCCGGGACGGTTCTGGGAACGGCGGGCTACATGTCGCCGGAACAGGCGAGAGGGCTCACCGCCGATTACCGCGCGGACCAGTTTGCATTTGGTGCGATCCTTTACGAGATGGCGCAAGGCGGGGGGCCGCGTCCGGATCACCGCCCAGCTCGTGCACGTTCAGGATGGCTATCCCCTCTGGTCGGAGCGTTTCGATCGGGAGCTCGACGACGTTTTTGCCATTCAAGAAGAGATTGCTTTGGCTATCGCCGACAAGCTCCGCGTCGATCTCGCCGCGAGCGCGAGAGACTCTCTCGCCAGACACGGCACGGCCAATCTCGAAGCCCACGACGCTTACCTGCTCGGACTTCATGAGCTCAACCGCCGCACGACACAAAGCGTCGAGCACGCGATTCAGCATTTCGAGCGCGCCGTCGAGCTCGATCCGGAATTTGCAGAAGCCTATGCGGGGCTCGCAGATGCGCTGTCTCAGGCTGCGCTCTGGCTCAGCACGCTGCCGGACAGCGCGGGCTCGAGTCGCTCAAAAAGAGCCGCCGAACGAGCCGCCGCATTGGACCCGAACCTACACAGCGCGCACACGTCTATCGGATATTGCCGGCTGCTCGAGTGGGACCTTGCGGGTGCGGAGACCGCCTTCGCGCGATCGCTAGAGCTCAGCCCCAACTATACGAAAGCGCTTCAGTGGCAGGCACACGTTCTCATAGCCAAAGGTGAGTACGAGCCATCTCGCGAATCGTTCCGCCGCGCTCTCGAATGCGATCCGCTCTCGATCCTTGTGAGGAACGAAGCAGGTTGGCCTTATCTCTTTATGGGGCGACACGCGGAGGCCGTCGACCATTACAAAGGTGTTCTCGAGGACGACCCTTCGTTCGGCCTGGCGCACTACAACCTTGGGAACAGCTACGAAATCGCTCGGCAATACGACGCCGCGATCGAGTGTTACGACCGGGCGATCACTATCATGGGTCGCTCTCCCCTAATCCTTCTGTGGCTGGCGCCCGCTCATGCGTTGGACGACCAAATGAGCGAAGCCCTGACGATTAAAGAGGAGCTTCTCGAGCTTGCGGGTTCGTCCGACGGGATGTTTCTGTTCCTTGCGGTTGTGTGCGATGCCATGCACGAGACAACAGAAGCTCTCGACTGGCTCGAGCGCGCCTTCCAGGAGCGGAACCCCTGGCTGGTGTTCGTGGTAGCTGGCAATAGCATTCTGCCGTTCGACAACATTCGAGACAAGCCTAGATTTCGCGCGATTATGAAGAAAGTGACGGCCGCGCAGCCGGCACGCAAGGGCGCGGGATCGTCGGGCGAGACGAGTCGCTCACCGTCCTGAGCGAAGCTCTCAAAAGCACCTCCGAGCGCGGAGTCCTGGCGACGGTGTCAGGCGAGCCAGGCATTGGAAAGACGACCCTCGTCGACGCGTTCTTGAAAGATGTGGACGGCGCCGCGATCGGGCGCGGCCGATGTTCGGAGCGACTCGCGGGCACGGAAGCTTACCTCCCGATTCTCGAATGCCTGGAAAGCCTGGAAGCTTCGAGCGAAGCTACCGCTGCCCTGCTCGCCCGTGTGGCGCCAGGTTGGAAGCAACAGCTCGAGGGACATTTCGACGCGTCCCTCGTTCAGGAAAAGCTCAAGCGTGAGCTGAGTGCTTTGCTTCACGAGGCGTCGCAATCGCAGCGCGTCATCTTGGTCCCGGAAGACGTGCAGACGGTTCTCTCACGAATGAGCTTCCCCAAATAGCGTAGGGCTTCTGACTCACGTGAGTCACGGGGCGTCGGAGTTGAACACCTCCGCCCGGTGCCACTGGCATCCAAGCTTCAGACCCCGGTCGCGCCCGACGTTTCATTCATCAACCGAGCCCAGTGTAATCCGGCTTGGCACGTACGAAATCGTGGAGGCGATTGGACTCTCGAGGGAGAGACCCTGGCCGCGCGCCAAACGTCTAGCCGGCCGAGGTGCTCGGCGCCGCACAGGGCAGGCATCTTTAGCTCAAACCAAGTAGCACTTGATTCCTATCGCCGCGATCGCTAGATTCCTGCAATGCCACTATGTGCGGGCGGCATGGGCAAGGTTTACAAGGCTTTGAGATTTCCTATCCTTTCGAACAAAGGTGACTCATCCATGAAGTTCAAACTGCGTTCGCTGATTCTTGTCTATGTGGCCCTGCTCCCGATTTCGAGCCGGGCAGACGAGCGACCCAACATCGTGCTGATCGTGGGAGACGACGTCGGCTTTTCGGATATCGGCGCATTCGGCGGCGAGATCCGGACACCCAACCTCGACGCGCTGGCAAAGGAGGGCGTGCGACTGACCAATTACCACGCGGCGCCGACCTGCGGTCCATCGCGATCTATGTTGCTGACCGGCGTCGATCATCACCTGGCCGGATCCGGGGTCAATCGCGCCGGTCTTTTTCGACTGCCGGAACTGCAGGGACGGCCCGGATATGAGGGTTACCTCAATGACAGCGTCGTGACATTTGCGACCTTGTTGAAAGATGCCGGCTATCACACCTATATAAGCGGTAAATGGGATCCCGGCACTCGTCCCGGGCAGTTGCCAATCGATCACGGTTTCGAGCAATCGTTTGTGATGGCTGCCGGTGGTGCCAGCCATTTCGACGATATGGCTGGGTTAACCCGTCCGGTCGCGGTGGCGCCCTATTATGAGAACGATAGGAAAGTCGAAAAGCTGCCGGAAGATTTTTATTCATCCGAGTTCTACACAGATCGGATCATCGACTACATCGATAGTAACGACGATGGTCGGCCGTTCATGGCGTATCTGTCCTTTACCGCGGGTCACTGGCCGTTGCAGGTTCCGGATGACTGGCTCGACCGCTACGAAGACAAATACGAGGAAGGCTGGCGCGCGATAAGAGAAGAGCGCTTCAAGCGTCAAAAGGATATGGGCATCATTCCTGCTCACGCGCAATTGTCAGAAGGACACCCGGCGGTAAAGGACTGGGACACTCTATTGCCGGCCGAGCGGCAGGTCGAGTTGAAGCGCATGCGGATCTATGCCGCCATGATCGAGAACATGGACCATCATATCGGTCGGCTATTGGAGGCGTTGAAAGAACGGGATACGGAACGCGAAACGTTCATTATTTTCCTGTCTGACAACGGCGCCGAAGGCAATGCTATCGACGGGATAATGGACAACAAGTACTGGATCCCGTCCAACTTCGACAACCGGTTCGAAAACCTGGGACGGCAGGGCTCTTATGTGTGGCTAGGCCTCGGCTGGGGCGACGCGGCTGTCACTCCGTTCAGACTATTCAAGTCATACACGACAGCGGGCGGAATTCGGACGCCGGCCATTCTCTACAGCACGCACGGTCGAACCGACAACGGTATCAAGGATGCGATCGTTACGGTCAGAGATATTGCACCAACCATTCTCGAGCTGGCGGGCGTCGAAAAGCCGGAGGGCTCCTACGACGGCAAGACCGTCCATCGCATGTCAGGGAAGTCACTTCTCGATTACCTGGGGGGGCAATCGGAAACCGTGCACGATAATGAGCCGCTCGGTTGGGAAGTCTATGGTAGCCGCGCTCTGATCAAGGGAGAATGGAAGGCGGTCAGAATATACCCACCTGCCGGAAATGGGCAATGGGAACTGTTCAACATCAGGACAGACCCGACGGAAACGGCAAATCTCGCGGGCGACTTTCCGGACGTAATCGCCGAGCTCATCGCTGACTGGGACGCGTACGCAGAAGCGAACGGCGTTGCGGTTTTCGAAAGAGACGTGGGTTACGGCCGCTACTAGAACTATTTGGGATTCTCGATGGCGGCCAAATGGTCGAGAGGATGCTGCCATGTGAGCCCGGGGAAGCGCGCAAAATCGCGATCTGTTGTGATCCACGTGCAACCCGATTCGATCGCAAGAGCAGCAAACCAGGCGTCTGTGACGAGGTTGGCTTTCGCATTCGTGGTTTTGCAGAGCCGAACGAAGGACGACCAATGCCGAGTTGATGAGCGTATGACGCGGCAGTTAGGGTGCTCCTGTATCGATTCGGTGAACGCAATCGCCTCCCCGAGCACCGTAGGCTCTTTGAAGATTCTCGGATGCGTGGTGATGCGAATGACGCTTGTGAGCACCTGTTCGGAAATAGCGAAAGCTGTGCTCCCGTTCATCAAGTCTAGTAGCCACGCTCGGAACATGTCGTGTCGCTCCGAATCTCGTCTGAAAGAATAGATGAGGACGTTGACGTCTAGCAGGTTCACTCGCGTCCTTCCATGACGTCTTCGAGCCCGGCGTTCGAATCTAGATCTACGCCAGGGCGCAAGCCTCCTTTTCCCGAAACAGGGAGCGTGAAGCGCCGGGAGCGAGTCTTTTCTGGCGTGTCTCGATATGTGGCGAGTATCGCCTCGGTGATGGCCTCACCGAGCGAGATCCCTTTCTGCTGAGCTTTGTCCTTACATAGTTCCAGCGCTTCGTCTTGAATGTTGACGGTAGTTCTCATACTCGAGATTCTACCTAGTCTAGCATCAAGATGTCAATATATGATGCTGTGATGATGGCTACCATCTGTGGTCCGAGCGCTTCGACCGCGAGCGCTGAGATCCGCTCCGCGACCAGCCCTGCCTCCAAGCCGTTCTCTCACGGATGAGTATGCAGAGGTCACATTTGTCTTGTTCCTTCTTTTGATGCATATTAGAGTATAAAATGAGGATTTCTGAACATGACGAGGATTCAACCTGTACTAAATGAAGCTGAGGCGTCGCTGGTAAACCAGATGGCAGCCTTGACGGGCACGAAGCGCACGGATGTCATCAAGAATGCTCTCACGGTTTACCACTGGTTCATCAAACAAGCCATCATCGGTGCAAGCGTCGTCGCCCGCAAGCCCTCGGGTGAGGAGGTGGTCCTCGAGACAGCCGAGCTATCAGCGCTGGAGGGGCAAGCGCAGTTGCTGAGCCCAGCAGAACTGCAAGCTCTAGCCAAGAAGCTGGCGGCGGCCTCCGACCCAAAGGAAGCTGCCCGACTCAAGGAACGGTTGGCCCGTGGATTCTACGGGATCTGAACGGTGCCTCGCATTCGCCGGAAAAACCTCCCGCCGGCGCTGTTCCATCACTTGCTCGAGCGGATCCAGGAGCGTCAGATCGACGCTAGTCAGCTCGAGTTGCTGGCCGAGTGGCTGGATGGTGACCCGGAGGTTCCGGAAGGTCTCTGGTACAAGCAATTCCCTGGCATGACGGTTTGCGGAGAAGGTGATCTGATTCGGACGTTGCTCCTACCAGGGCAAGCTGCCAAGGGAAAACTGGTTTCCTGACTGAGGTCGTCCCAGACAGCGGAACGTGCTCCACCAGACGAGCTAGCCGAACCGCGTCGCTAACGATCCTCCTCGGTCGCGCCCAAGATCTCGTCGAGCTTTCCGATTTGCTCTTCGAGCTGAGCGGCGAGGCTCTCGTAGCGCTCGACAGCATCGCGGCCCGCACGTTGATCGGCGCGGTCCAGGTTCTGGTACAGATAGGAGATCTGATCCACGAGCATCGGCTGCGAGTAGCGCCGAGACACCGTGTTGAGCTCTTCGTCGATCTGCTCGAGAGCGGCTTTCTGCCCGTCCGAAGCGCTCTCGAGCGCTTTCTCGAGCCGCGAAGCCGCGAGCCGAGCTCGACTGAGTGCATCCCGTGCCTTCAGCGCCAAGCTCACCTGGCCGGTGACATCTTCCGGTGAGACGTAGCCTTCTTTCACGATGCGGGGATCCATGAGGGCTTCGAAAGAGACCGTCTCGGTCCAGTCACCGACTTTGAGACGCGCCTGATAGGTCCCCGGCGCGGCCAAGGGGCCGCGGCGTCCGGAGCTCGAAGCATCGTCGTTCCATGGTCCCGCGTGGCGAAGATCCCACGTGAATCGGTGCATGCCCGCGCTCTTGTCGAGCTTGGCTGTACCCACACGTTCGAGCCGCCACTCGCGCATGCTCGCTTCCTCGGGCAAGACGTTGGTCTCACCGCTCGCGTCGCTAGAGAAGCTGCGCACGACCTGACCCTCTCCGTCGAGAATCTCGAGCTCGATCTCTCCCGTCGGTTCGCTCGCGAGATAGTAATCGATGTTAGCGCCAGCTTCGGGATATTGAGGCTCGTCGGGCGACATCACTGTGCGATTCCCGCGACGAGGCATCCGAAGCCGATAAGGATCTTTGACCGCGAAAAGGTGCGCGTCGGCAGAGGCGACACGCTCGTCGATCTCGTGCAGCGGCGTCAAATCGTAAAGGATCCAAAAGCTTCGTCCCATCGTGGACATCACAAGGTCTTTGTCGACGATTTTCAAATCTGTGATCGGCGTGACCGGCAAGTTCAACTGAAACGTCTGCCAGCTCTCGCCGTCGTCGAAAGAGATGAACATCCCGAACTCGGTGCCGGCATAGAGAAGCCCGGCGCGGTCCGGATCCTCGCGCACCACACGGACGGGATGATCGTTCGGAATGCCGTTGTCTCCTGTCGTGATGCGCGTCCAGGTCTCACCGTAATTCTCAGTCTTATAAACGTGAGGCTCGAAATCGCCCACTTGGTAACGAAGGATCGCCGCGTAGGCTTTCGACGGCATGTGCGGGGACACTTCGATATTCTGTACGCGTCCGTACGGCCCGATCCCGGGAGGCGTGACGTTCTTCCAGTTCTTGCCGTTGTCTCGCGTGAGATGGATCGGTCCATCGTTGGCGCCAACCCAAATGACGCCCTTCTCGTGCGGGGATTCTTGAATCTCGTAAATGACCGCGAAGTGCTCCTCGCCGGTCACGTCGATCGTGATGGGATCGCCGGAAACAACTTGGGTCTCTGATGTGAACGCGGTGAGATCCGGAGAGATGGTCTGCCAAACGCGCCCGCCATCCTCGGTCACGTGGACGTATTGCGACGTGTGGTACACGCGATCCGGGTTGTGCGGCGACACATGGATAGGCGCCACCCGCTGAAACCGATACTGAAGGTCTTTCGGGTTGTGCCCGTAGATGTTCCAGAAGCCTACATAATAATGTTGCTCCTGACCGGTGCGGCGATTGAAGATCCCAAATCGGCCTTTGCAATCCGCGTAGACGATGGCCGGGTCTCCCGGTTTCGGCACGGCGGGGCCGGTCTCGCAGCCTCCTTGCGCTTCCCAAAGCGCCGTGTGCCCGCCGGGCATGCTCCTCGGCGGTAGGCTCGGAACCGAAATCGTCGAGTTGTCCTGCTGGCCGGCATAGAGGCGGTAGGGAAACTCGTCGCTGATATCGACTTGATAGAGCTCCGCCGTGGGCTGGTTGTGCTGTGACGACCACGTCTTGCCACCGTCGAGGGTAACGTTCGCGCCTCCATCATTCGATTGGACGAAAATATCCGGGTTGTCAGGGTTGATCCACATATCGTGGTTGTCACCGTGCGGGGTGGAGTGACGGGTCCACGTGGCGCCCGCGTCCTCGGACTTGTAATAGCCCTCCGCCATTCCCCAAAGGATGTCCGGGTTTTTCGGATGCGCTTCGAGGTTGCAGTAGTAAAAAGGCCGATTCCGGATGGGTTGGAAGTCCGACACTTGACGCCAGCCGGCGCCGCGATTATCGGAGCGGTAGACGCCGCCTTCTTTTCCCGGCGCCTCGATGAGCACATAGACACGGTTGGGATCCCCCGCGGAAACCGCTAAATCTGATTTACCGCGAAGCCCGTTCGGCAAGCCGGTCGTCAAATGCTCCCACGTATCGCCGCCATCATCCGTCTTGTAAACGCCGCCTTCGTGCCCACCGCTGATGATGGTCCACGGTTTGCGCTCGACGCGCCACATGGAGGCATAGATCTCGTTCGGGTTGTCGGGAGCGAATTCCAGGTCGACAGCACCTGTCTCGTCGGAGACGTAAAGGACTAGCTCCCAGCTCTCGCCGCCGTCTTTCGAGCGATAGACACCGCGCTCGGGGTTCGCGGCGAACGGGTTGCCGATGGCCGCGACATAGACGAGGTTGTAATCGTCGGGGTGGATGAGTACGGCGCCGCTATTGCCCGTCTTCTCGAGCCCCATATGCGTCCACGTCTCGCCCGCATCGGTGGATTTGTAAACGCCTTTGCCGATGATGACGTTGCTGCGCAATCCGTCCGAGCCGGTGCTTACGTAAATAATGTTAGGGTTCGAGTCCGCAACACGGATCGCGCCGATCGATCCCGTGGCGAAGTAGCCATCGGAGATGGGATGCCAATGGATCCCGTTGTCCTCGGTCTTCCAGACGCCGCCGCCGACCGTTCCCATGTAGAAGGTGGACGGTTGCGCACGATGCCCGGCCACAGCCGTCACACGTCCGCCGCGGGACGGGCCCACCATCCGGTACTCTAGGCCTGAGAACAAGTTTTTGGGATACTCGGCCATCGCGGCCGGAACCAATCCCAAGACAGCCAAAGCCATCGCGATTTTCTTCATGACATGACTCCTAACGAAACCCCTCGCCGCGAAGGATAGTATCTAGCATGAAAGCATATGACAAACGCGGCTTTTTAAACCAGTGGAAGAATGGTGCTCAGCACGAGCACCTCCAATAGTCCAATCACCCCGATAACGACGAGGGCCAGAGACCAAGTGCGGAACGTCTCCGTCTCCGAGAAACCGCTCATCTTGCAAACGACCCAGAACCCGCTATCGTTCATCCACGAAACGATGCCGGAGCCGAATCCAATGGCGGCGTAGACGTAGATGCGGTGGTACGGCAAGGTCTCCGGCAACACGGCCGTCATCAAAGCTGCCGTCGTGATCATGGAAACCGTGCCCGAGCCTTGAGCGATCTTCATCACCGAGGCGACGGCGAAGGCGAGCCACAAATACGTCGCGCCGCTACCCCCGACGGCCCATTCACGGAGAATCGTATCGATGCCGATACGCGACAACATGCCGCCGAACGCACCACCGGCGCTCGTAATAAGAATGATGACGCCCGCGCTCACGATCGCAGGCTCGAGCGACTCGCTGAGCTCTCGAAACGTCAGGTCTCTTTGCCGCTTGAGCACCCACGCGGCGATGAGAGCAGCCGCAAGAAGTGCGAAGTTCTTGTTGCCGAAAAACGCGGTCCAAACCAAAAGCTCGCTCCACCCGACTACGCCCACAATGCTATGACCGGCGATCAACAGCACGGGGAGCAGCACGGGCAAAACCGACACCCAAAGCCCCGGCAGAACCGGTTCCTCACGCGCTGGTTCGGGGACCGCCGTCTCAATAATGTTGGGCGTCAGCGTTTTGTCGACGCGATGGCAGACAAACAGTACAACCACTGCCGGCGGAATGCTCATGAGAAGGCCGCCGATGATGGCCGTTCCCAAATCGAGGCCGAGTGTTTCGGCCATCACGAGCGGGCCGGGTGTGGGCGGCACGAGCGAGTGCGCGATGAACGCACCCGCGCTCATCGCCATCACGTAGAGAACGTAGTGCCCGCCCGTGCGCCGCCTGAGCGAGCGGGCGAGCGGTACGAGCAAAAGGAACACGGTATCGAAGAAGACCGGAATCGACAGGACGTAGCCACTAGCCATGAGAGCCGCACCCGCACGGCGCTCACCAAAAAGAAGGAGCATCGCGGAAACGATGCGATCGGCCGCCCCGCTTCCAATGAGGCACTGCCCGATCACGGCGGCGAGCACAATGACGATCCCGATGCTCGCCGCCGTCGCGCCGAATCCTTCCGCGGTGAGCTCGAGAGCCAAGACGGGTTGCGGCAAGTCTTTGCCAGCGAGAATCTCGGAACGTACACCCTCTAGCTCTTCCGGTGGGAGGTCAGGGTGGCGGCGCTCGGCGCGCTCGAGCTCCGCCTCCATCAACGGGCGCGGGGAGACAACGCCCACGAGCACCGAGGCGAGCACGAGAGCCAAGAAAGGATGGAGATCGAGCACGACGATGGCCAAGATGATGAAAACAATGGACGTAACGAGAACGATGAAGGCCATCTAGAAAACCTCGAGCTTGAGGCATCGTACACTAAGTGGCCCCAGTGGCCTCGATTGCCCATAAGGCGCCTCTCGTCAGGCCTTTACGGTACGTCTGTCCCCTTTTTCGCACCAAGTTGCTACAATTGAAGGTAAACCGCTCCCGCACAGTCAAAACACATGGGAAAAGACCGTATTCTGGTCGTTGATGACGACCCCGACAACCGGGTGATGATCACCCACTTCCTTTCGAGCTGGGGGTATGTCGTGGATGCCGCCAAGAACGGTAGAATTGCGCTCGAAAGAGTCGAGTCCGATCCGCCCAATCTTGTCTTGTTGGATCTCCAGATGCCCGAGATGGACGGGTTCGAGGCGTGCGAACGGCTGAAGACGAACCCAAAGACCGAATGGATTCCTGTGATCATCTTTACCGGTCTAGAGAAGATGTCGCACCGGATCCGTGGGTTCCGGCACGGCGCGGACGACTATATACTGAAAACCGTGGAGCCGGACGAGCTACGGACCCGCATCCAAGCCGTGTTGAAACGCACCAAGAAATATTCGAGTCTGGCCGTCCTGGGAGCGCAACAGGCCGCATCGGGCACCGCACCGGCACCCGCGGCTCGCCCGGCCCCGCCTGCCGCGGCTCCTGCTGATGCCGCGGCCAAACCCAAACCCAAAGGCAAGGCTAAATCGAAGCCAAGCACGAAACCCGAGGCCGCCAAAAACGCTGCCGCGCCTCCGACAGCAAGCTCGGATTCAGCGGTATCGGTATCTCTTGCGCGCACCCCGTTCCCGGATGCCATGAAGCTGGTCCTGGCGCATGGCAGGAGCGGCGTCGTCGAGGTCCAAAACGGGAATCACCAGGGCAAGGTGCTCGTTCACGAGGGCGGCGTCATCCACGCGATTCACGAGCAGCACGTCGGCGAAGAGGCTTTCTACGAGCTCGCGCTCTGGAAAAAAGGACATTTCGAGTTCAAGGAAGGGGCTCCCGCAAAGAAACGGACCATCACGACACCGACCAGACGCCTTCTCGTCGAGGCGAGTCGCCGGTTGGACGCGTGGAACATGATCGCGTCCAAGGTCAAGAACTTCGACCTGATACCGAAATGGCTACCTATGTCTGCCAAGTCGATTCGTTTGACGAAGTCCGACTGGGCCATCATCCACCTCGTGGACGGGAGCCGCTCTATCCGTGAAATCGTCGACGAGCTGAAGACCGATATCTTCGAGGCAGGGCGCGTCGTCTACAGTCTCATCACTGTTGGCGTGCTCCGATTGGACAAAGAATCCGAACCTCAGACCGGCGCGTTCGACCTCGTCCCGAAACGAGGAAACGACATCGTCATCGACGAGCCCTTTGCTCTGACTCTCCAGGAGTGGGAGCTTCTGTCGCAAGTCGACGGCCGGCGCGACCTCGGGACGATCCGCGCGTCGATGAAGATGGCGCTTCCGGAGTTCATGAAGAGTGTGCGCGGATTGAAGGAAAAAGGGTTCCTCAAGCTCGTTGCTCGCGGGTAACGATAGCCGGCCTCCCTCTTGCTTTTTTCGTCCAGATTGCGGATAATCGAAGTATAAGACATTACCGATCTTCAACGGGGGGAGGCCGGCCATGCAGCACCAATGGCCCATCATCAAGGTTGCTCTCGCAGCGATCCTGTCTTTCCTCGCCGTCAGTTTGCTCCATCTAGACGCCTTCAGCACATCCGCCCTCTCACTCGGACTCATGGGATGGGTGTTTCTAGGAGCCCTGTACACTCAGTTCGTGGAATATTGGTGCCATCGCGTTCCGATGCACCGCCGTGTGAAGATGCTCGAGTTCATTCGGCTCAGCCACATCCAACACCATCGCATCTTCCACGGTAAGAACTTTCAGATAAATGACGCGGCGATGCTCGAGCACATCCCCGGGCGCTACTGGGGCTTCCCCCTCCTGTTCGTTCTTCACTACGCGGTGCTCGTTTGGATCTTGGCGCCCGCGGATTGCCTGGCCTTCCTCCTGGGAACGGTCCTTCACTACCTGGCATTCGAGATATCGCACTGGCTAACCCATATCGAGGACAATGTCGTCGATCGCGCCATCGCTCGGCTCCCCTGGTTGGGAGCCCTCCGTCTCCGCCAGATCGAGCACCATCGCATCCACCACGAAGTCCCGGAATACGCGTTCAACTTCAACCCCCCGTATCTCGGCGACCGCCTCGCGGGCCGCATGCCGCCAAAAGAGGAACCCGCCCGCCTTCGCCCTTCGGGCTACGGAGGGGTAAACCCGCCGCCTGTCACAGCCATTCCCGTAACGGTACCAGCAATCGTCGTCGAGCCGCGTTGGCCCCATCTGTGGCAGAAACCGTTCATTCGCTACGGGTCGGTCGCCGCCGCAAGCGTCGCCCTCGTGGGCGCGGTCGTACTCGCCCACGGCGTGTGGGCTCACCACAAAAACCTAACCCCCTCCGACCAAACCTCGTAGCGTCCACGCGCGGGAAAACCGAGGGGTTCCCCCCCCCACTCCATCTTCTTCGTGTAGCCAATCCACTCCGCTTTTTCGGCGGATGCTGGTGTCGATATTGCAGTTAGCGCCGAAAATGGCGGGCACATAACTTGCAATCAATCTATGAGTTGTGAACCGAACGACAGGACTTCTTCGAGCTTATGCGACGCTGGTCCGCCGCGTGAGCGGTGCCGCCTCGGTTTGCCTCTACGTTCCTCCCGAAGGCGAGTGCGCGCCCATTCTGATCCACGACGGAGAGCCGACGGTAGGCGAGCTGTCCTCCTTGGAAACCGCCGCCACGTTCTCGCGGCAGAGCAATGGCTCAGCCCAGAACCAGATTCTCAAGATTCAGAGTGACACCGAAGGAGGCTGGCTCATCGGCGTTCGATGCGAACCGTCGCGTATTCCGCTGGACATGCGGACGTCGGACGCTTGGAGGCGGCGGGCCGAGGACAAGCCCAGCACGACGGATAGTTCTGTCGTTTGTTGGGTTGGACTTCGCTTCGGACCCGAGGAGCTCGGAGGCCCCCAAGAGTCTGCCGCGTTTCGCTTATTGGGCGGCGACAATGCCGACCCCGACGCCATGGACGGCGAGCAGCAGGGATTGACGTCTCTTCTCGACCTGGGCGGGGTGCTCGTTTGGTATGCCCGTCAGATCTCATCGATTCTCGACGATCCCGTTACTGGGCTCGCGGGCCGAGCAGAGTTCCAAGCGAGCTTGAACCACGCGTTCGAGACCGCGCGAGAGAGCGGCCGGCCTCTCAGTCTTCTATTCGTCAACCCGGACGACTTCACCGCCGTCAACGAGAACAACGGTCACGAGGCCGGGGATCGCGTCCTCCGCGAGATCGGCGAGAGGCTGCGCAAGACACAGCGTGTGTCGGATGCGATCGCCAAATATGGCGGCGCTATCTTCGCATCTTTTCTGCCGGAGACTCATATTTCCTCGGCGCAGATCGTTGCGGAGAAAATCTGGTCCCGCCTTTCCGAGACGCCATATCTGGACGGATCGGTTCGACTCGGGATCAGCGTGGGCATCGCGGAGTTCGATCCCGAGAAGAAGGATGTCGAAGGTTCGCTCGAGCTCATCCGGCGCGCCGACAAAGCCTTGAACGCCGCCAAGCGCTTCGGTGGAAATCACGTCGTTGCCTGGAACCCCGAGCTGGAAGCGAAAGATCTCGGGAGTCTCGACCGGATGACCGGTATCTATACCGGCAACATGGCCAAAGACTACCGGAACATGACGCTTCTCTCGGAAACGATGACCGCGGTCGCGGGTAGCGGCAATGTCAGAGAGCTCGCGGATCGAGTCGTCGAACGGCTGTTCAATACTCTGAAGGCGGATCGCATCAGCATCCTCGAATGGAGAGACGACGCGTTCGAGGTGCTCGAGAGCCTGACACGGACGCCGGATGGAGCGGAGAGCGCTTCCTCGAGTGAGTCTTTCGGGCCGCGGAAGAGCGAGAAGAAACTGATAGAGGACGCGCGGCGCAAGCGGCGCCCAGTCCATGCAACGTTTTCCGACGGCGCTTTGGGCAAGAAAGTTCTGTCCTTTGCCGTCCCGCTTCTTCTGAACGACACGTGCATAGGCTGCCTGTACCTCGACGGGCGCGCCGATACGCTCACGCTCGAAGGCCATTCGGATCTCGGTTTTCTCCGAGCGCTCGCGACCCAGTTGGCCGTGGCGCTCGACCGCGCTCGGTTAGGAGAACAACAGCGAGAGCAGAACAAGAAGGAGCAGTCGCGACTGCGAGCCGAGCTGGATGTTCTTCGAACGTCGTTACAAAAGGCCGAGCTCGTCTACAAATCTCCACAAATGGAATCCGTCATCGACACGGTGCGGCGGGTGGCGCCGACCAAGGCGACGGTGCTCGTCATCGGAGAAAGCGGTACCGGCAAAGAGCTGGTTGCGCGGACCGTGCACGAGCTGAGCCCCTTCAACAAGAAGCCCCTCGTCGTTGTCGACTGCGGCGCCATCCCGACGACTTTGATCGAGAGCGAGCTGTTCGGACACGAGCGAGGCGCTTATACGGGAGCCCAAGAGCGCCGGGTCGGGCGGCTCTTGGAAGCCGAAGGCGGCACGGTCATCCTCGATGAGATCGGTGAGCTTCCCCTCGAAGTTCAAAGCAGGCTGCTGCGCTTCGTCCAAGAGCGTCAGATCACACCCGTTGGAGGCACTCGGGTGCTGCGCGTCGACACACGGCTCGTCGCGGTCACGAATCGTGATCTCGCAGTCGAGGCCGCAGCAGGACGATTCCGAGAAGACCTCTACCATCGCTTGAACGTCGTGCGGATTACGGTCCCTCCCCTGCGCGAGCGCCCGGATGACATCCTCTTTCTCGCGGAGCACTTTCTGGAGCATTTCGCGCACCAGTATCAGAAGGGCGCCTTGCGCTTCTCGCCGCCAGCGCGGGCGTTGATGCAAGAACATGATTGGCCCGGGAATGTCCGTGAGCTCCATAACCGCATCATGCAGGCGGTGATTCTCGCCGAAGGATCCGAGATTGGCCTCCGAGAGCTCGATCTCGACACGGTGCCGCCCGAACAGACCCAGGAGTGGGACCGGACTTCGATTCAGCCACAGTCGCAGGGACTCGCGGTCTCGGAAGTGGTGGCGCGGCGTAGCGACGAAGACTTCTCGGATCTGACCGCCGTCGAATCGTGGGCCGCACTCGGTTCTGCGCTAACGCGCCAGATCCAAGCAGCTCTCAACGATCCATCGGGGCAACCCGTGCCTCTAGGCACTTGGCTCATGGAAGACATCGTCCTACAGGCCTTTGCCGCCGCCGGAGAAGTGTCGGGCCGCGCCCGTGCCCTTCTGGGCATTCCCGAGACGACTTTTCGTCGCCGCTTGCGGAAAGCGACATCGAAAGCAAAGACGAAGCTCTTGATCAGAAGGCCGCCCTGGCAAGAGGTAGTACCAAGTATCACCGCTCTCCTCCGCACGCCGGACATCGCGCGCACGGATGTGCTACAGACAGCACGCAACTTGCTGTTGTCCCAAGTCAGCGCCCACGTCGAGGATCCAGCTCTCGGCGCCGCTCTGATGGGAGTGACCGTGCGCACCTATCGACTCTGGATGGAAGAGCGACCCGACAAGACACTCGACCATGAACCCTACGTTGCCGTCGTCTAGGGTTCATCCGCCGCTTTTGCAGCGGCCTTCGCCGCTTTTTCACGAAATCCCCGCCAGCTTTACGGCGCCCGTCACGCCATTTTTGCCATGCCCGAACGACAAATGGTCGAAACGATTGAAGTTAGGTCCTTTTCTCCGTAGCTCCACCCGATGTGATCGGTGGCACGTCGCTTGCTATACCAAGAGAGTGTTCTTCTCTTTGAAGATTACAAATATGACGAGTGTAAAGGGTGACAGCGAGGGGGCGGACGCGTCCGCGGTTTCCGCGGGCGCGTCCATTTTCTGGAGTTGCGCGGAGTGCGAATGACCATTGCATTCAAGCCAATAGCGACGAAGGAGGCGCGTGAGCGAACGACGCGTCACACAGGGGGGACCAGCGTCGTGGCCTTCACGGCCTGCAAGCGCGCCTTCTTCGCGTCGCTAATCGTTTGCGCGCTGCTCCCTGCTGAGCTTTTGGCCGTGGGGCCGCGCAACATCCGCTTTCGCCACGTCTCTCTGCCAGAAACGTCGCACGGAGCCATCCACGCCATCGTTCAGGACCATCACGGCCTCATGTGGTTTGGCACGCGAAACGGCCTGCATCGCTATGACGGTTACGAGACCACGAGCTTCGTTCACGATCCCTCCGACCCGACATCGCTTTCCAGCAGCACCGTCCGCGCCGTCTACGAAGATAGCGAGCACAGGCTCTGGGTCGGCACGGATTCCGGCCTCGATCGATTCGACCCTCGGACGGAGAGCTTCTCGCATTTCACCCACGACCCTAGCAACCCGAAAAGCTTGAGTCACAACAGCGTGCGCATCCTTTACGAGGACAGCTCGAAAACACTCTGGGTAGGAACGAATGGAGGCGGGCTCAATCGTCTGATGGCGGACGGAACCTTCGAGCGCATCATCCACAACCCGGCCAATCCGAAAAGTCTCAGCAGTGACCGCATCCGCGCGATCGTCGAAGGTCGTGATGGCACCCTATGGATCGGCACCGACGGTGGTGGTCTCGAGCGCACCGATTCCGAAGGACGGCGATTCGATCACTACCGTCACGAGCCTGAGGACGCCACGAGTTTGAGCAGTAATCGGGTGCAAAGTCTGTACGAAGATGACAAGGGTGTGCTCTATGTCGGTACCCACGAATCCGGGCTCAATCGGCTCGATCGCGCGAGCGGCACGTTCGCGCGCTTTCGACACGATCCGGACGTGCCCGAAAGCCTCACCGACGACTCCGTCGTAGCCATCCGACAGGATTCGCGCGGAACGCTCTGGATCGCGACCGATGGCGGTCTTTGCGAATGGCAGCGCCACGAAGACCGCTGCCGAAGCTACCTTCACGACGCAAGCGATTCGGTAAGTCTCAGCGATAACCGCGTCACCGCACTCATGGAAGACCGCGGCTCGGTGCTCTGGGTCGGAACCGCCCGCGGCCTCGATAGCTGGAATCTGGCAGCGGGAAGCTTCGCGCTTTACAGGCACGACACAGGCGGCCCGAATGAGCCTAGTGGAAACATCGTTTTCTCGTTCGCCGAGGATAAAGATGACGGGATCTGGATCGCCACTTACGACGGCGGGCTGAGTCGCTTGGATCGTCGAACGGAGCTTTTCACGCACCATCGCGCCGCCAGGGGAAATCCGTCTGGACACGCCGACGACCGCATTACGTCTTTGCTGGTGGACAGCGAAAGCTCGCTTTGGGTCGGTACGTTTCAGGACGGCCTCGGGAGATACGACCCCAAGACCGGTAGCTTCGAGCGCTATCGTCACGATCCCAATGACGAGAACACGCTCTCCTGGAATGGAGTCACGCGCATCTTCGAGGACAGTCGCGGTGATCTCTGGGTCGGCACCCATCGCGGCGGCTTGAACAAGCTTCAGAGAAAAGACGGCACGTTCATCCGTTACACGACGGAGAATACCAACCTTTCCGACAATCGCATCAGCGCCATCATCGAGGGTGAAGACGGCGTGCTCTGGATCGCGACCGACGGAGGTGGCCTCAATCGATTCGACCCGACCGATGCCAGCTTTTCGCATTTTCGGCACGACTCGAAAGACCCGACGAGCCTAGCGAGCGACAACGTTCGCGTCCTCTATCGGGATCGCAAATCACGGCTCTGGATCGGTACGCGCGACGGAGGGCTCAATCGTTGGGACGCTCATACGCGGCGTGCGCACCGGGGCGAGTTTCGACGCTACACGACAAAGGACGGTCTTCCCAGCAGCGTCATTAACGGGATCCTCGAAGACGAAACGGGACTTCTTTGGATCAGCACGAATCGAGGCATCTCGAAATTCGATCCCGAGCGCGAGACTTTCAAGAACTATGGCGAGGCTGACGGTCTTCAGGGCGACGAGTTTCAGCACGGCGCCGCTTATCGAGCCCGTGATGGAGAGATGTTCTTCGGCGGACCTCACGGTTTCAACAGATTCTGGCCGGACGAGATCAAAGACAACCAACAGGCACCGCCAGTGGTTTTGAGAGCTTTTCTGAAGTTCAACGAATCCGTGGATCTCGGCCAGCCAATCACAGAAGTGCGGGAGATAGAGCTCACCCACAAGGACTACGTCGTCGCCTTCGAATTTGCGGCGCTCGACTATACCGACCCCGAGAAAAACCGCTACATGTATCAGCTCGAAGGCTTCGACGAAGACTGGATCGAGGCCGGGGATCTCCGCCGAGCCACCTATACGAATCTCGAGCCGCGTGAATATACGTTCCGGGTCAAGGCCGCCAATAGCGACGGGGTATGGAACGATGCAGGCCTCGCGATCCAGGTCAACGTCATTCCGCCACCGTGGCGCACGTGGTGGGCCTACATGATCTATGGCCTCAGCACCGTCGCCCTCGTCTACGCCTATACGCGCGTCCAGGCACGGAAGCTCGAGCGCAAGGCCGAATATAACCGCGAGCTCGAGCTCCAAGTAGCCGCCCGGACCGAAGAGCTCGCCGATCGCAACCGGGAGCTCGAAGAAGCGAGCCTCACGGACTCTCTCACGGGCTCTTGGAATCGCCGCTATCTCTTGCAGCAGATCCCCACGGAGATTGCGGAGATCGACCGTCAACTGAAGCTCGAACAGGATGGGGAGGAAGACCCCGCAAAGGGACAAAGCCTGCTGTTCTTGATGTTCGATCTCGACGGCTTCAAAGAGCTGAACGACAGCCATGGTCACGCCGCTGGCGATCGCGTTTTGGTTCAAGTGCGCAAGATGTTCCTCGACGTGTGCCGCCAGTCGGACATCATCGTTCGCTGGGGCGGCGACGAGTTCCTCCTCGTCGGCAAGAATGCCGATCCTGTCAGCGCCGAGAATCTCGCGGAGCGCATCAGAGCCGCCATAGAGGGAATGCCGTTCGACATCGGACTCGCCCAAAAGGTCCATTTGAGCTGCTCCATCGGTTTCGCGTTCTATCCGTTCGACCGGCAAACGCCCAAGATGTTCTCGTGGGAGCAAATCGTCGGTATCGCCGATCGGGCGCTCTACGTCACCAAACAAAGCGGCAAGAACGGCTGGGCCGGCCTGCTTGCAGCTGAAACGCTCGAGTCGCCGAGACTGCTCGAGCGCATCCATGACGAGCTCGAAGAGCTCGTTGCCGAAGGTGTCATAGCGCTTCGCGACTCGCGCCAACGCCGGCCCACTCTGGTGCAATCTCTCCCAAAAACTAAAGCAGGTGGCAAGTGAATCCATCGAAAACGTCACGTGATTCGGTAACGGATATACTTCTCGAGGAAGAGCCCGTCGCACTCGTCGTGCACGACACGGAAGCTCGCGCGCTCGAAGAGGCTGGCTTCAACGTGCTCCACGTCACAGGAACCGACGAAGGGCTCCAAATCCTAAACGACAAGACGCCCGATCTCGTCATCGCGGGTCTCGCCGAGGCGTCGCTGGAAGAGGACCTGGGCTTCTTGCAGGCCGCGCGGCGCGAGGCCATGCCCCTCGTTGTCGTGACCGAGGCCAGAAATGCCGATCTTGCCTATGAGGCTGGGGCCACCGACGTCTGGCCCGACAATGCGAGCCCTGCGATGCTGCGGCAACGCCTCGCGTTCCTGGTAAAGGCCACGCGCGCTTTCCGCGAGCTTTGTCGCAAGAGCCAAAGTCTCGCCAATCACGATGCGGTAACAGGGCTTCCGAACCGGCACGTTTTCATCGATATGGTGCGCCGCGCACTCGAGCAAAGCCAGCGCCAATCGCGCCCCGTCGCTGTGCTCCTTCTCGACATCGACCGCTTCAAGAAGGTCAACGAGAGTCTCGGACACCGTGCGGGAGACAAACTTCTAAGAGATGTCGCCGAGCGTCTCGTTCAATGCCTCCGAAAAGCCGACGTCGTCGCTCGCGAAAGCGACTGCAAGATCGCTCGTCGTGGCGGGGACGAGTTCCTTTTTCTTCTGAGCGATGTGAGCGAGGCGCACCATGCAGCCTCCGCCGCTCGACGACTGCTCGACGCACTCCGCCTTCCGTTCCGCGCCGAAGGCAAGGACGTTTACCTCACGGCGAGCATCGGCATCTCCATGAGCCAAAGCGCCGACGCCACGGAAGATCTGCTGCGCCAAGCCGAGATCGCGATGTACAGCGCGAAGGATTCCGGCCGCAACGCGTTTCAGTTTTTCGACGAGCCGATGCACGCGGCCGTCGTAGAGCGCTTCGAGATGGAGACCCATCTGCGGCGCGCGCTGGCGCAAGACGAGCTCGAGCTCTTCTACCAACCTTTGGTCAACGCGAAGACACGCGCATTCGTGGGCGTCGAAGCGCTCCTGCGTTGGAACCACCCCACGATGGGCCGTCTGAGCCCGGACGCGTTCATCCCTCTGGCCGAAGAGACCGGCCTCATCATTTCCATGGGTCGCTGGGTCCTCCGAACCGCCTGCCAGCAGCTCCGTAGCTGGCGCAAACAAGGGGTTGGCGCCCTACGGATCTCCGTCAATGTCTCGCCGCGCGAATTTAGCGCACCTGGCTTCCTCGAGAGCCTCAAAAACATTCTCGAAGAAACGCGGATGCGCCCGGGTGAGCTCGAGCTCGAGCTCACCGAGCGAGGCGTCATGCAGCACGATAGCAAGACGCTCGAGGTGCTTCGCGCAGTCCAGAAGATGGGCGTGCGTCTCGCCGTGGACGATTTCGGAACCGGCCACACGACGTTTCACTATCTCAAACACTTTCCGCTCGACACAATCAAGATCGACAAGTCCTTCACACAGGGGGTCGCGAGCGACACGAAGGACGCCGCGATCACGACAGCTCTTCTCGTCATGGCCCACCGGCTGAAGCTGAACGTGGTGGCCGAGGGCGTCGAGACCGAAGCCCAGATGTCCTTTCTCGGAGACCATCGCTGCGACGAAGTTCAAGGCTACCTGTTCGGTCGTCCACTCCCGGCCGACAAGCTCTTCAGCGCACTCGAACGATACGTCTGCGCTTAGGGGTTGGCCGAATTTACGCGCGCACGCCGGATCCGCTAGCATCACAAAGCCGGTGCCCTCGATACCGGCGACCTCCTGCTCGTGCTCGAAAAAGCGATGGATCCGTTCAACGAGGAAGTCGTGGTCACGACCGCCGAACATGACAAAAAGCCAAAAAGAACGGGGAAAGAAGCGCGCGTTGAGACACGCTACGGGCCCTTCACCATCCCGGCCGAGCTATTTCTTCCCCATGCGACCCTTTCCGGCTATTTGACTAATCTGAGCCGGGGAGGTACCTTCTTCCACACGGACGAGTTGCCCGAGGAGGGCACCGTGGGCCGCGTACGCTTCGAGCTCCCGTGGGAGCTCGGGCAATGCAGAGCCAAGGTCAAAGTGGCCTGGCAGCGGTCAAAAGGGGCCGAGCCCAAAAAGGGTGTCGGACTCTCTTTTCTCGAGTTCTCCCCCGATAGCAAGAGAAGAGTGGCCCTTTGTTTGGAACGTTTCGCGGAGCTCGCCACGGATGTAGATTTCGAGGCCTAGGGTCCGAAACTTCAAGGAGAAGGAATGTCCACAAATTTGATCGAGCCCCATGGCGGGAGTCTCGTCGACCTCATCGTCACGCCGGAGCGACAGGAAGAAATCAAAACGGAATCTCGGGACTGGCCGTCCTGGGATCTCACACCTCGCCAGCTTTGCGACCTCGAGCTTCTGCTCAATGGCGGCTTCTCGCCGCTGAACGGTTTTCTCGGCCGCGCCGACTATGACGGCGTGTGCGCCGACATGCGGCTCGCGAACGGCACCCTCTGGCCCATACCCATCACCTTGGACCTGCCCGAAGCTCTCGCGAAAGGGCTCTCTTCGGGGTCCAAGCTCGCGCTTCGCGATCCCGAAGGCGTGATGCTGGCCGTGCTTCACGTCGAAGACGTCTGGCAACCGAACCGAGAGAAAGAAGTCGAGTCGGTATTCGGAACGACGAATCGCGACCATCCCGCGGTCGCTTACACGCTCGACCAAGCCAACCCCTGCTACGTTGGCGGGCGCCTCGAAGGCCTACAGCTTCCGAGCCACTACGACTTTCGCGCGATACGCGCAACGCCCAAGCGGCTGCGCGAAGAGTTCACGCGCCTCGGTTGGAGGAAGGTCGTTGCCTTCCAAACGAGAAACCCCATGCACCGCGCCCATCACGAGCTCACCCTCAGAGCGGCGAAAGAGGTCGGGGCGAACTTGCTGATCCACCCCGTCGTGGGGATGACCAAGCCCGGCGATCTCGACCACTACACGCGCGTGCGCTGCTACCAGGCGATTTCGGCGCACTATCCGACCAACACCGCGCACCTTTCGCTGCTGCCTCTTGCGATGCGCATGGGCGGCCCGCGCGAAGCGGTCTGGCACGCGATCATCCGGAAGAATTACGGATGCACGCATCTCATCGTCGGCCGGGACCACGCCGGACCAGGAAGCGATTCGAGCGGCAAGCCCTTTTACGGCCCCTACGACGCGCAGGAGCTTCTGCAAAAGCACGAAGAAGAGCTCGGGGTCGCGATGGTGCCGTTCAAGATGATGGTCTATCTCGAGGACAAAGACACGTACATGCCGCAGGACGAAGTGCCCGAAGGCGCCCGCGTTTCCAGCATCTCTGGAACGGAGCTGCGGGAGCGCCTCGCGACGGGGAAGGACTTGCCGGAATGGTTCACGTTTCCAGAAGTGGCCACGGAGCTCCGACGCACCCATCCTCCCCGAAAGCAGCAAGGTCTCACCGTGTTCTTCACGGGCCTCTCGGGCTCGGGGAAATCCACCGTCGCGAACGTGCTGCTCGTGAAGCTTCTCGAAATGGGCGGACGGCCGGTCACGCTTCTCGACGGCGATATCGTGCGTAAGAACCTGTCCTCGGAGCTCGGCTTCTCGAAAGAGCATCGCGATATCAACATCCGCCGTATCGGCTATGTCGCTTCCGAGATCACGAAGAACAAAGGCATCGCGATTTGCGCACCCATAGCCCCTTACGATTCGGTGCGCACGGAAGTCGAAGCCATGATCGCACCGCATGGCGGCTATGTTCTCGTTCACATGTCGACGCCCCTCGAAGTCTGTGAGAAGCGCGATCGAAAAGGCATGTACGCGAAGGCGCGCCAGGGCATCATCAAGGAGTTCACCGGCATCTCGGATCCTTATGAAGTCCCTGAGAACGCCGCCATCACGATCGACACGACCGATATCAGCCCTGAAGAGGCGGCCCAAGAGATATTCTTGCATCTCGAGAGCCTCGGGTTCATCGGGGCCTAGGCATTTGAGCACGACGCCTATCGAGCGCATCTACGAAGCTCTAGCGGCCGCGGAGAAAGTGCTGTCGGCCTTCACACCCGGCGAAGTCGAAGCGGAAAAAAAAGCTAGCGGCGATCCGGTCACCGCCGCGGACAACGCCGTTAACGACCTGCTTCACGAGCTTCTACCGCGCGACGGCGAGGGCTGGCTCTCGGAGGAGACGACCGACGACCTGGTCCGCTTGGACGCCGAGCGTGTCTGGGTCGTCGACCCGCTCGACGGCACGAAGGAGTTCGTCCTCGGTATCCCCGAATGGTGCGTGTCCATCGGCTATATCGAGAACGGTGTCCCCATCGCGGGCGGTATCTTGAACCCACAATCCGGCGAGAAAATCGTCGGGGGCCGCGACATCGGTGTGACGAGAAACGGCGAGCCCGCTGCGATGAGCACCCGCGAGGCGCTTACCGGCGGGGTCGTGCTCGGAAGCCGCAGCGAATCGAAACGCGGCGAGTGGGACATCCTCGAGGATGCCGACTTCGAAGTGAGACCGATGGGCTCCGTCGCTTACAAGCTCGCGCTCGTGGCGGCTGGGCGCGCCGATGCAACGTGGACTCTGGTGCCGAAGAACGAGTGGGACGTGGCCGCGGGAGCCGCTCTCATCCTCGCCGCCGGCGGACAGGTCTACGAGCCGAACGGCACACCTCGCCAGTTCAATCAACGCGACCCGCTGCTGAGCGGCCTCGTCGCCCACCCGTCGCACTTAGAAAAAGACGTAAAAGCCGCCATCAAACGCCACGCCGTTGCCTACCGCAAAGATCAAGATTAAGAAAAAGTCCCCACATCTTTCCCATCCCCACATCTCCTCTCATCCCACATCTCCATGCTTTTTGAAGCTGTTAAAGGCAATGGGGATGGTGGGGATAAAAATGGGGATCTTTTCTTATCCCCACATCTCCTCCTATCCCCACATCTCCTTGCTTTTTGAAGCATAAAGTTAAAGGCAATGGAGATGAGGGGATGAGGACGGGGAATCGTTCGCCGCTGTTTGCAGTATGTTTTTACTTGACGAGGGCGGCGGCGGCGTTGCGGATTAGGGGCCAGGTTGATGTGGAAGGGTCGATCATTTCGAAGTGGCCGGATTCAGGGGCCTCGATTACTTTTATGTCAGCGCCTTGGGATTTGGCGGCTTTGATGTAGCGTCGGCCGACGGGGGCCCAATGGCTATCGTGTTGGCCTATTACGACAAGCTGGGGGGTCATGGGTACTAGCTCGACGGGGGAGGCGGCGGCGTAGCGTTCGGGGAAGGTTTTTGGTGAGCCGCCCATTAGGCCGTTGATGACGTGGCCGCAGACTTGCTCTTGATGGAGGAAGGCGAGATCGGGGGCTGGGGCGAGGGCTAGCACGCCGCGGAGGGTAATCGGGTCGCTTTGGTAGAGGGGCTGATCTTTCGAGAGGCGGCGGCGCGCGGCTAGCCACAGAGCGAGGTGTCCGCCGGCGGAGTGGCCGACGGCGATGACCCGGTCGAGGTCGAGCGGGTACTCTTCCGCTACCTTGCGTAAGTGATCGGCGCCGCGGGCGACGTCTTCGAAGGTCCCGGGCCATCCGCCGCCGGGGTTTCCGACGCGGCGATACTCGATCACCCAAGCGGCGATACCTTCTTCGTTCAGCGCCTCGGCTAGGGTGCCGATGTGGGTCAAATCGAATTCGCCGAGCCAACAACCGCCGTGGATCACGATGGCGACCGGGTGCGGGCCAGGCCCCTCGGGCAGACGGAGCTCGCCAAATTGGAGAGCGTGGTCACCATAACTGATGCGCGCTTCGGGTGGGGGCGCGACGAGATGATCCAGATCGCTCGAGGTCATGAGCTGGAACAGTGCTAGCAGCAGACTGAGAAACGGTGTCATGGGACCCCTCAGTTTTTGGAGCGGTTTCTATAAAGCTTCTCGTCCACGGCACCTGCCATCTGCTCGGGGTCGACAGAAAGGCCGAGGAAGTCTTTGATGCGGCGAGCCTGCTCGATGGGTTTCGCGACAACTTCCCGGTAGGGCACGTTCAGGAGCTCGAACCGGTCCGCGTGCGTCATCAGGTAGGTCACCTTCCACAGGTGGTCTTTCCAGACCTCGAGCATCTTCTCGTCATCGGTGTCGTTGTCTTCGCCGCGCCGGTCCAGCATTTTCTGCTGCGAGGCGAGGACTTCAGAGAGGTCTCGCCGCATGAAAATTACCTTGTAGTTGTTGGTCTCCGGCAAGTCTTTCAACAGGAAAGAGATGATCTTGATAGCTTTACCGCGGGCGTCTCGGACCCACGCCCCGTCCTGCTTATCCTTGTGGAGGTCTTTGACCCGCTCGTCTTCGTAATAGCCCTTGGGGTTGTCTTCACCGGGCTTGCGGACGCCGTCGGTGACAACCGCAACGCATGCCGCGGCCAGCATTTGCATGGTCATGGACGTTCCCGAGCGAGGTAGGCCCGAGACAACGATGACGGGCTCGCCGTAGCGGATTCTTCGATAGAGTCTCTTCATAACGAACGCCGATCCTATAACATCCGCCTGGGATTTTGCGGTAGACTGATCGGCTATGCTTGGACGCGAATTTGCGAGACATCGACCCCCGTTCTCGGCGGGTCTGGCGGCGCTCGCTGCGCTCGTCGTAACACTCTTGTTTCTCCCCGCACCCGCGGAGGCTTATATCGGCCCAGGCGCTGGCTTTGCGCTCGTATCGTCCTTTCTCGTCGTCTTTACGACCATCATCATCGCCGTTTTGTCGCTCCTCATCTGGCCTTTCCGGATGACGTGGCGCTTCTTACGGCGAAAACCCCGAGCCAAACCCTGGGTGAAGCGCGTTATTATAGTTGGCTTCGACGGCCAAGACCCGAAGCTGACCGACAAGTTCATGAAGAAGGGGCTTCTTCCGAACATGAAGAAGCTCGCCGAAGCGGGCTGCTACTCGAAAATCGGAACGACTTACCCCGCGATCTCACCCGTCGCCTGGTCCTCCTTCGCTACCGGGACGAACCCGGCGCGCCACAATATCTTCGACTTTCTCGACCGGGACAAACGGAGCTACTTGCCGCTTCTTTCGTCGACCCATATAGGGAGCGTCGAGAAATCGCTCAAGATCGGCCGCTACAGGATTCCGCTGCACAAGCCCGAGGTGCGGCTCCTCCGGAAATCGAAGCCGTTTTGGTCGATTCTGGGAGAGCACCAAATCTGGAGCACGGTGCTGCGCGTTCCCATCACGTTTCCGCCGGACAAGTTCTACGGCGCGCAGCTCTCCGCGATGTGCGTTCCCGATCTTCTCGGCACCCAGGGCACGTTTCTTCTCTACACGACGCGGCCCGCGGAAAAGAAGTTCAAAGAAGGCGGCTTGCGCTTCCAACTCGAAAAGAACGGGACGCGAATGGAAACGACGCTCCAAGGCCCGGAGAATATGTTCCTCGAGGGCTCTCCCCCGCTCGAAGTCCCGCTCGTCATCGATATCGACCGGGCTAAAAAGACGACCAAGTTGAGCGTCGATGGCGAGACGGTCGAGCTCGAGCCGATGAAGTTCTCGGACTGGATCCCACTTTCGTTCAAAGCAGCGCCCGGGATCAAAGTCTCCGGGATATGCCGCATGATGGTGACGGAGATGGATGACCACTTCTCTCTCTACGTCACACCGATCAACATCGACCCTGAAAAGCCGGCGATGCCGATCTCGCATCCGTCCTACTACTCGACTTATCTCGCGAAGCAGATCGGTCACTTCTGTACGCTCGGCCTCGCAGAGGATACATGGGCTCTGAACGAAGGTGTTACCGACGACGGGACGTTTCTGACCCAGACCTACGACATCGATCGCGAACGGCAGGACATGTTCTTTTCCGCACTCGACCGCTTGCGCCGAGGCTCGCTCGTTTGTGTCTTCGATGCCACCGATCGCATCCAGCACATGTTCTGGCACTACCTCGAAAAAGACCACCCGGCGAATAAAGGCGCCAACATCGACAACGCCAAGCACAAAAAAGCGATCGAAGAAATCTACAAGCACAACGATGTGCTCGTCGGCAAAGTCATGGAGGGGCTCCGAGAAGACGACGCGCTCATCGTTCTCTCCGATCACGGGTTCAGCTCGTTCCAGCGCGGTGTCAACTTGAACGCTTGGCTGCAAAAGGAAGGCTTGCTCACCCTGAAAGAAGGCGCGACCGGCGAGAGCGAATGGCTCCAGGACGTGGACTGGTCACGCACCAAAGCCTACTCGCTCGGTCTCTCCGGCATGTTTCTCAACATGAAGGGGCGTGAAGCTCAGGGTATCGTCGAGCCCGGCGAGGAAGAAAAAGCCGTAAAGAATACGATCATCGCAAAGCTCGGCGGGATCAAAGACGACGGTCGCGGGGTCGTCGGCATCCGCGAAGTCTTCGACACCAAAGTGATCTATGAAGGGCCTTATTCAGAGAACGCGCCGGACCTCGTCATCGGCTACAACGACGGCTATCGTATCTCTTGGGACTGCGCCACTGGCATGGTCGCGGGGCCCGTCTTCGAAGACAACGTCAAAGCCTGGAGCGGCGATCATTGTGTCGACCCGAGGCTCGTGCCCGGCGTTTTCTTCAGCAACTACAAGATCGACAAAGACGATCCGACATTGATGGACATCGCGCCGAGCGTCCTCAAGATGTTCGGAATCGAGCCGCCCAAACACATGGAGGGAACCCCCCTCTACTCAGAAGAGGCGTTTGGTAAAGGCGGCAGCGCATGATGAAAAAATGCCTGCTCCTCCTCTCCATCGCCGCCACGACCGCGGGTTGCCAGAGTGGCCCGGACTCCAAACCGGCGGGGCCGAAAGTCATCGTGCTCGGCTTCGACGGCTTGGATTACGGCCTCACCAAGAAACTCATGGACGAAGGCCGCATGCCAAATTTTTCGAAACTGGCGAAAAGCGGGAGCTTTGGGCCACTCGAGACATCGGTGCCGCCGCAAAGCCCGGTCGCCTGGTCCGATTTCATGACAGGGCTCGACTCCGGAGGCCACGGCATCTTCGACTTCTTGCACCGCGACGCAGATACGATGATCCCTTTTTCGTCGACGAGCCGAGCGAGCGACGCGGGAAGCACACTGACGATTGGGAAGTACCAGTTCCCGCTCTCGGGCGGCACGATCGAGCTCTTGCGGAAAGGCCGCGCGTTTTGGGAGGTCCTCGAGAACCACGGCTTCCAGACGACCATCCTGCGCATGCCCGCGAACTTCCCTCCGTCCGGAACCGCCTCCTATGAGCTCTCTGGAATGGGAACGACGGATATCACGGGCAGCCCTGGCGAGTTTTCGTTCTATACGTCGAAGCTCTTCGCTTTTGCCGGCGAAGACATCACGGGCGGCGACGTTTACGAGGTCGACATCTTCGACGATGTGGTGGAGGCGAAGCTCTACGGCCCGGACAACCCGTTCCTCGTCGAGCGCGAGAAGCTCACCTCGGAGTTCACCGTCTATCTCGATCCGGTCGACCCCGTGGTCAAGATCGTCGCGGGCGATCAGGAGCTCATGCTCGAAGAGGGCGAGTTCAGCGACTGGGTTCCCGTAGAGTTCCCGATGATCCCGACCCAGAGCCTTGCCGGAATGACGCGCTTTTACTTGCGCTCCGTCAGGCCCGATTTCGAGCTCTACGCGTCGCCGGTCAACTTCGACCCGATGGCGCCTGCTGCTCCCATCTCGACGCCTGACGACTACGCCGCCGAGCTCGCGGCCGCGACAGGACGTTTCTACACACAAGGCATGCCCGAGGATACCAAAGTCGTCGACGGAGGTGTTCTCACCGTGGACGAGTTCCTCGCCCAAGCCGAGATCGCCGGGCGAGAAATTCGGGAGCAGTATGCCTATGTGCTCGGGCAGTTCGACGAGGGTTTGCTCTTCTACTACACCGGCAATGTCGACCAGGTAAGCCACGTGATGTGGAAGACGCTCGATCCCGACCATCCCAACTACGATCCCGAGACCGATCCCCAATATGAAGACCTCATCCCGTCCCTCTATGTCGGCCTCGACGAGATGGTCGGCGAAACACTCGAGAACATGGACGAGGAGACGATGCTCATCGTCATGTCGGATCATGGCTTCGCATCGTGGCGCCGGTCGTTCCATCTCAATGCCTGGCTGAAGGAGAAAGGCTATCTCACCGTCAAGGACCCGGACATGAAGACCGATCCAGGCCTGTTCGTCAATGTCGACTGGACGCAGACCCAGGCCTATGCGCTCGGGATCAACGGCCTGTACATCAACCTGCGCGGGCGTGAGCAAAACGGCATAGTGACAGAGGGCGAGCGACAAGCGCTCATCGACAGGATTTGTGAGGACTTGCTCGCGGAGATCGACCCTGTGACCGAGACGAACGCGGTGACGAAAGCGTATAAGCGCGACGAGTATTACCAGGACCGAGGTGAGATCGAGATCGGTCCCGACATTATCGTCGGCTATGCGAAAGGCACCCGGGGGGCGGGAGCCTCTGCCCTGGGTGCGGTCGGCAAAGAAGTCCTTACCGACAACACCGAGGAGTGGAGCGGTGACCACTTGATGGATCACGAGACAGTGCCAGGAATCTTGCTGACGAGCCGGGTGCTCAAGAAGAGCGCGCCGAGACTAAAAGACCTCGCGGCGGCCATCCTCGCCGAGTTCGGGATCGACGAGCCTATCAATATCAAGGTCAAGGCCAAGGCCAAGGCCAAGAGCATCGACGAATAAGAGGTAAACATGTTTGGATCGCGGATCAAGCTAGACAAAGACCTTCTCGCCCGGGTGAAGAAATATTCCGACATCGCGGGCTACTCCTCGCCGGCCGAGTTCATTTCCCACGCGCTCGAAAAAGAGCTCGCCAAGCTCGAAGATGCTGGCGACGAGGAAGAAATAAAGAAACGTTTGAAAGGACTGGGCTACATTTCCTAGCCGACAATGTCATTCATCAACGCGCTCTTGCGCCCGCTCTTCGACGCGCTTCTTTATCCGTTTCGCGATTTGCCCGCGATGGTCGGTATCACCGTCGTCTCGCTCCTGACCGCGATCGGGCTTCTCATCGTCTTCAAGCATACTTCGAACCAAAAGGCCCTCGAAGACGTGAAGCGGCACATTCACGCGGGTCTTTTCGAAATTCGGCTGTTCAACGACGATTTTCGCGCCATCATGCGGGCACAGCGCGACATTCTCCGATACAACTTGACCTACATGCGTTATTCCTTGGCCCCGATGGTGTGGACCCTCCCACCGCTCATCCTCATCATGGCTCAGCTCCAGTTCCACTACGGCTATGAAGGTCTCGAAGTCGGGAAGGATGTTCTGCTCAAAGTGCAGCTCGAGGAGGGCGCCTACAGCGAAGGAGTGAAGCCCGCTCTCGAGGTGGACCTGCCGGACGGCTTGAGTCTGCGCGAGCCCGCGGTCTGGATACCATCGCTCGGAGAGATGGCCTGGCGTCTCACGGCCGAAGCGCCGGGCGACTACGAGCTCGAGATCCGAAACGGAAACGCTTCGGCGACAAAGACCGTGCGCGTCGTCGACAACGTGGTCCGCCGCTCGCCATTTCGCGTCCGCGGCTTCGTCAACGCGCTGCTCTACCCGGCGGAGGCGGTCCTTCCCGGAGACGGGCCGATCCAATCCATCACCGTCGCTTATCCGGAGGCAGAGGTGAGCGTGGGCGTGTTCGGCCTCGAGCTCTATTGGATGATTCCTTACTTCGTGCTCTCGATGGTCTTCGCCTTCGCCTTGAGAGGGCCCTTCGGGGTTACTATCTGACCAAGATCTTTTTCAAAGCCCTGTGCCTCATCAGAATCCGCGTGTGAAATCAGAGACTTACGCGTGTTCTCCCGCTGAAAACGAGGACCGTTGTCACCTGGGACTCGATAAGGATTCGCCGAACGAGAGACCAGTCGAGTCACGACCGTCACACACCGCGGAAGTCGTTGCGCTGCCGAGGGTGGGTGGGCTGCATCATCGATACGAATGGCGCGAGGCTGCTTGAGCAGAAAGCTCGAGTGGGCCTCGATGAGCGGTGGCGGTAAGGCCAGTTCAACCACGTGAAATCGTCACCGACACACGTCCTTGCCAGCCCAAACCTGGTTCCGTCGTGTGCGTCCACGTCGCTGCTTCCCTGTCCGACGACGGCGGAGGGGCTTGCGACGGTCCGGATTAATAATGATGAGCCACACCCCGCTCCCTTGTCCATGCGCCTCGCGTCCATCTGATCTAGGGCGCGCAGATAGAGCTCGGTGAACTCGCCGCGTCTCTCGGGATGAGCTTGGACTATTTTCTACGAGAAGTCTCGGCCACGTTGAGACATTCTCATCACAGAGCTCACTCAACGTGGGGCTCGAGCGCGTCTTCGATGAGACCGAGCGGCAGGAACATGGGCATAGGCTCGGGGCGAGACTGCTTCTGTCCCTCGACGAGTTCCAGCGGAGAGAAGCCGAACCGAGTGTAGAAGTCCACGGCGTCGGGCTTTGCATCCACGACAACACCGACGCACCCGTACTCCTCCGACATCGTTTGCGCAAGAAGAAAAACGTGACGCAGGAGCTCTTTACCGAGCCCGCGGTTGCGTGCCGTCGAATGAACGGCAAGGCGTGCCAGACGGAGCACAGGCAACGGGTAGCGAGGTAATTTACGGAGGAGGCCCGACGGGAGATCGTCGGCCTCTACATGCCCGGCCGCCACCGTAGCATAGCCGAGGATGCGGTTGTCCTCCGCTGCTACGTAGGTAGTGCCAATGTGGTGGCGGAACTGGTTCTGTCCGGCGTATTTGATGAGGAAGCGATCGAGATCGGGCTCGCCAGAGTGGAATGTCTTACGATCGTCGGCCTCTCGGAGGGGCCTAATCTCCATCGCCGCTCATGAGATCCCTAAGCTCATCTGTCGGCGTACCAGGAGAGCTAATACGGTCAGCGACGTCCTTGAACGACTGGCGCGTGAGCACGAGCCGGGCCGGGACGAGCACGTCGGCCGGCAGCTCGTGCAGTGCACGAAGGTGGTAACGGAGTGCGGACTCGATGAGGTGACCTTTCTTGATGCCTGTGGCCTTCACGTACTTCTCGAGCAAGTCTTTCGTTTCTTCCGAGATAGGCGCGGAGATCTGCGTGGATCTAGTCATTTTCTTTGAACTTAAAGATAAATCTAGACTAACGTAGAAGTGATGTCAAGTAGGCATAGGGGGCGTACCGAGAGTCCCTCGTCAATCCAACGGAACGAGTCTCTTCAGCTCCTCGAGCCAGTTCTGATACCGAGCTCCACACGACCGAGCTCGAACCGGTAAAGCGTCGTGTGGTAGCAAGCCCATCGCTCATCTCGTCGCGATCGGCCCTCGGACAGGAGGCTGTGCACGATATCGCCGGCCGGGTCGAGAATGCAGACGGCGGGGACCGTGGCCAGCCAAGAGAGCTTTCCGCCTTCGCGCCTCACGCAATAGATTCTCTGGACGAAAAACTGAGGTCGCGACGCAGTGTTTATTAGATAGAATCGGTGGTCACCGGGTTCTTGTGGGGAACTTTCTCGTCATTACTTCAAGCCTACGCTACCGTAGTGCGGGCGAGAGCAAAACACGTCAAGAATATCTCTATCCTTTTGTCCTGGTCTCATTCGGATCGCAACGCTTCGACCGGATGGATGGAGGCAGCCCGGCACGCGGGCAAGAAGCTCGCGGCCAGTCCGACGCCGGCCACAATCAGCGAGACGAACGCGACGACTCCCGCGTCGAAAGCTTCCACCCGAAACAGTAGTGGTGACAGGAAGGGACTAGTGGCGAGCGCGCCACCGAGGCCGATGACGAGGCCGATTGTCGTCAAGGCGCGACGGCGGAGCGAGCACCGGCCACGATGTGTGCGGAGTCCGCCTCGGTCAGGCGCGGGATGTAACGCGATACCGTGACCTCGGACGCGATGAACCCGAGCTTCGTGAGCTCCGCGTGGATCCGCGGTGCTCCCCAGCCGTCTTGTGCCATCCGCCGGATGAGCCGGCGAATCTCCGCAGCAAGGCGAGCCCGTCCCGGGTAGCGCGTGCTCGAGATGCGCGTCCAGTATCGTCGAAATCGGGCCCGATTCTACTCGGCCACCGTGCCGGCTTTGACGATGACTAGACGACTGGCCCACGCTGGCAACGATTCGCGAAGCGCCACCCAGAAGGCTCGATCGGACGTCTTCGAGCGGTGGGCGCGGGCGCTCTTTCTTCAGCGCCGTCACTTGTTACCGCAGTGCGACGTTTTCGATCACGAGGTCGGCTCGGCGCCGACACATCGCCCGCAACGCACGGGCGCGAGAGTGACGAGAAACATGAAGCGCGGAGCATGGCGGCGGAGTTTGAACTTCTTCACCCTCGGAACTCAAGCCGTGCGAGAAGGGCGTAAGTCCTTGATTTCAAGGCAGCACGATTTTTGACGAGGGACAGGTCGGCAAGAGCTGTACCAAATGACAGATGATCTAGGCTAAGCTGGAAATCGACGTCGAACGGGTAGCACGGTGTGTCGCTTTTCATTGACCGAGCGTGCCGGACACCGCCTCGACTTGACATTACCCGTCCGAACGAGCTCCGGGTCAGGCGGCGCCAATCTCCACCACTTCAGCGACCGAGTTTGGGCTCGCCTGCTTCGCGCAGGCCCTCGATGTGAAATTCGATAGCATCTCGGATCAGACGAAGGACTTCCTCCTGATTCTCACCTGCGGCGATGCAACCAGGTAGATCCGGGACGTGAGCTCCCCAGCTTGTCTCACCATGTTCCAGAACGACTAAGTACCGCATTTTACTCTCTCCGCTCATCGAGCAAACCCGCCTGCCTTAGTATGCTCCGAAGGGTTCCCGGAGGGATGTCCATACTTGGCTTGCCCGCCACAGTGACCGTTCCGGCTTTTGGGAATGGCGGAATTACCGATGGCTCCCTCGAGTCCGGGCTAGATACCAACCATCACGCTCCAGAAGCCTGATGAGCTCCCGAACCTTCATCAAATTCTAGTATACGTGATGGTACTGTCAAATTGAGCTGGTGACTGACAGAATGGGCCAATGAACAGCGAGTCACCGAGCTACCACGGATACCGATTTCCGCCCGAAATCATCAGCCATGCGGTCTGGCTCTACCACCGATTCTGTATGAGCTTTCGAGACGTGGAAGATCTGCTCGCACAGCGCGGCATCACGGTTTCATATGAAGCCATCCGACTTCGGTGCATCAAGTTCGGGCCGGCAGACCAGGGCCGAGGTCTCACATGAGCCGACGCGGCAACGAGAGCGGCAAATGCTAAAGTTCAAATCTCCAGGTCAAGCGCAGCAATTCCTGTCCGTGCAAGAACTCGTCTAAAACCTCTTCCGCGTCGGGCGCCAACTGTTGCAGGCTCGCCATCATCGGGAACTGCGAGGTCGCGCCTTCGTCACTTGGGACGCAGTAACATGCGCCCCGTGACTCGAACGGAGACGTCACTCGGCGGTGTAGCTTGCTCGCGCAACGTCAACTTGACAGTACCGAACGAAC